>Ga0257114_1003432_pt1 | contig 9999 bp, 8 predicted proteins | sample SI112_10mmetaG_FD_190149 | JGI IMG/M metagenome (GOLD analysis project Ga0257114, IMG submission 190149) | Marine microbial communities from Saanich Inlet, British Columbia, Canada - SI112_10m | ecosystem: Environmental > Aquatic > Marine > Inlet | place: Canada: British Columbia | collected... | reverse complement strand
GAAGAAGAACACCGAAGCGCCCCACTGGCTCGACGCGACAGTTTAAGGATCGCCCCGGGCGCAGCGCTGCCGCGTTTTATATATCGCGTTTCATATATCGCGTTTTCATGTTTAATAATTATACGTAATGTTAATACTATCGCGTCGACGATCGTGCGTGCGCGGTCCAAACAAGGGAAACGTGCGCGAAGAATGTTTTGCAACTCGCGGGCAGAGCTAGTGAATCGCGGGCGGTGGTTCTTCGACGTTCGCGTCTGCGACGAGCGCGAAGACGGTGGGAGCGATGAAAATGCCACCAGCGAGTTCGCCCGCGGTCAGGGAGGCGTAGGTGCCCCAGCTGACGACGCGCGGTCCCGCGCCGCGCGGGCGACAAAAGGTGAAGGCGGCGCACGCGGCGGCGCCGCCGACGAGCACCGAGCCAGCTTTGCACGCCGCTCGAAGCAACGCGCGTCGCCACGCCCGAGATATCGCGCGAGACGACGCTTTAGACGATCGACGACGCAACCAGCGAGCCTCGTACGACGCTAAGGTGACGTCGACGACGAATTCTCCCGAAACGTTGATGGCGTTGGCGAGCGTCACCGTGCGAAACATATTCCCAGCCTGCGCGAATTTCCCCAACCCGCGCTCCCAACTCACCCTCTGCGCCTTTCGTCTCGCGCTGTACCTTATATCTTTACACAATTTTGCGCTCAAGCGCTTGCTCGATCGTCCGACGACGAGATATTCCAAAATCCGTCTCGTCGCCGCCACCACCGAATCGCGCTTAAACGCCCACCACGCCGCCCTCGTCGGCTCGATGTAATCAAACTCCGGCAGCTCGCTCGGCTCGCCCGTTTCAGTTTCCTTAGTAATCCTCGCGTCAACCTCGTTCAACCACTCCTGTACCGGCCTCTGAAACGCCACGACAGCGCATCGAACCGCCCGCCACGCGCACGCGCTCGCCGTCAGCGTCGACCCGATCGTCTTCCTCTCGATCGCGTACTCCTTCAGCGCCTCGTCCGGGTACGCGTCCGTCAAAAACGAACACTGCACTTCACTCGCGACGACGGCGAGCCGCGATTCGCGCGCCAGCGCGCGCAGCGCGTCCCACGCGTCCATTTTATGCGTCACCAGCGCCCCATCGCTCGGGCTCAAACGCACGGGAAACGCCGCTTGAGCGTCGCAGCGCGCGCGCGTCGGCGTCAACAGCGTCGCCGAGGCGTTTATCGCATCGCGCGCGACGTTCACGACGCCCATGACGCGCGCGCGCGCCCGCGTTCGACGCAAACGCGCGTCGCAAAATGCGTGCGTCTTCGTCCTCTGACGAGACGTAGCGGAAGAATTCCAACTTTATCCGCACTTCCCGCGTGCGCGCGCGCGCCCGCGTTCGACGCGAACGCGCGTCGCAAAATGCGTGCGTCTTCGTCCTCTGACGAGACGTCGCGGAAGAATTCCAACTTTATCCGCACTTCCCGCGTGCGCGCGCGCGATGCGGTGCGCGTGCGCGCCGTCGACGAGCGGACGCGCGCGCGTGACGCGCGCGCGCGTCGCGACGCGCGCGAAACCGTCGCGGAGGACGGAGCGCGCGACGCGCGAACGTCGACTTGGGCGCGGAAGCGAAACGACGGCGCGCGCGATTGACGACGCGCGACGCGACGTCTCGGACGTGGACGCGGCGAGAGACGTCGTGGGTGGTTCGTTTGAAGTCGTCAAGGCGTCGGAAGCGCGAACGAAGAAAGAGGCGCGGAGAGCGTTTACGAAATTCTTACTCGAGCGGGACGGAGGCGCGGCGCCGAGCGCGGCGGCGACGTTGGCGCACGCGCGAGGGTTGGCGGAGGCGAGAAACGCGCGATTGAGCGATGTGATATGGGCGCCCGCGCTGTGGGCGAGCGTTGCGCGCGTTTGGTCGGCGGAAGATTTGCGGAAGACGCTCGTGGCGCTCGAGGGGAGTGGGGCGGCAGATTTGACGCGACGGCTGGCGAGACGACGGGACGCGCGAGGATGCGAGATTATTTATAAGGAATGCATCGCGCGAGGGTACGACGATGGTGGTGGGGAGGTAACGGTAGAGATGGCAAAGGTATTGGCGTGGACACCGGGGCGCAAGAATGATGCGGAGAGACTCTGGGGGGAGATTTTTGAACGCGCGCGGGGCGACGCAAAGAGGCGATGCGAGGCGCACTGCGCGTTGTTAGAAGCGCGGTGTTTGCGACCGACGGCGGTGCATGAATTCTTACGAGCGTACGATGCATTTCGAGACGAATTCCGCAACGACGAGGGATGGAAGAGTCGATGGATGACGCCCATGGTGCAACGCGCGTACACGGCGGCGTGTCGGCTGTGCAACGACTCGCACGACGAGCGACTGGCGAGGCGAGTGACGTACGATTTATTACGTGACCACAAGCAAATGAAAGCGGCGAATAATTTCGCACTTGCGACGGAGTATTGCGTGAGTTCGCTACTTTCTGCAGCAACGCCGAGCTCGGCGCACGCGGCGGCTGAACTGTTTGAGGTTGCCCTCGAAGACGGCGTGAAATTCGGCGGCACCGCTTGGTCGTACGCGGTAAGCATGTACGCGGGAATGAACAAGGCGGACGAGGCAATCGCGCTATTGGACCGTTTAGAAACTTTGGATTTCATGCAATCCGGTTCTCTCGGCGCTTTGGCTTTCGCCGCCGCGTTTTCTGGCAAGAAGTCTGCCTCGTCCTCGGATGCGGTGATGAAATTGGAGCGCCGCGCAAACGATTTGAAGATGGTCGAAGCGCGCAACGCGAAGGAGCGCGCTAAAGTGGAACGCGCTTACGCGCAGGTGATGCATATGCTAAACAAGCAAGAGCGATTTAAGCTCGCACTTCGCATGTTCACTCGCATGCAATCCTCAGGCGTTCGCCCGCTCGGCGCGCAGACGTACATCAACTTGTACAACGCGCTGAGTGAAACACCCGCAGATGACGCACTTTCTAAGAGTAAACGCAGAGACAATTTGCATCGCGTCATGCAAACGGTAAAAACACACTTGAAGAGCTTAGAGGCGCTCATGGTTGGTATTGAATTGGCGTCGCATGCCGGCGTCGCAGACGTCTGCGAGGATATTCAAGACCGTCTACGTTGGAACGGGCACTTACAAAGCGACAGCGTTCGATCGAGGGTGTGGCAGTGTATGATGATCGTGCGATACAAAACATACGACAGACAAGGAACAATGCAGCTCTACGAAGAGTGGCTGCGTTCGGGTGAGGAAAAAATCGCCGTCGGTGATGACTTTTGGTTTTATCTCATCAAGTCGTATTGCGACGATCCCGTCAACGTGGACGTCGCGGCGCTCCTGCTAGAGGACGCCATTCGTGAGAACGCCATGGTGAGGCGTAAAACGGTCCCAGTACGGACGTTCAATATTGTTATTCAAGCGTGCGCGCAAGATCGACGCCCAGCGCTCGCGCTGACCGTCATCGATCGTATGCGCGCCGCCGGCGTCAATCCCACAGACGTGACGTATTTAGCCGCCCTACGCGCGTGCGCGTCGGCGGCAAAAATAGACCGTCGACGGGATGAAAAGGCTGAAAATGACTCCGAAGAGTCGCTCGTGAGGGTAGCGCGGACGTTGATTGTGACCGCGTGCACAGAAGGAATTCAGCCGACGAGCAAGATGTGGAGCGCGGCGCTACACGTCTGCGCTCTGTGCGGCGATGTCGCCGCGGCGACGGAAATCTTTGCGGACATGCGCGCTAGTGGATCTGCGCCAAACGTGCACAGTTGTACCGCGCTTATGCGTGCGTACGCTAGCGTGCGAGACTTGAGCGGTGCGATTGACGCGTACTGGACCATGAGAAACGAATTCGACGTCGCGCCGGATTCAAGCACGCTACAAACGATGCTCGAAGTCGTCCGCGCCGCCGGGCACAACAAATCCCGAGGAACTAGTGACGTCATATCGCGAGTGCAAGAAGTGTACGCCGACATGCGCGCGCTCAACGTCCGTCCGAACAACGCCGTCTTATCCCTGCTCACGGAATCCGTCGTGGAGGACGTCTTGGCGCTTGGCTCGCCGAATTCAGCCATCGACGTCAAGCGTCTCACCTTGGCCATCGATGGCTGCGTCAGCGTGGAATCCGAGATCACGCAAACTTGGGACGATATCGCATCGATGAATCTCAAGGAGTACTCCGTCGCCGAGGCACGGGTCGCGTTTTTGGGTCTATTGCAGACGCTTCGCGATCGCCGCGCCGCTCGATTGCGCGTCGGCGACGTCCGCGTCGGTGTTGGTCGCGGTAAAATTCGTGATTCCATCGAAACCTTGGCCAGGGACGTAAGTTTGATGTTGTCTTACGCCGAAGACGACGATGGTGTCGTGGTGTTGACGTCCGCGGCGATCGAGCACTGGTTCGCCAAGCCGTAGCGTCGAATCGGCGCCGATTCGACGACGTCGAGACACACCTCGACGCGCCATGTCGCGAAGATTTCTTCGTCCCGCGCCCGCGCTCGTCCTGGCGCTCGTCTTAGCGACAATGATCGACGGCACGCACGCCGTGAAACGGGCGTACGCGACGAAACCGCGTCGGGAGGACAACGAAACGTTCAACGTTTTCGACGCGAGCGCGCGGCGAGTCGCGCTCCCGAGTGAACTCTCGCGCGCTGTCACGCGCGTGACTCGCGTCGTCGTCCCTGGAGACGTGCACGTGCGCGCGCCAAATGCGCTCGATCGCGTGTTTCGCGCGTACGCGCTCGCGACGAACGAAACGATGGTTCGTCTGGAAAAGCGGCGGCGGAGGCAGAGGCAGCCGATCGGCGACGGCGACTCCGCAAAGACGATCAATCTTCTCGTGCGGAAATTCGCGAGAACCAACGATGCGCGACGCGCTAGTTGGCGCGTCGTCGATGCCATCGTCGGTGAGGGCGAAAGCGCGTGGGTCGTGTTCGAGACGTGCGACGATGATTGGATCGACGACGACGAATCGATCGGTATCGGTTTTGACTATCGCCTGCGCGTCGATTTCGTCAACTCGAGCGCGGCGACGACGGGTGATATCGCGGCGTTCATCGCCACGACAGATCCCGCGCGCACCGGAGGCAAGTCTCGACGGTGTGCTCGGAGACGTGCGTACGGGTGACGCGTCGACGCGCGAATTCCGCCGCGGGGTTCGTTCGCGCGCGCGCTCGCATTCATCTATTCATTCATTCATTCATTCATTATTCATTCGCCCGCGCGCTCGCGCCGTGTAAAATTTATGAACTAGTACATTACGCTATACCTTACAACCCTCCGACGCGCCGCGCGCGTGGACTAGATGCGATCCGTCGTTTCCTTTCGCAGACGAATCAACAACAAATCGTCGTCGGCGTCGTCGTCCGAAAACGGCACGGCTTCGCCGAACAATCCCGCCTCTTCGCACACGTCCCAAAACGTCGCGAATGATTCCCAATCCCCTCGATCCTCGTACCCGATCACGATGGCTGTGTGCTCGTCCGACAACCGCGCCACGGTGTCCGCGAGCGCGCTAAACGTTTCCCGCGTCTGCGAATACAACAAATCCGTCCCCACGATCAAGTGCGGCAGCCCACCGCTCGCCTCGAGCGCGTCCCCGTACTCGCAAACCTCTCGCCAGCACTCGCCGTCCTTTCGCGCCCAAAGCAAGGTTTTCGTCTCTAAATTTTTCGCCCCGTCCTCGTTCGCGTTCGCCTCGCACAACCCGACGTTCGCGTCCGACATCGTCACCCGCGCCGCCCCGAGCCTCGCGAGCACCATTCCCAGCACTCCGATCCCACTCCCGAGCTCTAACACCCTCGTCTCGCGCGTGATCACCATCTCCCGCGCCCGCGCGCACGTCCTCGCGCGCGTCTCGCCCTCGCCCTCCGCGCCGCCCTCGCCCTCGCCCTCGCCCTCCGCGCCGCCCTCGCCGCGCGCTCGCCCCGTGGCGTCGCAAAACCGCGCGCACGCCCTGAGCGCGATCAGCCACACGACGCTCGACGTGTCGCCGACGAAATCCGCGCACGCCGACCCGCGCTGCCGCGCGCGGACGCCGTCGCGCGACGCCGACGGTCCGTCTTCTGCCCCCCGCGCGTCCGCGCGCCGCAGGGCGTCGTGTCGAAACTCCACGAACGCCGCGCGCTGATCGACGCCGTGGATCCGGGTCCAGTCCTCGCGCGCGCCGTCGACCGCCATCCGGCGTCGCCGCGCCGTCGCGCGATGCCGCGGCGACGCGGACCGACGCGCGCCGACGGCGCGCGCGCGATCGTTTTTTATTTTTCCGTCGTCCGCGTTCGAGACGCATTCGAGCACCGCGAACGGGGATGAAGCGCGACACCATCTGGCTCCGAATGTCCGAATACTCCTTTGCGCGCGAACAGTGACGCCCCGATCCCCGCGCGCCAACCGCCCGGATACGCGACGGCGCCCGCGTCGCGCGACGCCGCGCGCGCGCGACCGCACACCCGCGCGCACCGCCGTCGAACGCCGCACCAGAATGTTCACCATCACCGCCTCCGCCGTGAAGCCCGTCGCGGCGGGTCAAACGCCGCGCGCGAACGCGCGAAAGTCCGCCGAGGCGTACGTTATCTGATGCGTATCAACGTCGCGGATCGCGCGCGGCGCGGATCGACGCGTCGGCGCGCGCGGCGCGGCGCGCGAACGCGCTCGACGCGCGATGGGACGCGCGAACGATGGGTCGAAATACGCGGCGCGGGAATCGCGCGGCGCGGCGGGCGAGCGCGACGGCGACGCGACGCGGCGACGGGACGCGCGCGATCGGACGAGACCGAGGGACGGGGGCGCGCAAGATGCGGAGTGACTGACGAGGGGACGATTTTCGATGCGAACAGTGCGTTCGTCGCGCCGGTCGCCGCGACGGCGATGGCGATCTTGCTCGCCGGTCCGGCGCACGCCGGTGAAGGCGGACGCCTGGGCTTGGAGCTCAAGAACGGCACTGGTTTGGCGCCGGGCAAGTACGAGCAACCCTTTTACGATCCGCGACCGGTGGTGACCGTGCAAACGGACGGCCCGGGTGACGTGACCAAGGACGAGGCGCGAATCTTGCCGAACAGACAAATCGGACCGGGTGCGTGCAAGCTCATCTCCGGTGCGCCGTGCGTTGACTTCCAATCCGGCAAGTAAATCTTGCGAGGAGCGCGACGCGAAGGACGCCGGGGGCGAGAGGGCGTCGTTCGCCGACGATTAGCCGAGAGCGAACGAATTTTATGATACGATAACAATGGTTCATATTTCTTTCTAAAATATGCGGTCTTTACACTCATACTACCTAGTCGCTAAAACGCGCGCGCCCAAGAGACGTTTTCGCACGTGCGATTGCCTCGCAAAAAGCCGACGAGGACGGTGACGTTGTCGCCCGACAGGCGCGTCAACGCTTCGCATCCGAGTCTCTTGGCACACATGGATGGCTCTTTCACCGTGTCTTTGATCATCGCCAAGGCATCGTGATTATCGACGACGTCCCACAAGCCATCACACGCGAGAACGAGGCAGTCGTCGGTGGCGAGATTGACGGACACCGTCGTCATCTCCGGCTCGGCGACGACGCCGAAAGCCTTGGCGTCGGCGTCTCCGATGGCTCGCGTCACGGCCACACCAGCGTCTCCGACGCGCCAAACGCCGTTGTGCTGACGCAATGCCCCTGGAAAGTCGCGCTCGATGCGATGACGCTCACTCGCGTTGCTCTCAGCGTCGTGATCGACGCTCAACGGGAGCGCCACGCCGTCGCGCGAGAGAATCGCGCGGCAATCACCCGCGTTGGCGACGCACAATCGATCACCCCACAGCAAACCCACGATGGCGGTACAGCCTGGATTACGTTTGCTTTGTTGCGCACTTTTTGATGCGCTCATCTCTTTCGCCTTGATCGCCTCGAAACGCGCGCAAAACGCGGCGTCTAATTTCGTCACCGCGGCGGAGAGCGCGCTCTCGACGTCGTCGCCGTGAGCGCCCCACTCGCTTCGAATCGCCCGTTCGATGTGCACCATGGCGAACTCCGCGGCTTCGTGCCCTCGATGTCCGTCGAACACAGCGACAAGATGGGCGTGCGCGCGACCACCGAGGTTGTTGACGACGATGTGACGATCTTCCATCTTGTCTGCGCCGCGCGCGCCGGGCGTGCTAAAGACGCCGGCGGAAAAGTCGGCGGCGGCGATCGCGTGCTCCGGATTCGGTGCCGCAAACGCTGGCTCTTGCATTTCCCAATCTAAAGGCTCGTTGAGCGCCGTCGCCGCCGCCGTCGCCGCCTCGGCACGATCGTTCGCTGGGGGCAACCACACCGCGGCGACGTCGTCCAAGCCGTTTTCGGCGCAATACGCCGCGACGACGCCTTCGAGCTCGCGAGTGATCTCCGGCATTCGCGGTCGCGACGATTCTACGGGCGCCCATGCACGTGTGATGAGGTCGTTCAAACCGTCGGGAACCTTGCCCGCTCCCCCCGCCGCGGTCTCTCCTGGTAAAATCGGTCTCAAGTGCTCGCTCGCGATGGCGATGGCTAAATCCTGTTCGTTGTAGCTCGCGTCGAGCACGGTGTGCGCGAGCGCGACGTTTCTCGCCCGATCGCTGAACGGCACCGTCCCTGTGGCTATCTCACATATCGTCACCGCGTACGCGTACACATCCGCGCCGTACCCGCTCACTTGTCGCATCAACACCTCCGGCGACATGTACAACATCGACCCCACCATGTGCTGCTTCTGAAACCCCCCGCTCGGCGCGCCGTGCTCGCCCGCGATCCATTTCCCCTCCACCCTCGCCTTACCCTCGGCGTCTTCGGTGGAATAAATCGCCGCCTGCAAAGACGCTCGCAGCTCGCTCTCGCGCTCGGCCAAGCCAAAGTCCCCGATCTTCGCCGTCCACGATCCGTCCAACAGCACGTTGCTCGGCTTTACGTCTCGATGCACGACGCCGATGTCGTGTAAATACGTCAACCCCGCGCACACCTCTCGCGCCAGTTTCAGCACCGCCTGCCACGTCGGCGTCCATCCTTGCTTATACACCACCTCATCCACCGCGCCGTTCTCCATGAACGGAAAGAACAACTCATAATTCGGCGGCGCCGCGCGCGCGCCGACCACGCCCAGCACGTTTTCGTGTCGCGCCTCGAGCATGAGTCCCAACTCCGCGTGGTACCGATCGATCTCGCGCGTCGTCCGCAGCTTTGGCCTTTTTATCGCGATCGCCTCGTCGCGATAGCGCCCGTAGAACACCACGCTCAGCGGTCCCGCGTACAGGACGTCGCCGCGCGCGACGCTGTCGTCGCCGTCGTCGTCGCTTCCGCGTCGTCCCTCGCGCGCGCCGACGTCGCAGTCCAATCGCACGCGCGCGGTGCCGACGCAACACCCTCGAAAGCATCGATTCGCGCGCGTGCCGTCGCGCGTCGGCATCGCGTCGCGTCGTGACGACGTCGAAGAGCGTCGTCAAAAAGCGACGCGCCGGGACGCATGAATCGCGGACGCGGCAAGGACTTCTACGCCGCCCTCGGGCTGCAGCGCGGCGCGGACGAGAACGACGTGCGCAAGGCGTACAGGAAACTCGCGATGAAGTGGCACCCGGTGCGTGGACGCGCGCGACGCGCGAAGCGATCGAGCGGCGATGATGGACATCTGATGAAGACGAATGAAACGCGACGCGCGACGCGCGCGACGCGCGAACGACGCGCGCGAGACGGCGAAACGACGCTCGATGATGGTGATGTTCGCGCGGGACGCTGACCGAACGACGCGCGCGCGACGCCGAACGCGAGCGCAGGATAAAAACCCCGACGACAAGGATGGACGCGCGGAGAAGAAGTTTAAAGAAGTCTCCGAGGCGTACGAAGTGCTGTCGGATCCGAAGAAGAAGGAGCTGTACGACACGTACGGCGAGGATGGATTAAAAGATGGGGGCGGGATGCCGGGAGGAGGGTTCTCGGCGCAGCACGCGGAGGATATATTCGCGAATTTTTTCGGCGGCGGCGGCGGCGGGTTTCCGGGGGGCGGCGGCTTCGGCGGCGGATTTCCGGGAGGCGGCGGATTTCCGGGAGGCGGGGG
>Ga0257114_1003427_pt1 | contig 10006 bp, 8 predicted proteins | sample SI112_10mmetaG_FD_190149 | JGI IMG/M metagenome (GOLD analysis project Ga0257114, IMG submission 190149) | Marine microbial communities from Saanich Inlet, British Columbia, Canada - SI112_10m | ecosystem: Environmental > Aquatic > Marine > Inlet | place: Canada: British Columbia | collected... | reverse complement strand
ATTGATCCAACAGCATCCACCCAGTCAGCGGCGATCAAGCATCTGCCAGTAAGGTATCCGCAGCAAACAGAATTCCCGGGCATGGGTAAGCGACATTTTGATAGCGAGGCCTTGTTTCACGCCGATGGCAGTTTATATCTGATTACCAAAAACCGGTCTTTTAGCGGCGCTTTTGAAGCAGGGGCCAATCTTTATCGTCTGGATACTGAGTTCACAGATGAGGATAATCTGTTAAACCTCATTGATAGTCATGAACAGATGATGACTGTTACAGGAGCTGAGCTTTCGCCCAATGGCCAGACTCTCGCTGTGATTACCTATGATGCTTTATGGTTGTTTGACCGACCTGCCGAGGGAGATGCCTGGCTATCTTCCACGTTCAAACGTCATGCTCTGGACACTGATGTTGTCCGGCAAATGGAAACGGTGGTTTGGGATGATGATTCAACGCTGCTGCTTACCAATGAGGAACGCGACCTGTTTCGTGTGAATCTTGCTGATCTGCCTCAATCCTCGCAATAAGCCTCAATAAACCCCAATAAAATCAAGGACTTTTAGGTGTTTTATTCCTGTTCATGTGATGGTATGATTCGCCGCTTTTCTGATGAAAAGTCCCAAGAGGGCTACTCATGAAGGCGTTTTACCAGGACTACAAACTAGGCATACTCGGTGGCGGCCAACTTGGCCGGATGCTGATTCAGGCCTGCACCAATTTCGACATCCATTCCAGTGTCCTCGATAAGGATGCCAATGCTCCCTGCAGCCAACTGGCCAGTACTTTTACAGCCGGGGATATCACCGATTACGATACGGTTTATGCCTTTGGAAAAACCGTTGATCTGCTCACTATTGAAATCGAAAACGTCAATGTAGACGCGCTCAGGAAACTGGAAGAAGAAGGTCTTCAGGTATATCCGCAACCCTCTATTATTGACATTATCAAAGACAAGCGCCGGCAGAAAATGTTCTACCGCGAACATGGAATTCCCACCGCTGAATTTGTGCTGGTCGACGATGCTCAGGCAATCAGGCAACACCTGGATTTTTTACCTGCCTTCAACAAACTGGCTACAGGTGGCTATGATGGTGGTGGCGTGCAACGTCTGCGCAGCGAAGAAGATCTTGATAAAGCTTTTGATGCCCCTGGATTGCTGGAAACCCTGGTAGATTTTGAGCAGGAAATTTCAGTCATCGCTGCCAGAAACAGCAAGGGCGAGGTCAGTGTTTTCCCTGCGGTGGAGTGTGTTTTCCATCCAGAGCATAATCTGGTGGATTATTTGTTTGCTCCCAGTGAAGTGTCCCGTGAAATTGAGCAAACGGCAGAAGCCATTGCCAGACAGGTAATTGAAAGTTTTGGACTTGTCGGGATTCTGGCGGTTGAGATGTTTGTTACCAAAGAGGGCGAAGTGCTGGTAAATGAAGTTGCACCGCGCCCCCATAACAGCGGCCATCAGACAATCAATGCCAACGTAACATCGCAATATGAACAACACCTGCGCGCCATTCTTGATTTGCCGCTTGGTGATACGACTATCACCATACCTTCTGCCATGATAAACCTGTTGGGAGAAGAGGGCTATACTGGCCCAGCTCGCTATGAAGGACTGGATGCCTTGCTTAATATTGAGGGCGCCAGTATTTTTCTCTATGGGAAAAAAGAAACACGCGCACAGCGCAAAATGGGACATGTCACTATTGTGGATGAAGACATGGCTAGCCTGAAACGAAAAGTGGAAGACGTGAAAAAGGTCATAAAGGTAATCACATGAGCACAACTTCGAGTTCACACAAAGTAGGCATCATCATGGGCAGCAGTTCTGACCTTGAGGTGATGAAAAAAGCCGCCAATGCATTGTCCATGTTCGGCATTGAAAGCGAGATTGCAGTGGTTTCTGCGCATCGCACACCGGAGGCCATGGTGGACTACGCGAAAACAGCTGCCAGTAATGGTTTGCGTGTGATTATTGCCGGTGCGGGCGGGGCGGCACATTTGCCCGGGATGGTGGCATCACTCACCACCTTGCCAGTGATCGGCGTGCCTATTAAATCTTCCAATTCGATTGATGGCTGGGATTCAGTGCTCTCAATTCTGCAGATGCCCAATGGGGTTCCGGTCGCTACTGTTGCCCTGGATGGTGCTAAAAATGCGGGAATACTGGCCGCTGAAATAATCGGTGCTTTTGATGAAGCTGTTGCAAAGAAACTTGCTGATTATAAGGAAGAGCTGAAGCTGCAGGTTCAGAAAATGAATGAAGGGCTGGAATAGTTACAAGTTACAAAAAAGGCGAGCTGTGGCCGCCTTGCCGGATATCGCTTTGCTCTTCCGGCCTATCTATTGAGCTCAACGCTTACTTGAACCCCTTGTCACTTGAGACTTGAGACTATCAAGTAGCTGCTGCTGCTTCTGCAGCCTTATCAATCCCCTTCAATTTCTTCGCATACGCCATAAAACTCAAGGCTGTAAATTTCATAAAGAAACCGTAGATCAGAGTGACTGCTGCATAGTCGGGCATTTGAAGGATGGTGTTGGCAAGCACCAGGGCTAATGACAAATTCTGTAGACCCACTTCATAGGTGATGGAAATTGTCTGGTCGGTATTCAGTTTTGCCAGACGCGACAGGCCATAGCCCATCGACATACAGGTAATGTTAAGTATCAGTGCTACGGTGCCGGCCTGCACAATGAATTGTTTCAAGGTTTCAATGCTGAACCAGGTGTTGGTAACAATTACCATGATGAGAATGGCAATCGCCATTTTACGTACCGGTTCAACCATCTTGTTAGCAAATCCCGGTTTGAATTTTCTGATTAGCATGCCAATGAAGATTGGCAAAATGGTTAGCTGTGCCAGGCTGCGCATCATGTTGGCAACAGGGACACTGACCATATCACTGCCTTCCGCAAATAAGGTTAGAGCCATCCAGACGATCAGAGGCATAGTCACTACGGTAAACAGGCTGGCTACAGTGGTAAGGGTTACAGACAGAGCAATATCTCCACGACTGGCGAATACATAAGCGTTGGACGTGATGCCACCCGGGCATGCGGACAGCAGAATAAGTCCGATAGCAATTACCGGCGCCGGGTTCAGGGCGAAGGCCAGGCCGAAAGCAACAGCGGGAAGCAGGATCAGCTGACCAGCCAGACCGACCAGCACAGCTTTTGGCATAATAATGACACGCAAGATGTCGTCGATTGAGAGAGTAAGGCCAAGCCCCATCATCACCAGAAACAGGCCAAACGGTATTATGATGGTTTGAAATAAAACTTGCGGATCCATAGAACTCCCCCTTTTTTAGATGGGGCTTATGATACCTTTAAATAGTCACAAGTCCCAAGTTACAAGTTACAAGTTGCAAGGTGGAAGGTAGAAGGTACAAGGTACAAGGTACAAGGTACAAGGTACAAGGTACAAGGTACAAGGTACAAGGTACAAGGTACAAGGTACAAGGGGATGGTGGATTGTTCCGTAATTACCTTCAGGTTAAAACCATAATTAAGCCAGAAGGTTGGATTACTAATTCACTTCGAAGGATAAACAGATCGGAAAAGGCCTGCAAGGCCGTCACCCGATATGGCGTCTGAAAGACGCCTGCTTGAGACTTGAGACTTAGACTGAGACTTTTTATAACATTGATCTTTAAGCTGCCGGCTTAACGTATAATTAAATTATGCCCGTTAACCCCAATCCCCAAGGTAAAGGCCTGGTTCCAATTCTGCAGGGCCTGGACAGACATCGTCTGGATAGCCTGCTGCCTCCGAAAAAGATAGATCAGGTGCAGATGGAGCTGTTCACTTCCATGTTTGTACTGAAAAGTGAGATCCGCTTTAGCCCCTTGCCCAATCAGCGCTATTACCTATACCAGACGGATGGACGTTATAAATTATTGTTGGTGGGGCCGCTGCAGTGGTGCAGCCCTTACCGTGGACGATTTATCGGGGAATGTATTCTGCATGATGACCGGACCTGGTCGATGGCACTGGATCCAGCCATGGCTTATGACACAATGTTCATGGCACACATTGAACAGGAGCAGGAAAAGCTCCAGAGCGCTCTGGAAAGTGCTGAAACGGTTGAAGATGTGTTGCCAGTATTTGAAGGGGCCCTTGGTTATAATAGTCGCATATTGGCTTACATCCTGGGCAAGTCTTTGGGCATCTCCATGGAGTTGTCAGGTATAAAAGCGATGAACTATCACGACGCGAAAGGTTTATTGCAACATGATAAAAGCACTTAATCAGCTATCAATAATAGTGTTTGCGCTCTTGTTGACAGCTTGCAGTAGCGAGTCATCTTTGCTGCCATTATCTGGCGGGGCTACGATTCTGGCTTTTGGAGATAGCCTCACCGCAGGTAACGGGGCTCCACAACAAGGCAGTTATCCAGCGCAATTGACCCGCTTGTTAAATAAAAATGTGATCAACGCTGGCATATCCGGTGAAGAAAGCAATGAAGGGCGTGGACGCCTGGAAGGCTTGCTGGATCAGCATCGTCCTGAATTATTAATTCTTTGCCATGGCGGTAATGACCTTTTACGCAAACGGCCGGTCAGTGAGTTGGAAGCGAATCTCAGAGAGATGATCGCAATGGCGCAACAACGTGGTGTGCAGGTATTGTTGCTGGGAGTGCCGGCACCTGGCATTTTTCTCAGCAGCGAGGACGTCTATGAAAGGGTTGCTGAAGAGACCGGTGTCGCTTTTATTCCTGAGCTTATTGCCGATGTTCTTTCCAGTCCTGCATTGAAAGCAGATACAGTGCATCCCAATGAAGCAGGCTACACAGAAATCGCAGGCATTATTTTTAGTGAACTGAAAAAACTTGGTGCTATTTAGCATTTTAATTGCTTTAAATTAAAGCACTGTAAAAATCTTCCTGCTATAATCCGCGCGGTTTTTTCAGCTGGAACGCTGTTAAATTAATTTTTTTACTCACGGGTACTGCTATGTTTGATGCAATCGAAGCACGACCACCTGATCCTATTCTGGGATTGTCTGCGGCCTATAAAAAAGATACCAATCCGAACAAAATTGATCTCGGTGTTGGGGTATATAAAGATGAAAGCGGTGCATGCCCCGTGATGAAGGCGGTAAAAACTGCTGAACGCAGAAAATGCGAGGAAGAAGATTCCAAGGCTTACATTGCCCAGGCCGGTCCAGAGCTCTATGTGAAATACACCAGTGAGCTATTGTTAGGCAACGCCCACCCTGTTTTACGTGATGCTCGTAGCAGTTGTACTCTGGCTCCAGGTGGCTCGGGATCTTTGCGCCTTGCCGCAGAATTCATTAACAATAATGCCCCCGGCAGCAAAATATATGTCAGCAATCCGACCTGGGCAAACCATGTACCCTTATTGTCCTCAACAGGCCTTAAGCTGGAGCTGTATCCTTATTATGACTACGAGAGCCATAGTCTTGATTTTGATGCCATGATGGAATCCCTGAAAGGAGCTGTCAAAGGCGACATGGTATTGCTGCATGGTTGCTGTCATAACCCTTGTGGTGCAGATCTGAATGCTGATCAATGGCAGGCAGTGACTGACTTGTCTCTGAAAAATGGTTTTACGCCATTTATCGACGTGGCCTATCAGGGTTTGGGTGATGGTCTTGATGAAGATGCCTACGGCATGCGTTTGATGGCAGAGAAATTACCGGAACTGATTATTGCCAGTTCCTATTCAAAAAACTTCGGCTTGTATCGCGATAGAGTTGGTGCTGTGACTATTGTGACAGCAAATGCCGAAGCAAGCAGAGCTGTGGCAAGCCAGGTAGTGGCCACTGCACGTGAAATCTATTCGGTACCACCAGCCCACGGTGCTTTTCTGGTTGCCATGATTCTGGATGATGCAGAATTAACCCGTGTGTGGAACGATGAGTTAACCGAAATGCGTGATCGCATCAATGGATTGCGACGCATGCTGGTAGAAAAACTGCAGGAGAAAGGTGTCGGCAAGGATTATTCATTTATTCAGCATGAAAAAGGCCTTTTCTCATTCCTTGGTCTAAGCAAGGAGCAGGTCGCGACTTTGATCAATGATTACAGTATTTATCTTGTCGGTTCTTCCAGAATTAATGTTGCCGGTATTAACAATGCAAATATTGATTATCTGGCGGAAAGCATTGCCAAGGTTATTCAGTAGTTATTAAAACGCCTTAAGTTGGTAGAGCACAGTTTCTGCTACGCTCTACCTGCTTTTCATCTCTCCCAAAAGTTTATACCACAGCATATATTTTTCAGCCCATTCATCCTGATGAGAGCAAGACTGGCGGCATGGTATTAATACTGATGATCAGAAATCCAGATTCAGTGTCAGACCAAGTCGTGCAGGTTCACCCAGTTGTGTATAGCCTTTGGCGGTGTAGCCGTCGCGCGGGTCATTGCCAAAATAAAAGCCACGCACAAAATAATCTTCATCTGTGAGATTTCGTCCCCACAGTGTCATGCTGATATTCTCTTTTGCGTAACGCAGGCTGGCGTTAAGCAGGGTATAGCTATCTGATTGAATGGCATGGCTATCTGAAAAATAAAAGCTATCACGTCCCTGAATATTGATATCCATGGACAAGGCGGGGTTGAAAATAATGCCGGCACCAAGAGTGAACTGATAAGCTGGTGCATGAGCCTGCTCTCTGCCATCGAGATTTTCACCAGTGGAATTAATAAATTTAAGATAGCGGGAATCCAGTAAACCCAATGAGCCATACACGCTTATATTTTCTGTTGCCAGCCATTGGCTTTCCAGTTCCAGACCACGGTTTGATCCGGCAGCGGCATTGCCGATGAAATCAATAAATTCTGCGCTGCCATCGTCCCTGACTCTGACGGTTGAACTACTGATTTGTACTTCTTCCCGGTCCATGTAAAACAACGCCAGGCGTAATTGCATTGTTTCATTGAATGCGCTGCCTTTAAAACCTGCTTCATAATTCCACAGGGTTTCTGCGTCAAATTCACGCAGGTCTGCGTCCAGAGAACCGTCAGTGTTAAAGCCGCCACTTTTATATCCCCGTGATGCGCTGGTATAGAGCAAGGAGCCATTGGCGAGCCGGTAATTCAAACTGAATTTGCCACCAAAAAGATTGTCATCAGGCGAAAAATTCAGGGTATTACTATCCATAAATTCAGCACTGAAACGTTCGCTGCGCAGGCCAAGATCTATTGACCAGTTGTCACCGATGGCTGTATTGGTTTCTGCATACAGCGCCAGACGGTCAATAATATAGCGGCTGGTATAGATGTCGGGATTGAATGTGTAATTACGGGCAAGATCCACGTCCTGATGCAGTGAGTAAAGGCCCGCCACCCAACTTGTGCTGCTACCAAGCAAGGCACCTGAGTCAGTGGACAGTAGACGCAGTTCACCACTGATGGTTTCCCTGTCACGAAAGTACTTGTCAGTAGATGAATATTCCCAAGGATGAAAGCCGGTGAATACCCAGTCTTCATCATAGCTGTATTCAATATCTGAATGAGCATAGGCCCCCATGAGTTCCAGGGAAAATTGTTCAAAGCGTTGGCTGGAAAACTTCAGGCTGCCCAGTTTTGAATTCTGTTTGTCTTTACCGGGTTCATCAGAGAGTGTGTCTCTGATATTGTCCAATGAGAACATATCGTAACCATTGTTCAGATCTACCATGGCAGCAGTAAAATCCAGCTGTTCTGTGGCAGTCATTAACCAGCGAAATTTTCCTCTCAGCGTAGTCTCATCTCTCTTATTAGTTGCCTGGTTCAGGTGTTGGTTTGTACCGAAACCATCGCTACTTAATTTCTGAAAAGATAGACGGTAAAACAAATCGTCAGTAGCTGGTCCGGATAGATAGCCGGCAATGCCCTGGGTATTTTTATTAGCGGCCTGAAGTTGCATGCCCCATGCAAGCTCAGGGGTGGGCGCTTTGGTTTGTAAATTGATCAGACCGGCAAGGGCGTTGGAGCCATAACGTGTACCCTGGGGGCCCAACAATATTTCCACCTGCTCCATGTCGTAGAGCATGGCGGCATTGCCGATGCCGGAAAAGTCCACACCATCTATCAGCAGTCCGACCGATGAATTTAGCGGCTCGGAAAATTGTCCTCGCTCACCGATACCGCGGATCTGGATAAAGCGGGCACGGGAGCCCCCTGAAGAAAAATTAACATTGGGCGCATTAAGCAGTATATCTTCCAGGTGCTGGGCATTTTTGTTGGCGATGGTTTGCGCATCAAGGATAGTGATACTGGCTGGAATATCATCTAAGGCATTTTGCCGATAATCGGCAGTTATCACTATTTCTTCCAGTACAGGCTGTGCCAGTACGGCAAAGGCACTTAGCTGTAAAATAAAAATAGGCAGCAAGAGTCGCTTGATGGACATGATGATCTCCGGGTAATTAAGTTGATTCAGTGCCCGGCGTGGCGAAGGGGAAAGTGAAAAAGAAAAGACGGGGAAGACAGACTTGTCTGCTGCTTTCTTTTATTACCTATTCCTACGCCAGAATTAACCGGGTCAGGTTCAAAGGGTTTGATCTCAGGCCGAAGCCACCCCCTAGGACGGGCGATACTTTACTATGGACAGATACAAGGTACAAGGTACAAGTGGAAAGTGGAAAGTTCAAAAAATTGTTTGAAGCTTAAAATTTACAAAACATAATATTCTTGTACCTTGTACCTTGTACCTTGTACCTTGTACCTTGTACCTTCATTAATGCGTGATAATTTTCCCGGCAAGCAAGCCCATGGAGGCTTCCATTCTTTCATGCACACTGCCTTCTATGACACTGTAGTTGAGTTGGTAGTGTTCCAGTTTCTGCTGGTAAAGATGAAACAGTTCTTCCCGGTCATCAGGGTTTTCTCTCAGGGGGTCGGGCTGCCAGGGGATGTGATAGTCGCAAAGGAGATAATGACGCTTCTGTGAGGCGATATTGCGGGCAAAGGTATCGAGTATCCACTGGTGGCAGTCACCAAAACGAATTTCACTCCAGATTATCAGTACCAGCAAATCTGTATCACAAATTAACAGATCGGGATTGCGGCTCAGGGCCAGTTGCTCTTCCCGCTGTTGCTGGTTGGCGATTTCCAGCAAGTCAGGTTCACTGTAATGGAATTGACTGTCCCGGGACATTTTTTGGCTGAGGTATTCGCGAGACACTTCCGGCACCAGTGGTGCCCGTAACATTTCACTGAGTGAAGTTGCCAGGGTAGATTTACCAGAGGATTCCGGCCCGGTGAGAATAATTATTTCAGTATTGGTTTCAGTGATGCTGAAAGCTCCCTGTTTAAACGCGAAATTTCCTTCATTTTAGCAGTGCTTCAGACCGGCGTCTGGAATCTTTTTATTTGCCAGTCTTTACCGTCACTTTCATTTACCAGATGTTTTGCAGTGCTATTACCCTGGCCAATAAAAAAGGGCCGCGAGGCGGCCCTTGAAGTTGATTTATATATAGTTTAATTGATGGAATTGCCTTCCTCGTCCAGTTCGACTATGGGATAACCCAGTTCAATCAAGGACTCTTCTATAACTGCTTTGTCACCTACCACCAGAATTTTCATTTTCTCCACAGGCAAATGCTGCTCTGCCAATGCCTGGATACGCTCCTGGGTCATGGCAGAAATTACCGCTTGTTGCTGGCGTACAAAATCGTTATCCAGGTCATAGGTAATGATCTGATCCAGCAGGCCGGCTTTTTGCCTCGGCGTTTCATAATCACGCGCTTCACTCTGACCAATAGCGTCCTTGGTGAACTGTAATTCATCTGCTGTAATACCATTTTCCCGATAGTTGCTGATTTCATTAATAAACTGCACCACAGAATCAGCTGTAGTATCGGTACGCACACTGGCAGAAGCCGTAAAAGGCCCCGGCAATTTACTGCCGCTGAAACCACTGCGGGCGCCATAGGTATAGCCCTTGTCTTCGCGTAGATTCAGATTGATTCGGCTGTTAAAGGCTCCGCCAAGAATGTAATTCATTAATGAACGTTGCCAGTAATCACCAGATGCATCATAGGTGAGGTCAGTCAGATAACCGACGC
>Ga0257114_1003423_pt1 | contig 10018 bp, 8 predicted proteins | sample SI112_10mmetaG_FD_190149 | JGI IMG/M metagenome (GOLD analysis project Ga0257114, IMG submission 190149) | Marine microbial communities from Saanich Inlet, British Columbia, Canada - SI112_10m | ecosystem: Environmental > Aquatic > Marine > Inlet | place: Canada: British Columbia | collected... | reverse complement strand
ACTAACATCAATGGGGTTTCTCCCCAATGTTTTTTCAGAATAAATTTTATCCCCGTCATAGTAATAGCAACCTTCAGGACCGCTTGTCATTAAAATATTTGAACCTGAAATCTCATGAAGTTTTTTAAGTACGGTTTCAGGTTGATTTTCTTTTGTGATTTCTATACCTTCTTTTATATTTGGCTTAATAAAATCCCACCCAAGTGTTTCCAATTTATTTTCTGGTTTTGGATCAAGAAATGTTAAAACTTTATTTTCACATAGGTCTAAAATTTTAGACCCAATGCTACTGTTTAAAAATCCTTTATTATAATCACTAAAGACTACAGCATCATATTGATTAATATTTGATTTAAATTTTTGTATTACATCAGACATACTTTTGTTTGTATGGTCGATTAAGTCATCATCATCAATCCTATAAATATATTTATCTTTGTAAATCATTCTATTTTTTATGGTCAGTGAATTTGAAATATAATTGAAATTAAAAATATTAATTTTTAAATTCAACAAATCAACTACTTTATCTTTATCATTGAAAGAAGTATAAAAATCAACTTTGTTTCCCAAGGAATGCAATTTTTGAGCCAACAACCCAGCGCCACCCATAGATTTAGTACTACTAGTTAATTTTATTGTTGGTACATCTGCCTCTGGAGATTCCTTCAAATATTCATAAAAACTATAAACATCTAAAATTGAATCACCGAATACTGCAACTTTTTTCATTTTATAATTAATCTATGAATTGATCAATATTCCAACATATCAATTGCCCAATTGTTATATGTGACTGCTGAATAATGCCAGGGAAAGATGAGTCAGCATGTATGCTAAGCTTTGAATTTTCTGAAGCTTCACTCTCGCTTTTACCTGTTAGTAATATTGATTCCATACCTAAATGATTAGCAGCTTTTATACATTTAATAATATTTTTGCTATTACCAGATGTAGAAATTGCAATCAGCGTATCGGCGTTAGTTCCTAGGGCATCAATTTGTCTAGAAAAAACATTCTCAAAACCGTAGTCATTAGCTATTGCAGTTATAGTTGAATTGTTTGCTGATAAAGATATTGATCGTAATGGTCTTCTATCTTTATAAAATTTACCAACCAATTCTGCCGCGAGATGATTTGCATCACTTGCAGAACCACCATTCCCACAAAAAAATATTGTTCCGCCACTTTTGAGTGAATCGATACAAATTAAGGAAGCCTTTATTATTTGATCTACGTTATTTTCAATTAAATTAAAAGAAGTAGTAGATTTTAAAATATAATCTTTAGTGCTTTTAGAAATTTTGTTTATCAAACTCATAATGTAAGAATATCATGTTTATTTTTACTCACTAAACACTCTTCTATAATATTCAAGAATATTCTTATTTGAAAATTTTTCTTCAACAAAATTTTTATTATTTAATCCAAGGGTTTTTAAATAAGGAATATTATCAATTGCAAAATTTATTTTATAAACTAATTCAGTAAAGTTGAACTGTTCGTATGACAGCTCATAATTAGTAGGAAAAAAATCCGAGATTCCACCATAATTTGGGAATATTGAAGGTACGCCTAATCTTGACGCTTCAAATAATAACATTGGTTGATTTTCGTATGTCTGTGTAGCTGTAATTGCAAATATTGAATTAATAAGTTCCATCTTTACAAACTCTCGAGTTTGGTAGCCTGTAAAAATAATTGATTCATCATTTTTAAATTTTGATTCCAACTTAGGTTTGAGCGGCCCATCTCCAATGATTTTAATTCGAAAGTGATTTTTTTTTGCGTTAGAATCTTTCCAAGCATTTAATAGATTTTCTACACCCTTTTCTTCCGAAAGACGACCAGCGTAAATAGCTGTTTTGTTTGAGTGAATTTTTTTAATTAAATTATTATCCACATTATCAATTGGATTTGGAATTACGTATATTTTTTCTTTACTAACTCCTAAATCTTTTATATATTCGTAATGAAAATTATTCAATAGCAAAATTTTAAAATCGAAAGTTTTCATTTTTTCAAAATATTTTTTTGAATAATTCGTAATTACTAAAGATTTAAAAAATGAATTATCGTAACAGCGATTTAATATTCCTGGGCTTCTTTTTTCAGGAGTACAGGCATGACAAGCCTTACCTTTTCTGAAGTGTAATGAATTAGCGCAGTCATATCGAAAATTATGAACTTTCAAGACCAATGGGATATTCATTTTTTTTGAAATTTCAAATATCGAAAGAGAAATTTTGTACCAACTATTGTGAAGATATAAATAATCTGGTTTGAATGTATTAATTTTCGCGAGAATTTTTTTTGTACTTTCATTATTGAAATTAAAAAACAAACCATTGATTTCTTGAATAGAATTAGGAGTCTCGTTTTTAAAATTTAAATAAGCAACATGATATTCATTTTTTAATAGGTTAACTTCATCTTCAACTGCAGCATCTTCCCCACCATATTGTCTGTAGCTATTATGAAGAACTAATATTTTTTTCACTGGTCATATTTTACAATCCTTGATTGTTTATCTATTGGAATTAATATAATTAGAAGTATGAAAATCCGTTTTATTTCTACCATCAAAATTAACCCAGGTGATAATTTTATAAAATTTGGGATTGAAAATTTAATAAAAGAAATAAATCCAAATATTGTTTCAGATACTTTGAATAAACATAAGCCGTATTTAAATTTGGACAAATTTAATAATGACTCAGAACTTAAAACAAATTGGAGAATTTCAAAGTACTATTTTAAATTTGTTAATTTTATGACTCATAGCTTTAAAAAAGAAAATTTATTGTACATACATTGTGGGATGCCTTTTTTTTATAATTTCAATGGGTTTATTTTTAAAATTACTACATTTAATTCACTGTGGTATAAAGTTTTCTATACAAAGAAATTTATGAAATCTGATAACAGGTTACTTTTATTGTCTATTGGTACAACTGTTTATAGCGAAAACGAATATAGCAAAATATTAAAAAATAAAAACTATATGCAAAAAGTCAAAGAAATCGGCTACAAATCTGATTTAATTGTTACAAGAGATGTCAAAACTAAAGAAATATTTAATACTGCGAATATAGAATCTACCTATTTGCCATGTAGCTCATTATTTACTTTTAGCAACAAAGAAATTAATTTTGATGATAAAAAGTACGTTTTAATCAACGTAATGGAAAACGGATCAAATGGATATAAGAATATTCCTAAAAATGAAAAGTGGGATTCAAAAATATTGAATTTAATCAATGAAATTAATAAAGATCATGAAATAAAGTTTGTTAGCCACTCTAAAAGTGATTATCAGTTCTCAAAAAAGATATTTCCAGAGTATGAAAATTTTTATTTTGAAGACTGGAAACAGTATTTAAAAATTTATAAGATGGCTTACGCAGGTATTTTCAATCGGATTCATGCAGCCATGATAAACACTAGTGCATTAAACCCAACCATATGTATAAATGTTGATAGTAGAATTGAAATGCTTTCAAGGTTGAGCATCCCAACTTTTAATTCAGATGAATTTCAGGTAACAGACTTGATGTCACAGTTTAATTCTAGCATCGAAAATATTTCAGACTTTAGAAGAGATATTGAAAAATTGAAAACCTTCGAAAAAAATAATTATTTGTCAAAATTAAAAAATGTTATTTAAACTTTCCCTTATTATTTTTTCAAAATTAAATTTCAAATAAATTTTTATTTATTTTTTTTAATGCTAGTTAGTTTTTAATTGATTTTTTTTGATCTTTTAATTTACAACTTATTTTATTTCTTATTTAAGATTTAATAATGCTTGATAAAATAAGCTTTAAAAATTTATATTTTTACTTTATAATTTGGATATTTTTTAATGCTTTTTATTTTATTTTCTATACACCACCATTAAGCATAATCTTTTATGATATGGATTCTCGAATAATGATAGATGAGATTATCCAAATCTTTACGCCAAGTTCACTATATGACTTTATTTATGATGCTACATATGGCGGAAGGATAATCTATGGAAGATTTTTTTACAACTTTTATGCCTTTTTTGCATTTGTATTTAATTTATTCTTATCAAACTTTATAAGTATTTCTCAAATTATAATTTTTATAAACTGGAATCTGCTGTTTATAAGCTTTTTAATCTTAAATAAAGTATTCATTAAAAATATATATTTCAAGCTACTTACCCTAGTTATGATGTTAACTTTTGAGGTTAGTTCGCTTATTTCACTTAAAACCACTTCTTTAGAAATATTGATACTCTCTTTATCTATATATTTCATTTATGAACACAATAGTGAAAATGATTACAACTATAAGAAGTCCAGCCTACTATTAGGCATTCTTTTTGGAATAAAATTTATAAATGCAACTTATCTGGGAGTCTTCTTAATTTTTGTTATTTTAAGCAAATCAGTACCTCAAAAAAGGCCAATATTTCTCTATTCCTTTTTAGGTTTTTTAATTGCTCAACCCTCAGTGCTCCATCCTCAGACTTTAAATGTTTATGTTGGAGATGTTGTACACCACCTTAGTTATCAAGAAGGATCGGATGTTTCTAATTTTGATTGGTTGAAAATAATTTATGATAATTTTGGCAATATTTTTATATTGTTAGTATTTACAGCTATTCTGTATTGTTTATATAAAGCGAGAAAAAAGCTTTTGCTTATTCATATTCTTATGCCTCTTGCAGCAGTTATTCAACTAACAAGCTTGCTTTTTAGCGATGGACTAATTCGTGCTCATTACATAAAAATGCCTATCGTCTTATTACTGTATTTTAGCTACAACTTAATTGAAGAATATATTAATTTAAAGTGGTTCTTATTTTTAGGAGTCTTTACATTATTATCTAATATTTCGTTATTATTCGAAAAAAGTTATGAAATTAATATTTTTAATTATAAGAGTATAAGTGAAGTTGAAAATGTTTATTTATCTTTGAATCAAGTTAATGCAATGCAAAAAACCCTAAGTTATGTAAAGTCTATTTCTAAAAAAAGAGATATTCCATTGGTGTGGTGGGGGGTTAGTGAAGGAACTTATTACTATCCATATTCAGATTTCCATTGGTCATCTTCTGAAGACCCCCGAAATTCAGAATTTTACATTAAAGAGTTGTATGAAGGGCCAGAAGGATTTGCATTTGGAAATTGTAAAAATTATGGGGGAATAGTGGTTTTCATATTGAACAAGAATAATGATTATGTTAAGCAAGAACTTATATATAACGAGTATCAATTTCTAAAAAAATATGAAATTCGAGATAATCAAGAAAATTTAAGTTACGGTATTTTTGCAAAAGAAAATACAGGAATTCCTAATGATTGTTAATTATTTATTACAAAAAAATTTTCGAACACTTACTTTAAACCAATACATATTGATAGTTTTATTATGGATAAAAATTTATAGGAAAATGTGATAAATATGTCTGAAAGTTGTGTATGTAAATAATGATTAGAAAAGTCAACACAATATTGTAAACTTTTTTATTCAAAGTTCTTAATTTGTGAAAGTAAACAGAAGCTAAAAAAACTAATAAGTTAAATAACTGTATTATGTAGCTTGCTTTAATAGTATCGCTACCATCTTCAATATATGAAATTGCAAATATTAAATATCCAAATATGCTTATAAATATTGAGATAGTCATATATTTTATGAAATAACTTTCTTTGAAATGTTTATATGTTAAAAGGCAAAATATTAATATTATTAAAGTCGTAATCAAAGAAGCTATATTTACTCTTGCTAAGTAATCACCTATATAAGCTTGATTTCTTCCTACATCTAAGAACCTTGAAGTAAATGTAAAATAACCCCAATAATCTCCCCATAAATCTGCATATAAAATACTTAAGAAATGTCCATCAAGATAGGGTCTTATAGGTTTGCTAAATAAATAAGTTAATTGTTCCAAAGTGGGCAGATAGAAATCTAAAGGTTGATTTTTAAATGAAAATGTAGTTCTTGATTGATTAAATGAGGTAAAAGAACCATAATTAAAAAAGAGACTTAAGTAAAACCAACTCGATCCCAGTGCCCCTATAAGTGAACTTATTAGCCAGAATTTAAAGTGCCTATACCGGAATTTTAATTTAGGGGTAATAGCCAATATAATAATCGGGAAAAATAATAGAAATGCCCACTGTCTACTTAATGCAAGGAATGCAATAAGAACACCAAATGAAAAAGTATATTTTAAATCTACCTTAAAGCCCTTTAACTCAGCTTTATAGAGCAACAAAAGAAAAAGACTCATGAAAAATAAAATATAGGGCTCTCCTCTGATCATGGAGAAAGTTCTATAATTTACGGCAAGTAAAGAAACCAGAATCAAATAACCTGTATTAATTAATTTTTCTGATCTGTTGAATAACTTTAGTGTATAAAGATTTATAAACAGGGTACCAATGTAAAGTATGGACTGAAAAATTTGTGTAGCTTTAGAGTAGATGGGTTCACAATCGACCAGATAGTTTGATGAATTAATTAGATTTCTGCATATAACTTGTGCCGTAGCCGGAAAAAGATAAGCTATAGGGGGACTAAAAAACTCTCTAGTATCTTGTGCTGATGGAAGGACAAGTTTTTCAGGTAAATACATTGCCAAAAAATTTACATATTCAAAGTGAGCTTCTGCATCGTATCCTAGAATCGGAGAGTAGTGAAAAATATTATATATTAATATGTAAGTTGTTGAAATTAATAGAATGTAAAAACTTGTATTAGAAAATTTTAATTGAAGCATTTTCATAATTATTATCATACATCTTTAAAGCAGTTGCTATTACTTAAAAGAATAAGTTATCTTACTTAAGCAGTGTTAAACTTTTATAAGAAATATAATGATTAAAATTAAAACTTTAAAATATAATTTATACAGTTATATAAAAATTTTTATATACAAATTTTTTTTCAATACTTTTTATGAATTTCAAAAAATTAAAAACTCTGAGATCATAATTCATCACCATAGCGGACTCGGGGATGCCATTATTTGTAATGGTCTTGTTAACTATTTGTCAAAAAAGTTTGATAAGATTTACTTAGCAGCTCACTATAAAATATACGATCATCTGGATTATTTGTATTCAGAAAATGACACTGTTGAGTTGCTACATTATGAAAAAGCAATAAATCTGTATAAGAACAAAAAACTACCCGTATTAAGAATCGGTTTTGAAAAAAATAATAAAAATTTTAATACTTCTTTTTATGAGCAGTTGGATTTAGATTATGAAATATCCTTTGACATGTTTAACATTCCAACAGATGAATCTAAAGAAAATGATTTGCAAGATCATTTAATTGATGAGTATAAAGTGAAAAATCAATTTATTTTAATACATCAAGTGAGTTCATATGGAAGGGTTGACGTTGAAATTCAAAGTGATTTCGAAAGAATATATGTTGAAAAAGAAACAGATATTTTCAAAAATATATTTTTCTATAAAAAAGTTATAGAGAATTCACAAGAAATTCACTGTATCGATAGCAGTTTTTTACACTTAGTTGAAAGAGTACCTACTAGTGCTAAACTTTATTTTCATAGCGCTAAAACAAATACACAAAAAGCAGAAAAGCTATACCTAAAGAGGAAATGGGAAATAATAGATTAATATGGAAATTAAAGCGAGTATTTCGGTTGGTGAGTTAGTCGACAAAATTACAATTCTAGAAATCAAATTAAATAAAATAAAAAACTCCGAAAAACTAAAAAATATAAAAAATGAACTAGATGTTTTGAACGAATACTTTGTAAAAATTGAAAATGATCAGTTGAATCGATTGAAAAATAAACTTAAAGATACCAATTTAAAACTCTGGCAGATTGAAGACGATATAAGAGTTTGTGAAAAAAACCAAGACTTCAGTTCTAGTTTTATCAATCTTGCTAGATCTGTATATATTACAAACGATGAAAGGTTTGAATTAAAAAATTCAATTAATGAGATTTATTCTTCAGTAATCAAAGAGGTAAAATCTTACGAAGGATACTAAATCTATTATGTATTTTTCTCAGTAGAGTAAAAATTATTTTTAATAATTTATTTCTATATTTTAATTTTATAAAGTAAATTTGGAGAAGTCTGATTTCTAAGTTTGTAAAACCCACTTTTTTTTTGTCTGTACTTGTTTTTGCTTCATTTTTTATGATGCTAATCCACCAATCGATATTAAGTTTTTCAATACTTCTTTCTAGAAAATTAAAGTCTTTTTGTATATTTTTAATCTCATCATAAGAGTTAAGTAAAAGAACTGGCAAGTCACTAAAAGATTGATAATGTATACAGTTCATAGTTACCGGTATAGTTTCACTATATAATGATTCCCAAAATCTGTGAGTATCAATACCGTTTCCCCATGGAGCTATACAATACTCTGATGAGTGTAGATTTACTAAATATGTGTCATAGGCAGAATTTTTTTTTAAATTCTGATGTAAGTTATTGCTTATTGATTTCTGTGCTTTGATTCTGTGAAAGTAGTTAGTATTTACATTGAAGTTAGTATAAATAGAATCTTTAATTTTTTTATTATGATTTAAATTAATAAAATCAGTATATATCACAGATTTTGTATTCCTATAAGAAGCAATACCTAAAGGAATGGGAACTAGATCTGGATGATTATAGGCAACGTTTACTGAGTACCATTTTGAAATACATTCTGGTTTTTGATCAAAAATCTTTTTAGTAATTTTTCGATCTGATTGAGTAGAGATGACTTTAATATTGCTAAATTCAAGTTTGTTAATCAGTTTAAACAACAACTCTAAGTAATCTAAATGGCAATAAACAACATCATTTTCTTCAATATCGATCTCAAGATTGACGAATGTTACGAGATTATTTTGATTTTGTATAACTTTAGGTTTTTTAAAGTTATACTTTAAGAAATCTTCTTCTGAGAGAGTTCCAGAGAATATTACATTTGACTTTTTCATGAAATTTATACAACTTAATACCTCACTGTCTTTGAATGTAAATTTACCTAGTGTAATCATAAAAGTAATTATATAAATAAAATGTGAAGAAATTTTAAGAGTTTACATTATTTTTTTTATATTAAATGAATGAAATATATGAAATTAAATTATAATTAAATAAATTATAATTTAAAAGTTATGAACAAAAAAAACACTAAGTTATTAATCATTTTTCTTGTAAATATTTTATATACAAACTATTTCATTTCTCTAAGTGAAAAAAGTGATACTGCAATTGCTATTAGAGGATTAAGCAATTTCAATGAAGACCTTGCAGACATATCTTTTCCAGTGGATCTGAATTTGAACTATTTACAATTCACTATATTTATCTCAATACTTACTGCATTAATTACGAGGTTTATAATTTTAAAAATCAACACTGATTTGGACCCAGTAAACTATTTAAAAATTATTGGATATACTTTTTTTACAAACGCAGGAGTATTATTTTCGGTACTGTATTTATTCAGATTTTTTAACTTCCCAAGATACGTTTTATTTTTACAGATTGCTATCTATCCCTTTGTGTTTGGGCTTCTTATCATTATGTTGAATATATATCTAAAAGAAAATAGCAAAATTTCACTTAACAAAAGATTCATCACTATCTCAATAGTTTCTTCTACATTAATTTTAGGTTATTTGGTATTTCAACAATTTGATAACTCAAGAATTTCGGCACAAAGAGTTGCTTCTGAGGAAACTTTAGAAGGTGGTGTAAGCTCACTAGAGGTTAATGTTGGTAGCAGTAGTGATTCGACAGATTGCTTTAAATGGTCAGGCAGTGATAATTATAAAAGTTGTGTAGGTGGTGTTAAAGTAAAGTTGATTGCTGAATACCAAGGAACGAAGATAAATAACATTGTAATTCATGAAAGTAAAAGGTATACGTTAAGCAACCAAGGAATAATCTATAACCAGGATAATTCCATTTTTTTAGATATTTCATATAAAGTGACCAAAAATGCTGCCGAAGAGGGTTTGTATGATTTAGCATTTCACCCTCAAGAA
>Ga0257114_1003418_pt1 | contig 10030 bp, 9 predicted proteins | sample SI112_10mmetaG_FD_190149 | JGI IMG/M metagenome (GOLD analysis project Ga0257114, IMG submission 190149) | Marine microbial communities from Saanich Inlet, British Columbia, Canada - SI112_10m | ecosystem: Environmental > Aquatic > Marine > Inlet | place: Canada: British Columbia | collected... | reverse complement strand
CGCCGATTTGCAGGGTACAGTCATACATTTCATTAAGCATGGCAAAATCATAGGCCTGCAGAATCATATAACTGAATTCAGTATAGGAAATTCCTTCCCCTTCCCTTTCTATGCGCTGTTTAACGCTTTCTTTCTGGATCATGGCATTGATAGAAAAGTGTTTGCCAATGTCGCGCAGGAAGGTCAATACATCTTTATCGGCAGTCCAGTCCAGGTTGTTTACAACCAGAGCAGAGTTCTCACCGCAATCAAAATCGATAAAACGCGTCAACTGGTCTTTGATTTTATCTGTCCATTGCGCCGTCACTTCCAGTGAATTCAATTTTCGCTCGTTTGATTTGAAGCTTGGATCACCAATCATGCCAGTGGCACCACCGGCAAGCGCGATCGGGCGATGACCTGCCAGCTGAATTCGCTTCAAGGCCAATAAAGGGACGAGGGAGCCGATATGCAGACTATCTGCCGTAGGATCAAAGCCGCAATAAACAGTGCGACACCCGCCTGCCAGATGTTCATCCAGTTCTTCCTGGGCTGAGGCTTGCATCAGCAGGCCGCGTTGATTGAGGTTTTCTGTTAAGTGCTGCTTTGTCACGGGAATAGTCTGTTATGCCGGTTAATAAAAGAGGCGCAACTTTACTAAAACCTCCCGCATATTGCTAGGCAATCAAGACATGCAAAGTGCCAGCTAAACACCGCAACCCCTCATTTTTACAAGGAAAACGACTATTTCTTTAAATACCCCTGCAAATCACTGGCAAATGCCACTATTTGCCTATTACAATGACGCGGCACAAAAGCTATACCATTTGGATATTTTTGTTATAATCCAAGTAATTACGTCCATTACTATATAAAATACTATAAGAGTTTTATGGATACTATTGATTCTATTACACGCCGCCTAAACGGCTTTTTGCCAGGCAAGCATCGAATATTGCTGCTTGGTCTTGTCTGTTTCCTGATCATTATTACTCATGATAATGAGTATTCAGGGCAAGCTCTTATTCTTCGAAATTCAGCAGCAGAACTTGCTGAAACCAGCCCTGTTCTTGAAAAAGACGAAAGAATTGATGAAAACATTGCTATAAACGCACCATTGATCGATGAAAGCGAAGCCGATTCTTATATGGCCTCTGAAGTATCATTTGATTTACCAGATAACCTTACTGCACCGCCTGAAACGCAAACTACAGAACAGTCACAAGGTCCTGATTTCGCCACCAAAGTGAAATCCGGTGACAATCTGACTCTCATTTTTGCTCGTGCCGGCTTGTCTGCCCGTGATGTTTACGAAGTCAGCAACAGCGAACCGAAATCTTCCCTGCTCAGCAATCTTTATCCTGGCTACGAGCTGGAATTTTATTTTGATGACACCAATGAGCAAGACAATGAGCTGGTTTCGCTCAATGTCATTAAAAACAAACTGGAAAGCGTTGAATTCAAAAAAATTGAAGAGGGCTACTTCACCGCCAATGAGAATTATCGCCAACCTGAAGTCCGTCAGGTTTTTCGTGAAGCAACTATTGACGATTCCCTGTTCCTTGCCGCCCAGCGTGGCGGTATGTCAGCTGGCGTCACCATGGAACTGGCGGGTATTTTTGGGGGTGTTATTGATTTCCTTTTAGACACACGAAAAGGCGATACCTTTAACCTGCTTTATGAAGAACAATATATTGATGGGGAATATATCGGCTATGGCGCAATCCAGGCAGCCCAGTTCACCAACCAGGGAGAAACCTATACCGCTGTGCGCTATAGAAATAGCGAAGGAAGTACTGACTTCTATAATCCGGAAGGGGAAAGCATGCGCAAGGCTTTTCTTCGCAACCCTGTCGACTTTACCCGCATCAGCGATGGCTTTAACCCGCGCAGAAAGCACCCGATACTCAATACCATCAGGGCTCATAAAGGCACTGATTATGCGGCGCCTCGTGGCACACCGGTTGTGGCTGCCGGTGATGGCAGAATTACGTGGGCATCTCGCAAGGGTTCTTTTGGCAAACTCGTCGTCGTCCAGCATGGTGAGAAATTTCAGACTAAATATGCTCATCTGAATGACTATGCCAAAGGCGTGAAGAAAGGCAGCCGTGTCAGACAAGGCCAGGTAATTGGTTATGTTGGCTCAACTGGTGGCGCCACCGGACCTCATCTACATTATGAATTCCTTATGGATGGTGTGCATAGAAATTCAAGAACCATTCATGACAAATTACCTAAAGCCGAATCTGTTCCCGGCCCTGAAATGCAGCGTTTCAAGGAGCAATCACAGATACTCTTGGCTCAACTGGAAACTCACGCAAGTACTACCAGGAATATTGCCCAACTTACTGTTAATCCCAAACAGTAATGACCTCCTCCATATACATTGGCTTGATGTCCGGCACCAGCATGGATGCCATTGACTGCGCACTGGTAGATTTCAGTGACCGCAAGCCCTATCAACTGGATTTTATCAATACTGAAATCCCCCATGATCTCAGAGAAAAAATGCTGCGGCTTTGTGAAGATCATGACAGTCAAATCCCCTTGCTGGGGGAAACTGATGTGGAGCTTGCCAGGCAGCTGGCTTCATCCGTAGAGCATATTCTTGATCTGAATGGATTGAAGCCTTCACAAATTGCAGCTATAGGCAGTCATGGACAAACTATCCGTCACCAACCACAGCAAGATACTTCAGCCACGCCTTTTACCCTTCAGATAGGCGACCCCAACACCATTGCTGAATTAACCGGCATCACAACCGTGTCTGACTTCAGGCGCCGTGATCTGGCTGCTGGAGGGCAGGGAGCGCCAATTGTGCCGGCTTTTCACCGGGAAATCTTTTCCACTGCAGAGCAAAATCGCATTATTGTGAACATTGGCGGTATGTCGAATATCACCCTGTTGGGGAAAATAGGTACTATTTCCGGATACGATACCGGACCGGGGAACGTCTTGATGGATATCTGGATCCAGGAACATCAGGGACACCCTTACGACAAGGGCGGCAAGTGGGCTGAAAGTGGCAAGATTGATGATGTGCTACTGGAGTTCATGCTTGAAGAACCCTACTTCGGACTCCCTTCGCCAAAAAGCACTGGCCGGGAATTATTTAACAAAAGATGGCTGGAAGGTAAACTGGCTGAAGTAAAACAACAGCCTTCACCTCAGGATATCCAGGCAACCCTGCTTGCACTCACTGTTCAGACAATCAGTAAAGCAATTCTCAATGAATGGCAGGAAGGCGAAGTAATAGTATGTGGCGGGGGAGCAAGTAATCACTTTCTTATGAAAAGCCTTAACAATGCTCTGCCAGAGTTTGAAATTATGCCAAGCTCTGCACTTGGCGTGATGGAAGACAGTATGGAAGCAGTCGCGTTTGCCTGGCTGGCATGGCAAACCATGATGCAGCGCCCGGTAGACTTCACACAAATTACTGGTTCAGCACACCCTGTGATTGCAGGTGGCATTTATTATGGGGGTAAGAGCTAGTCTTCCCAGCAGGGACAGGCTAATAGTTTAATTGATATGCAATCTCCGGTTACAACAATAAACTTTAGCAATAAGCGGAGATATGGTGAGCTCAAAGTCTGTCCCGTGGCATGACGCACCGGCATCATGCCGCCTGCGGCGCCTTCGTTCAGAGTTTATTTGGAAATTACATTGAAAAGGACATACCGCAACCACAAGTGGTTGTTGCAAGAGGGTTGTCCACGATGAATTTAGAGCCATCCAGCCCTTCTGTATAGTCCACCCTGGAACCCACCAGATATTGAAAGCTTAAAGGATCTACCAGTAATTCAGCACCATTATTTCTGATCACAGTATCATCCTCGTTTGAGTTCTCATCAAAAGAAAAACCATACTGAAAGCCCGAACACCCTCCACCAGTCACAAACACGCGCAACTTGAGGGCAGGATTTCCTTCCTCTGTAATCAGTGCTTTGACCTTTTTGGACGCATTATCGGTAAGCGAAATTGCTACCGCATCATGGGTACCAACGACCGGGTCATTGACATTTTCTGCAGCTGTCATGGATTTGTTCCGAAACGGATATTCAAGAGTGTTGATTATCTAATAACCAAGCAAAATAGTCAAGTATTTGAGGTGATCTCTAAGGGTTTTCCACAAAGGTGGGGACTTCATCTTTCGCCGCAACATCAGGCTTTTCAATGCCAATCTGCCTTGGTTTCATATCTGCAGTAGCACGATGGCACAGGCTGCCGTTTACTTCAGAGCCCATGACCATTTCGATAAGGTGATAATAAACATTACCAACAACACGGGCTTTTGCCGCTAATTCCAGATGTTGAGTGGAATGCACATCCCCTTCTACCAGCCCATTGACGATAACAGAAGGCACTTTGATCTCTCCCTGAACAAGCCCGCATTCCCTGATACGCACTTCAGCAGAAGAGTCGTCATCGGCGTAAATATTGCCACGGATTTTTCCTTCAACTTCCAGTACACCGCTGAAATGCAGGTCACCGGTAATTTCAGTGGCTTTCGAAATCAGGGTAGTAATATTTTCTGTGCTGAATGCTTTCTTCACGTAATCTCCAAAAAATTAATGGCACTTACTTTTACAACAATTTATTCGACTTTTTATTCGACTATCTATTCGACTATCTATTCGACAAGCCAGGCAAAGCTCTTTTGAATCGTTTTTTCATTGCTGCCTTCAGCCACTGCAATTATCTGTACTCCTACAGGAACAAAGCCTTCTGGCAACTCCAGCTCCCCCTGAATATTCTGGAAGTAACGGAACTGAATTTTTATATCTATCTGATCCTCATCCACTGCCAGACTGCGCAGAGGTATGGATATTTCCTGACGATTCTGAGTCCCGAGGATGTTGACATTGGTATAACCGGAAACCAGATTGTCATTATTGCCGACCTGCCTGAGCTCAAGACGATAACGAATACGATTTGCCTGATCTGTTTGCAGTAAATCAAGTTGTCCGATCATCAGCCCTGTATCATTATTTTCAGGAGACATGATCTGTTTGTAATAGAGTACATCTTCTTCCAGTTGAGAGATGGTTTCCCGCAAATTCATTATCGTGCCCTGGACCTCATCAAGTGCCTGGCGATCCACGATACTGGCCTGCTCTCTATTTATTAATTCCTGCTGCAGGCTATCAAGCTGTCCGCCCATCACTTCTACGCGCACCATCAATTGATCACGCTGCTCCCTTGCATCGCCGTTCACAAATACACCCTGGCTATATCCATAGAAGTAAAAGCCGGTGCCACAAGCCGCGAGCAGAATTATTATTCCCAAACCAGACAGTGTCTTACTCCATGGACGATAGGGAACAACTACCATCTTGACTTGTTTGCTGCCTTTGACTGTTGGTGCTTTATTCAAAGTCATTTTCCTGAAAAATTAATACAACGGTAATCAGGGTAATGCCGCTACAATTTCCAGCCCTGAAGTTTCGTTAAGACCAAACATTATATTCATGTTTTGTACTGCCTGTCCTGCAGCCCCTTTCACAAGATTATCTTCCGCTGCCAGAACAACTACAGTATCACCATCCTGAGGGCGGCAAACTGCCAGCTGGAGATTATTGGTTCCTCGAACACTACGAGTATCCGGGCTCATACCCGCTTCAAGCACGTCTACAAAGGGCTCATCGCGGTAAAAATCCTCAAACAGGCCTTGCAGGTCGTCACTACTGGAATCCAGCAGGGTCGCATACAAACTCGCCTGAATTCCCCTGATCATAGGAGTCAGATGGGGCATGAAAGTCAGATTAACCGGCGCAGCACTTGCTGTGTTCAGCCCCTGGGTTATTTCTGGCAAATGTCTGTGCCCATTAATTCCATAGGCCTTCATGCTTTCACTTGTTTCGCAGAGCAGAAAACCAATATCGGCTTTACGCCCGGCGCCACTTACTCCGGATTTGCAATCAGCAATTAAGCGAGTGGTATCGATAAGATTATTTTTTAACAACGGCAGAAAACCCAGCTGGACAGCCGTCGGGTAACAGCCTGGATTAGCAAGCACCCGGGCATTTTTAACCAGTTCACGGTTCATTTCAGGCAAGCCATACACAGCTTCTTCAATAAGCGCAGGACAAGCATGCTCCATCCCGTACCACTTGGACCAGAGCGCAGCATCTTTAATGCGGAAGTCTGCAGATAAATCGACCACTTTTACCCCGGCCTCAAGCAATTGAGGGACCATAGTCATGGCCGTGCCATTAGGGGTAGCAAAAAACACGACGTCACATGTCTTTAACAGCTCCGGGTTCGGGGCAACAAAATTCAGCTCAATAGAGCCACGTAAATTAGGAAACAAGGAGGCAACAGGTTTCCCAGCCTCCCCTCTTGAGGTGACTGCCTGCAAGGTCACTTGCGGGTGTTTTACCAGCAAACGCAGCAACTCCTGACCTGTATATCCGGTTGCACCTACGATTCCTGCCTTTATACCTGCCTTATTCAAGTGAATACCCCTTTAATACCCTGATCATGGTCTGTTTAACTTCTCCCGCTGGTTAACGGGGCGCGTATGATAAGAGTCCGCCGCCAAAAGATAAAGCCTATTGTGTTTTAGCCTTCCAGAATGTGATGTTATCATTCGCCTCTTTGTTTGAAACTACTGCTGTATCAATAATGCTCTGGTTCAAGGCTTTTCATGTAATTTCGGTAATATGCTGGTTTGCTGCCATCTTTTATCTGCCGCGCCTGTTTGTCTATCATGCAATGAGTGAGGACACTGCCACGCGTGAGCGTTTTAAAATAATGGAAAGAAAGCTCTACCGGGGCATCATGACTCCTTCTGCAGTATTGACCATTATTTTCGGCGCTATTGTTTATAGTTATAACCCCCAGTACTACATGGCCTCCGCATGGATGAATGTTAAGCTTTTTTGCGTGGCCCTGCTTCTTGTCTACCATTTTCTCTGCTGGCAGCATTTGAAGTTATTCCGGGACGATTTAAACGTTCGCAGTCATACTTATTTCAGGATATTTAACGAAATTCCTGTTTTTCTGCTTATTTTTATTGTCATCCTGGTCGTAGTAAAACCTTTTTAAGCACAGGAAAATTCATGTCATCTGCCTACCACCATCCACACTCAGAAGCCTTGTTTGAGTCTGCCAAAAACTTTATACCGGGAGGAGTAAATTCCCCGGTACGCGCATTTCGCGGTGTTGGTGGAAATCCGGTTTTTTTCAAGCAGGGCGAAGGCGCCTGGCTAATTGATGAAGATGATAACCGTTATATCGATTATATCGGTTCATGGGGGCCTCTCATTCTGGGCCACCGACATCCATCCATTATCTCTGCACTAAAAAATCAGATGGAAAAAGGACTTACTTTTGGCGCACCAACTGCCCAGGAAGGAAGTCTGGCTGAATTGATCACAAAACTGGTGCCCTCCATTGAATCTGTAAGACTGGTGAATTCAGGAACTGAAGCCACCATGAGCGCCATACGCCTGGCCAGGGGATTCACCCGGCGCGATAAAATTCTGAAATTCGAAGGCTGCTATCACGGGCATGTGGATTCACTTCTCGTTAAAGCCGGCTCAGGAGCTCTGACACTCGGTGCACCAGACTCGCTGGGTGTGCCCGCCTCCACCTCTGCTGAAACCTTTGTCCTGCCTTACAATGACCTGGATAGTGTTGAAAAACTATTTCAGCAATCAGGCGAGGAAATCGCCTGCATCATTATTGAGCCGGTAGCGGGCAATATGAATCTTGTTCCGCCCACAGAAGGTTACCTGAAGGGCTTGAGAGAAATTTGTTCCACCTATGGCAGTGTACTGATTTTTGATGAGGTAATGACCGGTTTCAGAACCGCTTTGGGCGGAGCGCAATCGGTGTATGGCGTAAGGCCTGATTTGACCACCTTGGGAAAAGTTATTGGTGGCGGCCTTCCGGTTGGAGCCTTTGGTGGCAGAAAGGAAATTATGGATCTGCTGGCACCACTAGGGCCAGTCTATCAAGCAGGCACCTTGTCGGGTAATCCTCTAGCGGTTTGTGCAGGTCTGGCAACGCTACAAGAAATTAGCAAGCCTGACTTTTTTACCTCCTTGTCAGCCAAAACTGAATTTCTGCTTGCCGGCTTGAGTGAACGGGCTTTAGCGGCGGGCATTGGATTTAGTACTAATCAAGTGGGCGGGATGTTCGGCTGCTTTTTCACTGAAGAAGAGAAAATAACTTCCTTCGATCAGGTTATGGCCTGCAATGTTGAACGCTTTAAGCAGTATTTTCATCTTATGCTTGAAGATGGTGTTTATCTTGCACCTTCTGCATTTGAAGCGGGCTTTGTATCCGCAGCACATGGGGATGAAGAAATACAATTAACTCTAGATGCTGCAGAGAAAGCATTCGCAGCCTTATAAATAATTAAAACAGTAAATAAAAAAGGGTGAAGTTATGAAGAAGTATCACGTATATGGCATTGGCGCAGCACTGGTGGACAAGGAATTTGAAGTTGAGGACAGCTTTTTCGAACATGAAAGTATTCAAAAAGGCATCATGACCCTGGTAGATGGAGAATCACAGGACACCTTACTGCAGCGTTTAATGGACAAGTTTGGCCTGAAAAAACGTGCAGGCGGCGGCTCCGCTGGTAACTCTATTTATGCTATTTCGCAATTTGGTGGCAGCACTTTCTTTTCATGCAAAGTTGCCAATGACGAGTTCGGTGATTTCTTTCTGGAAGAACTTGGTCATCTCAATATTGCTACTAATCTGGATAATCAGACCCGGGATGGTGGTGTCACAGGTAAATGCCTGGTGATGGTTAGCCCTGATGCGGAACGCACCATGCTTAGCTACTTGGGCATTTCCGAAACCCTGTCAAAAAATGAAATCGATGTTGAAGCCCTGAAAGATTCTGAATATCTCTATTTGGAAGGCTATCAGGTAACCTCAGACAGCGGTCGTCAGGCCTGTATCTACGCTCGTCAAATTGCCAAAGAGAATGGCGTGAAAACGGCTATAACCTTGTCTGATCCGGCCATGGTGCAGTTCTTCCGTGGTGGACTTCAGGACATGATTGGTGATGATGGCGTTGATTTACTTTTTGCCAATGACGTGGAAGCCAGGGAATGGGCTGGCAAGGAAACCGTAGAAGAATCTCTGGAAGAACTAAAGAAAATTTCAAAGCAGATTGTAGTGACATGCGGTTCTGAAGGCGCGCTACTTTTTGATGGTGAGAAAAATATCAGTATTGCTCCTCACTCTGTAAAAGCAGTAGACAGTAATGGCGCAGGCGATATGTTTGCCGGTGCTTTCCTGTATGCAGTGTCAGCAGGACATGACTTTGAAACTGCAGGTAACCTTGCCAGTCTCGCAGCTGCAACAACTGTCAGCCATTTCGGCCCACGCCTGACCCCTGAACAACATCTGGAAATTAAAAACCAGGTCATTAAATAAATAGGGGTCAGAACACATTTCTTATATAAAGATTTTCACTACTCTTTTAATAATGGTGAACTAAACGCTTATTGAGATATTTTTGCTAAGCAACAACTGATCTTATCTTTATATAAGAAATGTGTTCTGACCCCCATTAAAAAAGCCGGTGTGCTTTTGGCATCACCGGCTTTTTTTGTTTCTTTTTTACTGTTTCTTACATTCCCTTTAGCAGGGACGAAGAATCAATTAGACAAAGTTTGCCTTTTCTTCTTCTGTTACATCTTTCATGCTGAGGCTGATCTTGCCGCGGTCATCTATTTTTAAAACTTTTACTAAAATTTCCTGCTTTTCAGTCAGAAAATCAGTAACGTTTTCAACTCGCTCTTGAGCGATTTGTGAGATGTGGACAAGTCCGTCTTTACCAGGAAGGATGGTAACAAAGGCGCCGAAGTCTACAATCTTGGAAACAATACCTTTGTAGATTCTTCCTATTTCAGCTTCAGCAGTGATTTCTTCAATCATTGCGACAGCCGCATCACGGGAAGTAGCATCTTCACCATAAATACGAATATTGCCATCATCATCGATATCAACCTGGGCACCAGTTACTTCCGTAATAGAACGAATGGTTGCACCACCTTTACCGATAACATCACGTATCTTGTCGGTG
>Ga0257114_1003416_pt1 | contig 10035 bp, 23 predicted proteins | sample SI112_10mmetaG_FD_190149 | JGI IMG/M metagenome (GOLD analysis project Ga0257114, IMG submission 190149) | Marine microbial communities from Saanich Inlet, British Columbia, Canada - SI112_10m | ecosystem: Environmental > Aquatic > Marine > Inlet | place: Canada: British Columbia | collected... | reverse complement strand
ACGATATGTTGTTTCATTCACAGATAGAAACCTCCATGTTCAAACCCGAACAAAGAGTTAGCGATTTTGACACCGACTTTGTGGATGATTATTTGGAGGAATTAAAGTGAAATTTTCAGTAGGTTTGTTATCTTGGAAGCGAATTCAAAACATTAAGGATATTGTTGATGAGTATATCTTCCATGACGACCTCATTGATGAAATAATCATTTGGAATAACAATCCCGATGAACACATTGAATTTAAGGGTGATGATTATTCTATCGTCAAAGTTATCAATTGTAAAACTCCCGAAGATTTTGGCTTAATAACTCGTTTTTGTGTTGGAACGCTCTCCAAAAACCCGATGATTGTCCTTCACGATGATGATTTGATATTGCCCGAAGAATCTTTGATTAAACTAAGGGATGAGTGGGAAAAAGAACCCAATTGTTTTCACACATTCTTTGGAAGAAGCCCTAATGAGGACAATGAGTATTCAATTGCGATAAAAGAAGGGAAGGCCGAGATTTGTGGAAGGTGTTATGTCATTGACCGCAAATTATGTGGTTTAGTGTTGCATGAGTATTGGAATCTTGAAGAAGATGAAAGGCGATTGATTCACACCAAAGGTGATGATATTTTAGCATCTTATGTTTTGACACACTATACAGGGAATCTCCATTCAGTCCATGACATTGAATATCAACAATTGGATGAGTCATTCGCACTATCATTTGGAAAATCCCGACCCCAAAAACCCACAGAAAAAATTCATCAACAAGAGATGAAAGAATGGTTTGAATGGCGAACTGAAATGATGCGTTTTTGTCAAAAGAGGTATCAAAGATGAAGTCAATGGATGATTTTTTAGACGATTTTTTAGAGCGTCTTGACGAGAGTGAACCTTTTGCTTTATCTCGTTGGGGTGATGGTGAATATCGCTTACTTGAAATGATTCCCTTGATTAGAACACCAAGTCAAATAGCAAGCACAAATGTTTGGGGTTTTGACCCCACTAATGAAAATGAAAGAATTGCGGCTAAAAGAATTACAGATTCATTATCCTTTGAGTCAAAAGGTCTGTATTGGGGTATCACTTGTCCCTCTTGTTCGGTATGCAACATCAAAGGTGATAAACATTATGAAATGTATGAGGATAAAACACATTTGACTTATGCTAATCTTTTTGTAAATGGAAACCATGAAGAAGTGCAAATTACCCTTCCACTAATTTTGAAAAAGAGAAATGTTGTTTTTGTAGGGAATGAAAATGGAAATGTTGAACAATTACCATTCCCTGTTTCAAAGCATTTCAAAGTCGGAACGAATGCTTGGTTGCATGATTATTCCATTATTGATGATTTGAAAGATTATATCAGTAATTTTGAGGGTGAGGGCCTCGTCTTCTTGTTCGCTTGTGGGCCACTTTCTAATTATTTGATAACTGAAATTTGGAAAGAAACACAAGACCATTTTCTCATTGACATAGGTTCTGCATTTGATGTGGATTTATACAATCGCCCGACAAGAGGATTTCATGGCGGCAAGGGTGGTTATGGGAAATTTTGTGAATGGGATAATAGAAAATGAAAGTATAAATACCCGTTGGGACAAAGGAAGACTATGCCCCTTATGATTGGTATTCAAAGACCGAGTGATTCAATTAACTCCGAAAATGATGTTTTGAGTAATTTTGATGGCTTGCTTATGACTGATGATTTTATTGAACACAATAGTTCCGAGGATAAGTTCGGATATTCAATTTTTGAAAAATTAGACTATGTTGTTTTCCGTGAAGAGAACTCAATTGATTTCTTCACAACCAATGTCATTAAATATATTCGCACATTAAATGACACTGACACCATTACGGTCAAAGAAAATGATGATGATTCGGAATTTATTTTCATCGGTTCTGCAACCGAATTTATTGAATTTTGGGATAACATGGGCGAGGAAGAATGACTGAATATGTTTCAGTAGGTGGCCCATGCCGCAGACAATGTGATGTTGATAAAAAAAAACTTGTTTGTAAGTCTTGTGGAATGTCTTATCAAAGGGTGGATGAGTAAATGGAAACTTGGTTTATTGTATTTTTAATCATTATCTTTGGTCTTGCTCTTGGTTCGGATGAACAGTATGAATGAAAACATTAAAATACTTTTTAAGAGAAGGGATTGTTATGCGTAAGTTATTGTCTAAGATTACCTCACCCATTTTCGTTCCACTCCGTAGGCTTGTAGTTTGGGGAGATAAAACATTTGGAACTTGTGACATGAAATTGACAATTGAACCACGCTATGATAACCCATTGAGAGGGTTTGCCGACATTGATGAAGGCACATCATCCACAACCATTTCCGAATTAGGAAAGAAACTTTCTAAAGACAAAGCAAACATTTATGGATTAGGTGAAAGTGAATGAAGAATGAATGGAATTGGATGCTTGAAAATCAAGAAGGAGAGGAAGAGGAATGAAACCATTGATGGATGATTCCCTATATGGGATTTCTTACAAATGCCTACGAGAATGTTCCAAATGTGGAACAAGCCATTGGTATGACTTAAATGATACTGCACACATACTTTGTCTTGACTGTGGACACCAAGAACCTGTTGAGGATTGACAGAAAACTTTATTAACCCGATACACACCCCTTTTGGATATGAGTCAATACTACTTGGGCGACCCTTGTTATGTTATCCCCGATGCTGAATGGGATGATTTTTGTCAAATCATGCGTTATGATGGAGAAGATTTTGAATACAAAGATAAAACCTGCCGAGTGATTGGAACGGGTGGAGATGGTGATTTCGGAGGACTCTCGGTTGATGCAGGGATTATCGGTGTAATTCCTGTTTCCCTATGCGACCCTCAAGCCTTGAAAAACACCGTTCCTTCGGATGCACGATTGATTAACAAGTTCGCCACTCTTGAAACCGATGGATGGGGCGACATTATCCTTGTTGATGGAGAAGCCATTAACGGCCATCAATGCGAATGTGACTATTGTGGTCGCAGGGGTGGTGGCGAATGGATGAGTGAAGATGAAATGAGTTATTGTGGCTCTTGTGGGCGTATGGTTGGTCAAAGTTGTGTTGAATATGGCGATGAAGGCGAATACTGTTCCGACGAATGCAAAGAAGACCGAGAAGGTGATGAATGATGGATGAATTGAAAATACGAATTGAAACCGAAGAATACATTTACGAAGAATGGATTGTTAATCCTTGAGAACCTTTATCAAGGTGTTCTCATAATTGTGAATTATGTCGCAAAATGTGATTTGGGAATGTCCCGCTTGTAATGAGCAAACACGATTCAAGGGATTGTGTCGGGAATGCACAGAATATGAAGATGGAAAGCCTGTAAAGCCTGTGCATCGGATTCGTCTAAATCACAACCCTTCTCAAAAGCATACTAATAATAGAACAAGAAGTGATTATCTTAACCAACGCAGACCACACCCTTCTAAGAAACAATTAGATGCGATGAAGGAAATGCTTAATTCTGCTTCAAAGGTTGTTGATTCACAAGGTCACACTTGTAGTGATGAATCTTGTTGTCCACCCGAAGAGGACTTCACCCCTATTGGTGAGGCCATAAAAGACATAGGAGAGGAAGAATGATGGTTAATTATACATTACTCAAAGAATGGTATGATGATATGCTTGATGATTGCTACCCCGAAATAAAAGTCGGTGGTTTGATGTATTCACAATCTGTTGCTCTCTATCGTATTGACCCAATTGCATATCAAACAGGTATGAATGACTATGAATCATCCCTCCGAACTGATTACGATAACTATGGCTCTTATTCCGAGATTTTCGGAGATGAGGAAGAGTGACAGACATTCATTTGGAAATGCGCTCATGGCGACAACATCTAAAGGATAACCGAGTTGTGGAAATTACCCATCGTATTCAAATGCCTCATTTTGGTGAGTTTATCGGAGAGTGAAATTATGAGTGAAATAATCTGTGGCGACACCATCAGCGAAATGAAGAAAATGGCTGATGAGTCGGTTGATGTAATTATTACGAGTCCACCATACAACCTTCTTAATTCAACGGGAAGTTCTCTCAAAAGTGGTAATTCATTCAAGTGGAAAAACGCCGCTATTCAAAAGGGCTACAAGTCGCATAAAGATTCAATGAAGCGAGAGGATTATGTCAATTGGATGAAAGAGTGCATAACTGAAATGTTTAGGGTCTTGAAACCAAATGGGGCTATCTTTTTTAATCACAAATTTAGAGTGCAAGGTGGGTTGATGGAAGGACACCCATTCTTGGATGATTTCAATGTGCGTCAAATGATAATTTGGGCAAGAGCAGGTGGTTTTAATTTTAACGACACCTACTTTTTGCCGACTTACGAAGTAATTTACTTGATGCCTAAAACACCCAAAGGAAAAGATGCCTTTAGACTCAAAAAAGGTGCAAACCGAAAAACTGACATTTGGAGAATCAATCAAGAAATGAAGAATCCTCACCCCGCACCATTCCCTGTGGAATTAGTGGATAACATTTTGACTTCTTGTGAGGGTAATGTAGTCCTTGACCCCTTCGGCGGTTCGGGAACTGTTGGAGTATCAGCCAAGAAGCACGGATGGGATTATATCTTGATTGATAACTCGCCCGAATACTGCGAAATGGCTGAAAAGAGAATTAAAGAGTCTTAATCCCTGTTTTTGTTCTCCCGGCCCCCGGACTTTCCCAAAATCGGAGAAAAATCCAAACATCTCGGAGAAAATTCCGAATTTGGAAAAATCCCAAGTATAGATATGATGATACCTTCCGAAAATTTTCCGAACATTTCCGAAAACTTTCCGAATTTTAGAATATCCACACTTTAGATGACTTACAATACTGATGTATTTAGAAAGAGGCCGATTTTAGGCAACAGGATGTTAGTTCCAATTCGGGATAAGCCCAAGTGGAAACAAATTATGAGCCTATGGGAAGCAGAAAGAAGGTGTATGTATTACAACGAGCGTAAGGAATCACATTTTGACCCACCAACAGGTTGTAAGAGCATGGAAAGGAATGCTTGTGGGACTAAGTTTTGGGAGTGGGCTTGTAATTGTGATTTAGACATGACAATGGATGATGCGGTTGAGATAATGAAGGGAATCGCATTTAATTGGAATGTTGCACGAAAAAAGGTTTGAATCGGAGAGGTCACGGTTTGAATCTTTTTTACATCAAAACCCCCGCTAAGAATAAAGTGATTAACATGAATAGAAAAATACTAATGCCTGTTGTGACACCTAAACCGATTGAAGCACCCCGAAATGCACTACAAGAAGCAATTGACCGAGCGTTGAGGCCACAAAAGACCGAACTACAAAAGAAGGCAGACGATTATGCTAACCAAGCATTTGATGAATTATGTCTTGATGTTAAGCGTTTAGAACACCTTGACAAAGGTTTAATCTTATTCCTGTATTCCGACTTCTCAATTACCAAGATACGAGAATTTCGTAATGGTTCATTTAAGATTGAAAATTATCAAAACACCCGATACACACCGAAGGATTATAGGACTGTTGCCGATGACTTGAATGAACAGTGGGCGGCAGAATACGCAAATAAAACCGACCCACAAGTAGTCATAGGACAGATTAAGAAAATGGCTTTCAATTGGAATTAAAAGTATAAATAGGTGTTTGAAGTAGGTGATAATATGGAAGCATTACATGAACTGTTTGATGACACTTACGACGAAGTTATGGCTCTCCCCGACACACCACACGCAGGGTTGGCTTATTGGAGAAAGCAAAAGTTGTGGTTCTCATCTATACCTTTGACAAATTTGGAATGGGTGAATGTTGATGAATCATTTGACCCACACGATAGCAAAAATGAATTTTACATTGACGATGATGGGCTTTCAATTGCGACACCCACACATTTTACCAATCAATTGAAGCGTATTCCTCTCATCAATGTTCCAAGTGAAAGAAAGATTATGCAAATGGCTTTGAACGCCGCACAAGCGGTGCGTAGTGGACACAAAGAGTATGAAAAATACCAATTTTGTGATGTAGTTAGGATAAAACCTTAAATACAAGTAGGTATTGGGAACGAATATGGGAAGTAGCGATTGCGAGATTTGCGGAGAAAATGATTACTTGAAGGAATACAGTCTTGATGAAATGCCTAAGAACATTTATGTTTGTAGGAATTGCGTTGAAGAAGGAATCCGACTTAGGATTAAACAATTTGAAGAAGCATTCGTTATAGGGAGGCTGAATTAAATGGCGAGATTGACACCACTACAACAACGAAGTTATGATGCAATAGCACAGGGCTACGGCTACATTGAATGTGACCCAAGAGGGCATAAAGCACACAAAGCCCGACAAATCAATGCTCTCATTAAGAAAGGACTTATTGAAGCATGGGATAGCGGAGGCCACACTCATAAAAATGGTGATACTCGCAAATTGCTTAACCGTGTTGATGATTGGTGGGTCGGTTTTGCTTGTTTGACAGGTAAAAGTGAAGCCATTTAATGAATTCATTCCGAAGGATTAAATACTTACCCGACCATGATACAATCATGGTAAATCAACGAGAATTACTGATTAAGCATTTTGAATCCCGTTCTTCTATTTCGGGTGTTGAAGCGGCTACGATATACAAGATTCGTTCCCTCCCACGACGCATTCTTGATTTGAAGCAAATGGGCTATCAGTTTGACAGCGAATGGCGAACAGACCCGACAGGACAAAGATACAAGAGATATACATTGGTTTCACTTCCTGTGGAACAATAACGATTAGATACCCCTTCGGACAAGTGAGTATTATGACGCTAACCGCAGACGAACTGAAAAAGCAAGAAACTCCAACATTGGAAAAAATCATGGTTCTTATTGAAGAAATCCTTGAGAACCGTAGCGACAAATCCGCCGAGATTGCGGTTGGCGACACTGTATCATTTGAGATTCGTAAGAACTGCGTCATTGAGGGCGAAGTATTGGCGAAAACCGACAAGCGTGTTAAGGTTCACACCAACAAGATTTCGGGCATTTATCAAATTGCGAGTAAGAAAGTGGATGTTTTGTCTTCCGCACCACCCACCGACACCGAAGAAGAGTGATATTATGAAGTCTTTTATTGACCATTACCGTAAGTTCCGAAATGTTCTCTTTGAAGAGTGTGGAGATATGGAAGAAGACAATATCATTCTGTTGTATTCACTTTATCTTGAACACAAGAATTCTGTTAATCCCTTTGCAGGTCTTGAATCATTTTTCAGTCAATACTCATCTTTGTTCAAACCACCTAACAATGATAACCCCGACGACCCCGATTTTGATGACGACCCATTCTCAAGTAATACAACGGGCATTTGAGAAAACCTTATTAGTGTGTGGAGGCTCGGACACTTATGAAAGTCATAGCCCTTGATATTGAAACGGCTAATCTTGATATGGATGCCGAAGGATTATCCTTTAGCAATCCGCAAGGATGGAAAACATCAGTGGTTTGCGTTTATAATTCCCACGAAGATAAAAATTATATCTTTGTTGGGGAGGCTGACTATGCCCCCGCAGTTAGGAAGTGTGGAGGTAAAGTAGGACTTGTTTATCAGTTTGATTTTTTACTACATTTCTTACAGAAGTGGAGAAATAGTGGTTATTTGCTATTGACCCATAATGGTGAAGGATTTGACTTCCCAATTATGAGTAAATCAATTGGCGACGGCGGTGTTGGAAAGTGCAAAGATATTTTGGAGGGTTGGCCTCCAAGTCAAAAGTTTGATTCATCATTGTATCTCAAGCAAAAGACAGGCATACGCTATCGTCTAAATCACTTGATTCATGGTATGCTTGGCGAAGACCAATCAAAGTTAATGGATGCGGCTAATGCCCCTATTGAGTGGGCTAAAGGTAATCACGAAGAAGTAATTCGCTACTGTGTTGATGATTGCCTCAAAACCTACAATGTATTCGTAGTTTCACTTGATAGTGGCTATTTTACAGCCATTGGTAAGGATGAATATATTCCTGTTGAAGCACCTCGTATAGATTATCAAAATGGGTTGGGATTTTGAATGGTTGATTGTCCTACTTGTGGTTGGAAAATGACTCAAAGGAGAGAGTATCAAACAGGAGGATATGTTTTTGGACATTTTATTTGTGAATCCGTCAAGACTTGTCCCACCACAGTCAAGGTAAAAGCACCTATGGATTGGATGATTGAAACAGGCCGTTGGACAAGTGAACCTTTATCAAGTAAGTCGGAGAAGTGAACTACATGGACTCATTCACAAGTGGCTTTTTTGTATTCACATGGATTTTTATGTTGTGGATGGGTTGGTTTGGATTCCAAATGATTAAGTCCATTGTGGAATTGAATGATAAGATTTTAGCCCATGTTGGGTTGAAAAATGAAACATTATTGGATGAGAGCCAAACAGCACTCACCGATTTTCTTGAAGAAGAATGAGGCACAAGCATGACTCTAAGTGGGAGAGATTTTTGGCGACCTATTTTTGGTCTTTTTGCCCTGCAACCATTGACAATTATTTGGTGTTATTTGTTTAACATCGCCTACTTAGAAAATCTTGGCCTCTTCTCTATCGTTTGCACATTTTATCTCATGCCTATTTATGCTTGGTATGAGCGCAAGTGTGACCGATTGGAAACAGAAGAAAAACCTGCGGGGTGGCCTTATTGAGAATTCCCGACCCCAACCAACCACCATACCCCACCAATTTACACTTTTCCGAAGATGAAGATATTAAAATGTTGGTTTTGTTAGTCCAAGAACTCCAAAACCGAGTTGCAGTATTGGAACAGAAAGTCCGATATTTGGAATCGGAAAAGAATCACCAAGAGTTTTCAAAAATGCTAAATCCTAACAAATTCAAAAGGCGATAAGTATGGGTTGGAAGGAAAAGGATTGGAAGAAAGACAAGACTCACAAAGGCGGAGATTCCCGCCGTGAAATTGAAATAGAAATGTTGAAAATTCAAGGGCTAATTATTTGTCCGAAGTGTGATTTAACATACTCTTTGTATCAACACAAGTGTCCTCATTGTGACGCACCCAATAAATCCCACTACCCTGCAAAAATATGAACGCTTATTAAGGTAGTAGCCATATCTAAAAGATATGACCTTGAATGTCGTGAACCTATTGGCTACCTCTCGCTTTGCAGAATATCTTGACCTTGACCACTTTTCTATTGAGGCGAATGTGGATTTTGACCCCGACAGATTTCCGGGTTTGACTTACAAGATTGCATCACCGAAAGTGTGCGCTCTCATCTTCCGAAGTGGAAGAATTGTCATCACAGGTGCGAAGACCCTTGAAGATGTTGAAACTGCACTTGAGATTACTCATAAAGCCCTCCGTGATAATGGATGCGATGTTTGGGCTGATTATCAATATGTCATTGGAAATGTTGTAGTCACTCACGACTTAGGAAGAGAATTGAATCTCGCCAACCTCACCGTAAGACTCCCCATGACCCGCACAGAATGGGAACCGGAACAATTTCCGGGATTGATTTACCGTTTGAAAGACGCATCAGCCGTTTGTCTTATTTTCTCATCGGGCAAGTGTGTCATCACAGGAAATACATCTCTTGAAGAAGCACAACAAGCCGTTGATTCATTGATTGCAGACTTGGCTTCATTGTGAACGATTAAATACCCGTTGGAACAATCTAAGTTCCATGAAGTCACTACGCTCTCCGTATTTTGACTTGGACAATCCCTCTAAATCGTGGACAGCGAAAGCATCCGATTTTAATGACGATTATACCATTGGTGGTCAAGTCGGACAGACGAACACGAAGGGTAAAATGGAAGACATTGTGAATCTATTTTATGATAGATACCAAACCATAGCCGATATGTTGAGAAACCAAGCAGGTTTCAAGGCTTCGGGAACGATTAAGCAGATTCAAAAAGAGAAAAAGAAAGGCCGACAATACAACATTGTAGGAATCGTTTTGGACTTGAGAAGGACAAAAAGTGGCGGGAAGATGGTCACAATGGAAGATTTAACCTCCACAATTGATGTTTTCGTTA
>Ga0257114_1003413_pt1 | contig 10039 bp, 8 predicted proteins | sample SI112_10mmetaG_FD_190149 | JGI IMG/M metagenome (GOLD analysis project Ga0257114, IMG submission 190149) | Marine microbial communities from Saanich Inlet, British Columbia, Canada - SI112_10m | ecosystem: Environmental > Aquatic > Marine > Inlet | place: Canada: British Columbia | collected... | reverse complement strand
TGAGTAAAGTTTGCAAACCTATCTTGCTCATCTTGACCTTTGGTAAAGAATGAGTTGTGTTGTCTATTGTATGTAGTTACCCCTATACCATACACGGAGTCAAATCCACCACGTGGGTCTACTCTAAGTGGTAATACACTATTTTTAGTTTGGAGTCTGAATACATTATATACTTCAGTTAGATAACCATTATTATCATATTTCCAAGTTTCATCACCAAGTGGTTGTATTCCAGGTCTATCAAACTTCAACCCTAAGTGTTGACCACCAAGGGATGCAAGTAAGTTTATTGGAGTAAATTTCTTACCATATTTTTGACTACGTTGCATTCCAACTTGTTTCAATCCCCAAGTAATACCACGAGGTGTTAATAGGAATTGCCCCATTCTTACTACATCAATCGCAGCTCGTGCAGTTGAGGTAATAGCACCACCTCTGATAAATGAGAATGAACCTACTCCCAATGTTTGAGGTTCACCCTTTTCTCGTTGGATACCACTTAGTATAAATGGTTGTTTGAAGATTGAAGAGTTATATGAGTCTTCTTTGAGGTTGAACTTATTATAAGTTTCCTTTAACACCGAATCAGTATAAGTTGTACCTAACCCACCATCATTTTGTCTATCCACACCATACTGATTCAATACGAACTGACCACTAATTGGGGTCACACCTTCAAACTGAGTTTGTGATGGGTCTACACCTGTAAATATGGAATTGTTTTTTGGTTGTTGGAATGGTGAGAATCCCTTAGCGTCATCATTAGTGATAAAGTCAACGAACTTGGGTTCTTTTGCTTGTAAATCCAACTTAGGGTCAAATGTAAATTCATTAGGAGTTGTTTCACCTTTGAATGGACTTTCCAATACCATATCAGGCACATTAGTCTCACCCAAGAATCGTGATTCCAGGCTCATCTCAGTAGGAGTCGTTTCACCTAAGAACTTCTCTGATAGAGTTGATGGACTTGGCGTGACCTCACCTAAGAATTGTTTGGTAAATTTGAATTCCGTTGTTGTGGTTTCACCTTTGAACTTTTCCTCACTGGAGTAGTCTTGAGGAGTCGTTTGACCCTTAAATCTATCTCCTTGAGTAATATTTGTTGTTTCGGTTTCACCTTTGAATTTATCCCCTTGTTGAACTTGTGTCGATTCAGTCTGACCTAAGAATCTTTCTTCTAACGACATTTTTGAAGGTGACGTTTCACCTAAATAGTTTGATGAGTTGTCAAACTTAGTCTGAGCCGTCTCTCCAATATAATTCGATGAGTTATCAAACTTGTTTGGAGTGACACCTTGTTTAGGGGTTGTTGTATTTGATTTAGCGGCATTGGGAGTCTTATCCACAAATTGGGATAGTGGTTGTTGATTAGAAGTCTTAGGTACTTCCACTCGTTTTTTATCAACAAGTGGTTTTTCTATTGGTCTTCTAAACTTTGATAAGTCAGATTTTAAATCTTTTAATGCCATTACCTATCCTTTACTTCAATTGGTCTCTATAAGACTGCATTCTTACATTCTTCTTATTCATAGTAGAAACTACTTTATCATCAATAACAATCTGAACTGGCTGAGATTGAATATCTCTACGGAGTCCTTTGATTTCATCGAGAAGTGGGTCACCCTTTTGCCCACCAGCGCCTCCACTATCAGAATCACCACCCAATCCAAGTGCGTTAGCAATCATAGGTAGGAACACACCAAGAATCATAAGAGTTGGGAGTAATGGTGTAATCAGTGCCAATCCAAGCGCCAACGGAATCATAGAATATCCCAACAATGCAAATACACCGGCAAGAGCGATGAGTCCAGGAGCAATCATTACAAGTGCTATCAATTGTTCGGTTATTTCACCCATCATACCAAATCCCTTGGCGATTTCTTGAATAGCATACCCAAGTACCAATAACGCGGCAGCGATGACTAACATTGCGGCGGCTCCGGCAAGGATAGCGACTGCACCCACACCACTCATCATAATAGCACCCACAAGAGCAAGTGCGCCAACAAGTGCTAACATAGATACAACAGCCATAGCTACTGCATCCCAAGAAACATTCATAAATTCTTGAACTGCCTTAGCAAATACAAACACCGATGCGGCTACAAGTACAAGTGCAGCACCACCGGCCATTAATTTTTTAGCGTCAATTCCAGATATGGCTTTGGTCATACCACTCAGACCCTTACCACCACCCTTTGGCATCTTAGGTGCTTTAGAAGGTTTGGCCGCTTTGGCACCACCCTTACCACCTAATAGGTTGGATATTTTACCACCACTTAACATATTCATCTGAGCTAATGCAGGTATTACGTTTTTGAATAAAGATGCGCCTAAACCACCAGCAGAAGTGACCATTGCCGCCATATTTTCTTTTTTCTCCTGCATTTGTGCAATTTCTTTAGCATTCATATTAGGATACTTTGAACGGAGCTTACCCATCTCTTCTTCTTTTATCAACATATCAGTCATAGATTCAACAGTCATACCATAAGCATCAGCATATGCCTTTTGTTGCATCGGACCTAACTTCCCAAATTCCTTAGAGGAGCCAACACTATCGGATAATGCTTTACTCAATGCAGAAGCATCACCAGTCATTTGATAACGTAGTGCGGCTTCACGGACTGCCTGTGCATTTATATCTTTACCAGTCAACATTCTGGCTTTCATTTCAGCCTGAAGTGAACTTTCTATATTTAACATATTATCTGAAACGGAACTTAGCAATTCCATTGAATGACCATGCTTTTTTAGTTCTACGGTTTTTCTGGCCAATAACATAATCTCTTCTTGTGTCTTACCCACCAATAAAGATTGATTTTTAGACATTTCACCAATAACAGCACTTGCAGCTACACCCTCTTTTTGGGCCATTGCTTTAATCGAGTCTAACATATCATCGGCATTTCCCGATGCCGATTTGAATATACCTGCTAAGCCAGTTGAATTGTCAGCACCTAATGCGTTTAATTCAGCCATAGTAGCTCGCATCTCACCAGTTATAACCTCAGTACTTCCGAAGTATTCAGTAGCATCTTTGGCAGCTTGGGCGAATCCGTCACCATAAAATAGTGCAGCTTTAAAAGCATCTGCTGATGAGAACATTTGTGTTGCAAGCCTACCTGCTTCTTTGGCAGTTGCCCCAGTATTAAAGTATAAATCCTTAGCCAACCCTACTGAGTTATCAAATGCAGAAGCCAGTGCCTCAGTTCCCTTCTTAGCAATTGCCATACCCACTCCGAATGCTATGCCGTTTTTTAACATATCGGATGACAGCCCAACTGATGATAATAGCGAGTCTTTAAGGCCACCTGCCAAGTCACTTATTTCTTGAGACTTATCTTTACGTTTCGTTTCAGTTTTTAAAAGGTGTTCTTGATGCTGAATCATCTCTATTAACTGTTCGGTTCGCTCTTGTCCTAATTCGTTGGCATTTTCAAGAACCTTCTGTTTCTCTTCCATAAGAGTAGTAAGTTTATCCTCGAAATCCTTTTGTGCAGACATAGATGCAAGAATATCCTTACCAAGCTTACCTTGCTTAGTTCTTAAATCTAAATTTTTTTGTAGGATGTCTGATAGATTTGCTTGCAAATCCCTTTCAGCATTTATATCCGCGATACGTTGTTTACTATCTTTATTAAAATCGGCCATTTAATCCCACTTACCCTTTAGTATCTGAGTTTAGTATCGTTGTAGTTGATAGGTTTGATGTCGTATTTTTTTAGAATCTTTTGATATTCTGGGTCATTGGTTAATTTATCAAGTTGCTTTTTCTTTATAGCAATCTTAATTGAATTTAAAAATTTACCAATAGCACTTTCAGACATACCACGTTTAGTAAGGCTCTCGGTAATTTTTTCTAATTTGTTACTTTTCATATAATCTCCCATGGTTATAAATATAGAAAAACCCAACTTTAAGTTGGGCTTTCCTTACTTTCTTGTCTTAGCTTTTATTCTTGCAGCTTCCTTGTCATTCATTTTCTTCTCTTCTTGTTTAAACTCTATGATTTTATTAATATAAAACTTACGAGTCCAAATTGGCATATTGTAGACATCTGAAAATGTGAATCCGCCATTTCCGTGGTAGATTAGGTCAAAAATATGAGCGTGTAGATACTGCCTATAATTAATTGGAAGGCCAAAAAAAGGTCACATCCATTGGCAGTTGCATCACTCTCCCTTCCCCGGTCTCCTCCGAGACAAATTCCCAAGTCAAGTCAATATCGGGAACAACTTCATTGATATATGCTCGGAGGGCCTTTGAATCTACTGCGAATAGTTCATTATCAACGAAATGATTAATTACTTTTTGGTCACTATCATCATCTATTGAGAGAATCATATTCTTCATACGAGTAGTGAGTTCTCTTGAGGTAGAATCTTTTAACTTACGATTTGCCTTGTTCAACTCTTCTACTTGATGCTTTACTTTTCTCTCTTTACTTTCAGTCATTGCCATAAAAGTAATTTTTCTTTGAGAACGTGGTAGTGTAAATTCAAACTCATTTTTATTAGGTTCTAATTGTGTAGACCCATCATAATCCTTGTTCTCAAACTGAGTAAGGTCGATATTTTCTTTTTGTTTATTACCACTATATGGGTCATCAATCTCTACTTCATAATCTTTACCATACCCCAATACTCTTGCAGCAATCATAATAGCATTTTTGTCACCAGTTACCAAGTCTACATACTTAATAGGTTGACCTTCGCCATTTGATATAATAAGAGATTGGAATAATCGGTCAAGTACTGAACCATCTTTGATATACGACTGAGTGGTGAGGATATCCTCTTCCTTTGCAGTCATATACTTCATTTCAATTTTACCACTTGAAAGTGGATTGTCTTTTGAGTAAATCAAACCACGTGATGGTAGTTCGATAATTTCAGTTGGAAACTTGTAATCACTTACTTGTTTCACTTCGTGTTGTTGTCTAATCTGAGCAGCTAACTCAGCATCTGACATTTTGTAATCATCTTGTAAATCTGTCATAACTTTTCCTTGTTACTTATTGGTTAACCATATATAAGTATGTAACACGAACATTTATAATACAAAAACCCCCACCATTGGTGAGGGTTTCTTTTGTTTTAATGGTAAAGTTACTATTCAGTAACCTCAGCCATAGTACCATCCACGATAGTAAATCCATAACACTCAAAGTTTGCTGGGAATGTGAAATCATCTTCAAGAGTTTCGTGGGTAAATTTAGATTTATCCCAACCATCCGAGTCAATTCCCCAACTTTCAACAGCTTCTTGAAATGTAAAGTGATTTTCAGTAGATGAGTCTACGATTGTGCCGCCGTTTACATAAACAACAACATTGTCTGCAATTTGTTTTACAACTTGTATTGCCATATTTTCTCCTTTATTTTGGTTAACCTTATATAAGTATTTATTTAAAAATAAAAACCCCCACCAATAGGTGAGGGTTATCAATAGTTATTTTGTAATTAAAACAATCCTTAATTTAGTATTGTAAGATAGCGTAATCGTAAGTCAATGTCATTTCAACAGTTGCCAAATCTTCACCACTATAATCCATATCAGAGAAATTAGCACTTTGTACAAATGCACCTTTTAGTGTCCACTCTTCTACTTTATCACCAACAGGACCCAAACTGTTGAATACGATATCTTTTTTGTAGAAGTCAGAATAACCATCACGACCAGTTACTGATTCGTGGTGTAATCTTACCCACTCCATTACTGCTTGTGCAGCCGATGGTACTACTGGGTCATACAAGGTTACTGACAAATCTTGCCATTCAGAACGACCTTTTACATATCTACGTGTGTTGATATGGTCGATAGTCACCTTACCATTATTAATCTCAGGTCTTGCAGCAGTTTTCACCAAGTATGCAGGAATTCCTTCAATATACATAATGAACCGATTTGACATCTTCGGTTCGAAGTTGGTGAACATAATTTCATTTGGGTCTAATAGCTGTGCCATTTATAATCTCCTATTGTCTTTCTAATAAATAGTCTAAATTTACAATTATGCCTCAGGGAATGCAGCGCCAGTTGGAAGGATGTTGAAGTCAAGTACAATGAATTCAGCAGTCTTCGTTGGTTGTAAGTAAATTTCCCCTACCATAATATTTCTATCAATTACATCTGGAGTGTTGTTGGTATCATCCATCACCACTTTAAATGCGTACAAACCATTTCTTTGTTGGATTGATTCCAAGTATGGATTTACAATTGATAGGAATCTATTTCTTGTTGCAGCAGTATTGTTTTCAAATACCAAATATCTTGTTGAAGATGCGATGTATTTCTTAACTGCGATTAACAATCTTCTTACATTGATTCTATCCAATGCAGATGGTTTTGCTTGTAATGTCTTTTGACCGAATACCGTAGCACCTTGTCCAGGGAACGTAGCGATTGGGTTAATACGACCTTCGTACAATGAATCTCTCTCATCGTGAGTAAGACGTGTCTTAACTTCGATTACATTTGGAAGACCACCACGATTCAAACCAGCGGGAGCGTACCATTCAGCACCTACTGCATCGTTGAATGCAATTACACCAGGAAGTACAACACTTGGCGGAACCCATACTGGCTTATTCTTATCAGTATCAAGTATCTTAACCCATGGGTGGTAAGTTGCCACATAGTTTGAGTCAAATGAAGTCAATGAATTTTTAACAGTTGTAATAGAGTCAGAGTAACCGCCAGCGTCCATCACATAGAAACAATCCAATCTATCTTCACACATATCTTTAGCGAATGTACTTACTGAAGAGTGTAGTCTATTAATAACACCTGGCAGAGCAATCATATTGATATCGAACTCATCTGGATTAGAGATTGCGTTGATAGCTTTTCTATATGCAACAGTACCAGCAGCGGTAGCTGATGATAAGTTAAATCCTTGTGAGTTTCCAGCAACAATATCAGAACCATTGTTTACTACTCTATTTGGTTCGTATCCATCAAAACCACCTTGGAATGGAACTAAGAATTTCTTAGCGTCTATATCAGACGTTAATGTAATAGTAGACCCATTTGAATGACACGTTGCCAAATCAAAGTCAGAACCAACTGTTTCAGTATTTGCTTTTGGAAGCGGTTGTAGGAAGTTCAAGTTATCACTTGTTGTGAAATCAAATGAGTAACCTAAGAATGCTCTTTTGTTATATTCACTTGAAATCGATTGTGATACATTGTACGTTGGTGATGGTAGGTTGTAAGTCGAATGTAATGGTGACGTTACTTTACCAAATCCGAATGGTACAAGTGTTGAATCAATTGAACCAGCGTCTACATCATCGGTAACAGATACTCTGATATGAGCAGATGCGTTAGGATAATCACCATTCGAAGTCAATTTACCATTTGAATCAACAGTAATGTATTTGTCACCAATAATTCTCTTAATGTAGTTTGGTGAGTTAGGGTCAAGGTTTACACCTTGGAATTCTTCAACAATATTAGGTCTAACATCAGAATCTTGAACACCTTGACCAAAGATTGAATTAGGAATCTTACCAGTATCTACTCTACGTACTACAACACTAAATGTACCATATTCAGAACCTGGCACCTCAGATGCTGGTTTGATATTACTAATACCTACTTTAAATTCGTAGTTAGTTGAGTTACCGTGAGATAATGTATGGAATTGGAATAAATTAACTGCAGTACCCGCAACCTTTTGTGATTTAATAAATGGAGTACTTGCTTCTTGGTATGCGTTAGTGTAATCAACATCTACTTGAGAAAGTGTCACAGTTGGAACTTCACCAGTAGCAAGTGATTGTGATTGGAATGTACCAAAGTTTAAGAGTGTATATGCATCTTTAGATGACTTAGGAGCGTAACCATATAACTTAGTAATATAATTAGCGTCTGCGGAGTCGAGTGATGCTGAATTAACATTTGCATTACTACTACCACTTGATACTAAACTACCACTTAGAGTTAGTAAGAATGCAGAAGCACTTACACCAGTAATAGTAGTATCATCAAAATCACCAGTACCTAATGTAGTAGTTGGATGTAATACAGCCCCTACCAGTTGTCCTGCGGATGAAGATACTACCAATGCGATTGGTTTTGCAGTATATCCAGTTTGTCCTAATACTCTTACGATAGTAGCAGCACCAGCTTCTTCTAAATAAGATTGAGCGGTATACGGAAGATATGAATCTTCAGTAAGACCACCAAACTTTTGTTGGAATTCGTTAAACGATTCTACTTTCGTTGGAACGAAAGCAGGTCCTTTGATTGATTGCCCGATAAGAGCAGCACCAATCTCACCGATACCCACAGGTAAGAATGAAAGGTCTTTTTCTCTCGTAAAAACGCCAGGACTTACAATTCTTTCAGCCATTATTTTCTCCTAAATTCTAAAATTTGGTTTTCCTTATAATAAATACACAAAAAATGTGGGAAACGACTACTTATTTGTTAGGTGTGAACTGATTTGTGTTAATATCGTAAGTTCCCTCACCATATTTTTCTTTCAATTCTACACTCAATTCCAATTCTTGCTGTCTTAGATTAGTGTATCCATCGATTAACGATTGTTTCTCGTTCTTTAACGATTGGAACTCTTTTTCTAATCCATGGATTTGTAGTTCGATTTCACCAATTCGTGTATTGGTGGTTATTACCTTTTGTTGAAACTCTTGAATCTTACTCACTTCTTCTTGAGTGAATTGGATTACTGTCTTTTCTTCCATAACTTTGTCTTATTAATGTTCTACTATATAAATATGTAAAAATTATTCATTACCTATGATTGGGTGGGATTCATTTCCACCTAATTTTGGACTTTCACCCCAAGATACCTTACCAATTGAGATTCTTCTCTTGGTATTATTAGTTACAGCTGCATATTCTGGAACAATATATGCTTTTGCTGTCAGATTTATACTTGCTTTGGTGATTCTATCTTGCCCCATCTCTGAAATGGTTTCAAATGCGTAAGAATCACCTTTAATTACGAATTTGTATCTATCACCAAACGAACGACCTTGGAAAAACACGATTTGTTCAACAATCTTGTTTACCTGCTCCATATAATCACACCAAACGACTACTTCGTATTCTAAGTTTACATAATCCGGTCTTTCAACCGACATATATTCTTTTTTCGGAGATTGCCCAGTTAAAACTGAGAATTGGTCGTATCTATTTGTTTTTGTATACGTTCTTTCAAACATTTGGTGAGCATCTTCGTTTTGTGCTACCTTTAACTTAGCTAAATCGGTGTTGATTGAAAGATTGTTTCTTTTAAACGAGATAACTGGCGTTAAAATCATACCGTTATCATCTTTCATAAACCCATCACGTTGTGCAGATGCCCATTTTTCTGGAGATGCATACATTACTGGTACTGGATAGAACCTACCATCATCCTCGATAGTAGGTTTTACATCTTTCTCCAAAAAGTTCTTAAATGCAGTATCTACATCATAAATACCAACTGAAACGTTCTTTACGTTGTCTTGGTCTCTACGAACCTGTTTTGCCTTATTCAATTTTGGGTCTTCTGATGTAGAAGATTGTGTTTGAGTAAGATTTGGTTTTACAATATCACTATTTCTATACTTCTGAGCCATCTTATAATCCTAATGGTACTTCGTTATCATTTTGTCGTGAGTTACCTTTATAAGTATCCACCAATTTGATTGATGTTTGTCTTGTAACGTGAGTATCACATACAATAGATACATTAAGACCCTGCGTTTCCCCACCATCCCAAGTTTGTGGATTCTTACCAGCAAAATATTGGTATGAGTATTGTGCATCTATCAAATGGTATTCATTATTCCATTGAATAATATCACCAACTTCGGGAACTATGTTTTTTTCCACCAATGTATCGCGGAGAAATCTAAACTGAACTTCACGAGAGTATGATTGACCAAAATCATCGGAGATTTGACTTGACTGATTTCTTTCGATAAGAGCAGGAATCTTAACCGGTTGATTGAATACTTTATCCTTACCCTCACCATACAAATTTGACTTTGTATCAGTTAAAGCAACTTGATAGTAATAGA
>Ga0257114_1003412_pt1 | contig 10041 bp, 24 predicted proteins | sample SI112_10mmetaG_FD_190149 | JGI IMG/M metagenome (GOLD analysis project Ga0257114, IMG submission 190149) | Marine microbial communities from Saanich Inlet, British Columbia, Canada - SI112_10m | ecosystem: Environmental > Aquatic > Marine > Inlet | place: Canada: British Columbia | collected... | reverse complement strand
ATCTTGAGAGTGAAGACTCTTGGGAACTTGATGAAGAAGTTGAAATTGTATTAGAATGAAACACCACATACCTGATGAGATTAGAAAACTTGGTTTCGATTGCTTTAGAAGTTTGAACCAAGCAGAGCGAGCAGTTGTTATGTTTGGTGAGGATGAGTATCGTGAGTCACTAGACCTTGAGAATGATGATGCCGAGTGTTGGAAGATACCCAGCGAAGAGTCAACAACCTTTGTTGGTTGGAACCCCATGTGTGTCCCCACGATGGATTACATAGTATGGAAACTAAAACGTCGTGAGCAAATTGCCAGAGGTGAAATCATTGGATAAATTATCTAAAGAGGAAATGAGGTCTAAAATTAAGGAGTTTTCCACACTTCTTAAAAGTCAAAGAGAACACTGGGACAAGGAAGACAAGATTGGATTCACATATTCTTGTGATCTAATCTCACAATCCCTCATTACATTATACATTCGTTTAGGAAGAGACTGATGGACTACAAAACTTCTGGTGTTGACATTCAAAAAGGACGATCCTTTGTTGAGTATCTCAAGGTAATGGCACCTAACATTGGTGGGTTCAATGGAATGATGGAGGTCCCATCAGGATATGAGAAACCTGTTCTAGTGTCTGGTGCTGATGGTGTCGGAACTAAAATGAATATTTGTAGGATTGCTCATGATTACACCACTATTGGCCAGGACCTTGTTGCTATGTGCGTCAATGACGTTATATGTTCTGGTGCTAAACCATTATATTTTCTAGACTATATCTCTACTAAATCCCTTGATGCTAATGTCAGTGACATTGTGTATGGAGTTAATGTTGGTTGTGAGATGGCTGGAATGGATCTCCTAGGTGGAGAAACAGCGGAGCATTTCAGACAAAATGATTATGACCTTGCTGGTTTCTGTACGGGTATTGTAGAGAAGAATGATATTGTTGATGGTAGTAACATCAGACCTGGTGATGTAGTCATTGGTATTGAGAGTAGTGGTCTTCATAGTAATGGATATACTCTTGTCAATGACATGCTGTGGAGAAATTATATTTACTATAAGGAGATGCCAGAACTGTTGATTCCAACTACCATCTATGCTCGTGTAATCCAGTATCTGTTGGACGAAGTTCCTATCCTTGGTATGGCACACATCACAGGTGGTGGTATCCCTGAGAACCTTCCACGATGCCTTCCAAGGGGTCTCACAGTTGACGTTGACTATGGTGCTTGGGAGAGACCAGAACTCTTCAATAAGATTCAGCAAGCAGGAGAGATTGAAGAAGGAGAAATGAGGAATGTATTCAATCTTGGTATTGGATTCTGTTTAGTTGTGCCAAAAGAAGTAGTCGAACATACTCAAACACTCATTGCAGACACTCCGTTTGGTATGAGATCCTGGGCCATTGGTGAAGTCAAATGAGAATAGGTGTCATGTGTTCTGGTAACGGAACTAATTTTGAGAATATAATCAAAGTCTGTAATAAAGATGAAGTTGTGATTATGATTCACAATAAAAAAAATTGCGGTGCAGCCGAAAGGGCAGAAAAATTTGATGTTCCTCATTGCTATGTGAATTCTAAAGACGAAGACACGATGATAGAAATGTTTCAAAGATGTAGAGTAGATCTTATAGTTCTTGCAGGGTATATGAGAATTATTAAAAATCCTAATGCATTCCCTGCACCTATGATAAATATTCATCCATCTCTTTTACCAAAATATAAAGGACTGGATGCTGTCGGACAAGCACTTGAAAGTGGTGATGTTATCACTGGATGTACGGTACATTATGTCACAAAAGAATTAGATTCTGGACAAATAATAGACCAATCTGTTGTTCCAATTTGTCCAGATGATAGTATCGATACTCTTACACAAAGAGTTCAGAATGCAGAGTATAGGTTACTTCCTATGGTCATCAACAATATGGCAACGTGACAAGTATTATTAACTATGTTGCTACCTTTTGGTCGGTAATGTAGACAATACATAATCTAGATGTTATACTAGGGATGCGCGGCATCCCTTTTTTTATGGATTATCAACTTCCCCCACTCTGTATTCGAAGTATTGTCCCTGCAGAGACACCAGGTAGAGTACTTTTGGATATGCCATCTCTATGGAGAGATAGTGATGCTATAAACCCTGTAAATATTGATGAAGAAATTGCAGAGTCTATTATGAGTGAACCTTACAGTGTACCTATGTGTCCACCAGGTTGGCCAAATCCTCCCGAAGTTTCTGAATGAAAAATTATTTTATAAAACTAATAATACATCCAGTTACTCATTATAATCTGATCAGTATTGGATTACTCATTACGATAGGATTACTACACAACCATGCACATTATCAGATGAGTAATGACCCTGATGCATATGTCTTTCAGTGGTGTAAAGCCAATCCAGAAAGATGCACATACAGACGCAAGTAAATGTTGACAAATGTGAAGGAAACATATATAATGTTACAATACTTCATAAGGAACTACCAATGACTGTTACTACTGAGGACGGTGGACGTACAAACATGTATGCCACAGAACCAACAATGTATATCTCAGAAACCGACGCACAACGTTTCGGTCGTGAGACATATGCAGAACGTGCAGAGAAACTGAATGGTCGTGTTGCCATGCTCGGTTTCGTTGCTGCCGTCGTATCTTACACAACTTCTGGTAGTGTATTCTTCTTCGGTGTGTTTGGATTCTGACATATATTGACATATGTTAGAACATTCTATACAATAGATAGATATACTCAGAGAGTTTACTTCAATGGCGTCTTATTCGATTACTATCCAACAACCCGATGGTTCTGAATCGACAATACAAGTTGAATCAGATCAATATATCCTTGATGCTGCTGAAGAACAAGGAATTGATTTAAACTATTCCTGTCGTGCTGGTGCATGTTCATCCTGTGCTGGTAAGATTGTATCAGGTACAGTCGATCAAAGTGATCAATCATTCCTTGATGATGATCAAATAGAAGCAGGGTTTGCACTTCTTTGTGTATCATATCCAACATCTGATTGTGTAGTACAGTCAGATAAAGAGGAGGAACTTTACTAATGGCACTAGTAACTATCGGCATCTGTCTAGTAGCATTTGTTGGTGCTGCAATGATGACACAGAGTGGAGATGAAAGTGGGGAATCCTAATCAACTCTACGAAGACATGGAAAAACTCAATACCCTATACGAAGAACTTTGTTGGGGACATGATGATGAGTTAGAGTTTCAAATCGAATATCTAAAAGATTACGGAACAATTACAATTAAAAACAAAACACAAATAGGAGAAAACAAATGAATCAAAACGCAGAACGTATTAATGGTTGGGCAGCAATGCTTGGTGTCGTTGCAGCCATTGGCGCATACGCATTGACAGGGCAGATTATCCCAGGCGTATGGTGAATGTATACCTAGGATTAATGGTTGCATTCGTCATAGTCTATATCATTACAACACCTGGAGATGATGACGATGGACCAGACAAAGGTATAATGACACCAGTTTATCAGGGGGCTTAAATTAGCCCTCTTTTTTTATAAATATTTTGAGTGATCTAGGTGTCCTGTGGAAAAGAAACCCGAAGAACAGGTAAAGAAAAAAGGATTTCTAGGTAGGATAAAGGAAGCAACAGATGATAAACAAGAACAGCTTGAAATTTTGTCTACTTTTGTTAGGCTTGGCATTCTTGTTTGGTCTGGCGGAATACTCACACTGGCGTACATTCAGTTACCCCCAGCACTTGGAATCCCCGAACAGAAACTAGACCCAACATTTATTGCATCAGTCTTTACTGGAGTACTAGCAACTTTTGGTGTGCAGGCTGCTAAGAAGGCAACAGAAAACGGTGGGGGTAATAATGGTATCTCAAAAGCAGATGTTGAGAGACTAATTGAGGCGGCAGGAAGGACTGCACCATCACAAACAATTAGATTAGAACAGGCACCAATAGTCATCAAAACTGATGAACCTCCTGTCAAATCTACAATAGATCCAAAGTAAAAAATTATATTAGGAACCCATAACAATCTATTGACATAAAAACGGTGTCGTGTATAACTAGAGTAGTTGATTAAACTACGATGAAGTTTATCCGTTTAATAATTCTTGCTACTGTAGCGGCAATGGTTTTCTTCTTACCGAAGATGGCATATGCTGTAGATGTCACCATGGGTTCCAATGGAAATCTTGTATTCAATCCAGATAATATTAGTATTACTGCTGGCGAAACACTTCATTTTGTAAATGGAATGTTGCCACCACATAATATTATCGTAGAAGGTCGTGCAGATCTTTCTAGAGAGTCACTGATGTTTACCCTAGGTGAATCACAAGACATCTTGTTTGCCGATGCAGGAGATTATGATTTCTTTTGTGGTCCCCATCAAGGTGCTGGTATGATTGGTCACATTCACGTAGATTAATATGGCACATGAATTCGACCCTTGTGAAGCACCTGTTGAAGGTGAGCTTGACAAGTGGGGGTTTACTATTAAACCAACAATCACTGAAGAACAATTGATTTTACTTTGTTTAAAGAATGCTCCATGTGGAACTGATAGGAAACAAGTAATGACTATCGTAAAAAAATATGAGGAGAAACTAAGTCATGGATAATAATTTCAAGACAAGATTTGATTTTGCAATGAGTTCATTCTCTAGAATGTATGGTGTCAATAGAGTGAGAACTTCACCTGACATTACTAGGTTCTGTACAAGATGGGCGGAGACCGAGGAAGAACATCCTGTAGGAAGTTTGACTTCAATTGATTTTTATTTCAGAGACAACTGGGAAATTTGGGGAGAATGTGTATGAATAATGTAGCACTCAAGGCAGCACACTTTGCTTCTGCCACACTCAATAATCCATGGGGTGTTGGTAGTTTAAGTTTTATATTGATCGTTGTTCCTGTACTAGGAATGTGGGCAGTCCACAAATACAATTGGCAACACTGGGCACCATTTGAGAAATGAACTTAGTATTACATCCTCTTGAGAATGTTACTGATCCTGTATGGTCAGTGATTATATCTGTGATACTTGCTGTTGGACTTGCGTTGGGTTATGTTATATACATATTAAAGATAACATATACGGAGTTAGAAGATGGGCGCCATGGTTCCGCCGAGTAGGAAAAGTTGTTACAATTTTAGAGTTGTAGAGGTTGTAAAAATAATTGATGGGGACACTGCGGATTTTATTCTGGATTTAGGATTTGACTTATATAAAAAAGAACGAGTAAGGATAGCGGGTGTCGATACACCGGAGAAAAGGACGAAGAATTTAGAGGAGAAAGCTCTTGGAATCGAAGCAACCAACTGGCTTAAAGAGAAACTGGAAGGGGCCATCGATGGTGATGATGAGTTGTCTGTTAGGACTGAACTTGTTGGTGGCACTGGGAAATATGGGCGTCTTCTCGGTTGGCTTTATTGCGGGGATGAATTACTGTCCCTCAATGAACAAATGATTGCCGAGGGTTATGCATTACCCTACGCAGGCGGAACAAAGAACATGGATCTCGAAGCACTCCGAGAAATCCGTAGGGCAAACGGCACGATGGTGTAGAAATGGTATCCGTGGTTCTACACCTTTCATTCCAGACTCTGAGTTTGATTGGGAGACATGTGAACTAACTTGTAGTATTATTAAGGATTAAAATGGCAAGTGGATTTTTCGTATTTGGATTTATAACGTTACTTTGTTATGGTCTACATATAACATGGCCTATAACAAAAGGTAAGAATTAAAATGCAAAAAGTAATTAACATTCTGGCAGTACTATCCTTTGTAGGAACTGCAGGTATTGTGGGAGGAGGTGCTGCGGTGTATCTCAATAAAGATTCTATTATTGAAAATGTAAAGGGACAAGTTGCTGCAGCTGCAGCTGAGGCAATTACCGGGGCACTTCCTGGTATGATTGATGGTGCAATGCCAGAACTTCCTAGTGCAACTGGTGGTGTCATTCCTTCAACTCCAACATCTACAGGAGGAGTATTACCCTTCTGATGGAAATTGGGGAGATCAATATAAGAAGTTTAGATATACCTAGGGTTCCAGATTATTTAATGTCCCCGACAGTATCTATTCCTCAGGTTCCTCCTGTCACAACAGTAATAGGTGTTCCTATTATTGATATGCCGGGGTGTGTGGAGGCACATGAGTCGAATAATTCCAACGATAATTTATTACAAGATGACCCGAGAGGAGTACTTACGTTTTGCAATTCTGGCGTCCCTAGTTTTAATCCTATTCAGTTTGAACCGAACAGGATGATACCAACCCCGGTTCCACAAATTCCAAAATCAGAAGGACCTAAAACAGATATAATACCTCCAACATTACCAACTCAACCTAATATCCCTCCAGTTGAAACTGAGTGTCCAACACCAACACAGAACGTAAAAGAACCTGTAGGGTCATACGTCAATGGTTATAAAGAACAAATTATTGAGTATAAATTAATAGGTAATGAATGTGTTCAAATTAAAGAGTCAGTAGGTATACCTCAGCAAATTATTGCTGGTCTTCCTAGTGGTGGTCAAGTTGCTTCTGTTGGTAGTATTGCAGTCATTGCAACAACGTCAGCACTTATAGCAAAACCCCTTGCAGATATATTACTGAAGGTAGTTAAACCTACCATCAAAAAAGTAATGAAAAAGATTGCACAGATGAAGGGTAAAGAAACTCAGATTCTATCATTACGAGAACGTAGAGAACTTCAACGAGAAAGAACCGAAGCCATACGACAATTAAGATCTATCGTAAAACCAAAATAAAATTATGGATTTTTTTGAAGAACATCATAATGCATTAGATGAAGATTTTTGTAAGCATGTGATAGAGAAATTTGACAATGATGAGAATAAACAACCTGGTAAAACTGTTGGTGGTATTAACCCAGATGTGAAGAGGACCATTGATTTATGTTTTTATGGAGATCCCAATTGGGAAGATGAGGATAAAGTATTTTACGAAGCCCTTCTCAAATATACAGAACCATATATTAAAAATAATTACTTAGACAAAATTCCCGGTTCTAATGTTGTATCATACGATACGGGATATCAAATACAAAGAACAGAACCAGGTGAGGTTGGATATCAGTGGCATCATGATTTCTTATCAAATGTAAATCCAAATGGAGATTGTGTTTATAGAATAATTACTTTTCTTTGGTATCTCAACACCACTATAGGTGGAACTACACAATTTTATGATGGAACTCATATACAACCAGAGACTGGTAAGTTAATACTATTTCCATCAACATGGACATTTGCTCATATGGGTCACCCACCTACAGAAGGACTAAAGTATATCTGTACTGGTTGGATTTGGCAAAATAATGGACAAATTAAAGTGAATGGCTAACCTTCAATTGACCCACCAAGGTCTTCAGCTTTAGTTGATGCTGGAATACTATGTCTATGTTGTGGTATGACTCCACCAGGATTAGTCACGATAACATCCGAACATATCTTTGCGTATTCACTTTGAGGATGGAAGTATATACCAGCCTTCATTAACTCACCACAGTTCTTAAGTCTTGCAATCTCAAAGTCTAATCTTTTATTGGCTGCGGCTTGGTTCATTAGATTAATATTTGCAGCTGCAGCTTCTTTGCATTGTTGTTGTAACTTTCTATCTAATGGTTGTGATAGGGTTGCTGAGAACCCTAGAGAGAGGTTGTAATTATCTTTCTGACCAGTTCTAGTAGGAATCGTATACAAGATACTTCCTGGGTTATCTAGAGACCCGTCATCGTTTAAATCTCTCATATCATATACCGGGTCATTATAAAATGGTTCATAAGGTTTAGCTGCTGATGCAGAACCAGTTACGAACGGTGTGATATTAAGAGTAGGTCCTTGACATGATATACCTCCACCATAGGTATTTGTAATGTAAGGTCCTTGTAAAACTTGAATGGCTTGGTTGGTAACACTACCAGAAGAATTGGCAACAGGTGATGCAGTTGCAGAAACACCACCAACACTATTTGCTAATGCTGCCGTTGGAGATACCAGACTAGCAGATACTAGACTAATTATTGCGTAAAAATTGAGGTTGTGTCGGTGACGCTTTCTATTTCCGTAGTTCTTTGAATAATTGTTTGATTGCTTAAACCAGGACCGCGATAAGTTTCTGTGAACTGAAACGCCCCACCCGGAGTCGATAGCGCAAATGATGGTCTTGATCCTACTCCCGTCCATGATGAAGTCACCCCTTCAATTGTTACTATATTTGATGTTGTGCCAGGTGATAAATTACCTGATGCGTTAATACCTGACCCAGTAGCAGTGTATTGATATCCTGTGTTGTAATCCATTGAGTTAATTGTTTCTTGAACAATACTCGTGGTCTCAGTACGGCTTGTCATACTTCCTTGAGTAAAGTTTGGTACTACTGGAACTGCCTTAACAGGTTGAGACAGTCCCTGAATGATACCAAGAAACAATCCAATAAAGATTACTTTCTTCATGACTATTACCGCATAGTGACTTCAGAAATGTACTGTCCTGTAGCACTTGTTCCAGCACCACCTGCCGTTAACGATACGACTCCTGCCGAAGTAATAGTACCAGCCAAAGAGCCAGCAACACCACCAGCTGTGGTTGTGGTATTTCCAAGCATGGGAAGAGACGGAGCAACTCCTGCCGTAATTGTAGTTGCCGTTGGAGTTGCATCACCTTCAAGGAATGCTTCGGTGAAGGAGAATGGTGATCCTGCAGTTGTGATGCTATAGTCACCTGCTGTATATCCCACTGCAGAACCTGCTGTGAGAGCGCCCAAGCCACCAGCAGTATCCAGAGTAACGTTAGTCCCGGATACAGAATATTGAGAACCGATTCTCTGAGATTGAGAAGCCGCACTATCGACTTGGAGCTGAACTGAAGAAGAAATTTTATGAGTAAGATCGGCATTAGCTGGTGCCGTCATCAAGAACATACCAAAGATAAAGAAATACTTTTTCACTATCTTTTGTCATATTATATGTGTATTTAGAAACTGAGAATTTTATGAGAACGTTGTATTATATTAAATATCTATTACGGTATCACTATAAACATAAAATGGATACGAAGAAATGTCCTCGTTGCCAGGCCACGTGGATAGAAGGAGTACACTACTGGTCAACGGGTAAAAAAGGAGACCCAGAAACACTATCGAATCTAGTCTGCGGAATGGCAGAAGATCCTAGATGTATTAATCCTTCTCATATTAAAGGTCATATTTATGGTGATAAAGATACTTGGGAGAAGAGAAGATCGTTTATAGATAGACAGGTTAAACCGAATATTTAATTATGCCACATGGTAACTTGACTCGATATGAAATGCTGTCAAAGGTTTACAATCTCAAGAATGAACTCAAAGATAGAAAAGAACTATCATCAAAAAAAGTTCTTGCTGATGAATATCTGAATAAAGTATTAGATTACATAGGAGAATTTACTTATTAAGGTATAATTTAACTATCAACCGGGACAAGCCTAGTCTATGTGGAAATGGACAGTCCGTCAAGTGGTTCCAGAAAAGGGGTTGACGGATGAAGTCAGATGGGTTATTATAAATACATCGACAGGTTATGGAACCAACACATTTCTTAACTGTTCGTAACACCCCTCAAACCAAGACCTATAGGGTGTCTAAACACGTCTTTCATACCAACTCTGGAGGGTAGAGTTGGAATAGTATAACCAGTGTTCCCCGCACTCATACATAACCCTTTTCAAGACAATGGCTACAACACTTACAAGGCAACAAACATCCCCATGGCAGAATTTCTGTGAATGGGTGACTTCAACTAACAACCGTTTGTATGTTGGTTGGTTCGGTGTACTGATGATCCCAACTCTGTTGGCAGCAACAGTATGTTTCATCGTTGCATTCATTGCAGCACCTCCCGTCGATATTGACGGTATCCGTGAACCAGTTGCTGGTTCACTCATGTATGGTAACAACATCATCTCTGGTGCAGTTGTTCCTAGTTCAAACGCAATCGGTCTACACTTCTACCCCATCTGGG
>Ga0257114_1003410_pt1 | contig 10043 bp, 4 predicted proteins | sample SI112_10mmetaG_FD_190149 | JGI IMG/M metagenome (GOLD analysis project Ga0257114, IMG submission 190149) | Marine microbial communities from Saanich Inlet, British Columbia, Canada - SI112_10m | ecosystem: Environmental > Aquatic > Marine > Inlet | place: Canada: British Columbia | collected... | reverse complement strand
CCGAATCCAGGACCCCGACCGGGACCATCGCGACCGAAATCGCCACCTCGATCGCCACCTCGATCGCCGCCTCGTCCGCCGCCTCGTCCGCCGCCTCGTCCGCCGCCTCGTCCGCCGCCTCGTCCGGGAACGAAGCCTTCAGGAACTTTGCCCACGTAAACAGGTTCGGGTTCGGGCGGGATATTCTCCGGATCCTGGCCCCGCGCTATGGCTTCTTGCCGGCGCTTCTCCTTTTGTAAGAGCGACTCCGCCTTCTTCTTCTCGAGGTAATCAGACTTCATCGCGAGCTCAATTTTCGCGCCCTCGTGCACCAAATCAGTGCGCGCGGCGACGTGTCTCGCCTCTTCCTCCGTCGCGAACTCGACGAAAACGCTTCCACGGAAATCTTTACTAGCCGTGTGTCGTCGCAGGCGAATCGATTTGACTTGGCCGACGCCGTCGAAGAAGGCTCGGATCGAATCCATCGTCGCGTGCCTCGAGAACGGGCTCGCAAAAACGTATCGCTTATCGAGCTCAACCATCATCGCTTGACGGTATTGAAGCATGCCTTCATCCGTAGAAAAATCGGGCTCCTTCCCATCGATCGTCAAAGATTTTCTCTTCACCCGCGTTCCGTTTTCGCACGCCTCCACGATGTCTGACTGCGAGAGCGCTTCGGCCACCTTTGGCATCATCGCCGAGAAATTGTCGTACCCACCATACGGCGCAAGCAACTCTCGCATCTTCTGAAACCGCGCGATCGTCGCCAATTCCACCGCTCCATCGTGTCCCTCGCGCTTTGATTTGACCACTTCGCGAAGCAGATAGTCGTCTCGCCCGATGTTCGAGTCGCTGAAATAAAAGCTCACCTGGCGGCAAATCTTCGCCCCGTCCTCGGGCGTCAACTGCGCGACGAAGTCGTACTTTTGTCGAAACTCCGTCGAACCGAATCGCATCCCGACCATCGTTCGTCTGCGCGCGGCGCGATCACCGCGTCAGTCGACGCTCTCGACGCTCTCGCGTCGGTCGAGAAAAAGCGCATCCGAGATCGAGACTCTCGACGCGGCACCGCATCCATCCTCGCGCGTGCGTCGTCTCGCATCGCGCCACGCGCCTGTTTATTTTATTTCGTTCCCTCGCCGGTTCGTTACGCGTCGTCGCGCGCGTCGTTGTGCGTCGTCGCGTCGGGCGTATCGCACATCCACGCCTCGTTGACTTTTTCGATAGAAAAACGCTCGATGAAACGCTCGAAAAAAGCGACGCGACGCGGCAGAGCGCGACGCGCGGTTCGCACGCGCGGCGCCGAACGCGCGACGAAAATCGCGCGCGGAATCGCGCTGCCTCGGGCGGCGCGCGCAGACGTCGTGTGAACGCGCGGTCGGGCGCGCGCGACCGCGAACGATCGCGAAGGAGGTGGTTTCGTGGGGTTCGACGGGACGGGGCGGGCGTTTTCGCCATGGCGACGGCGTGCGAGCGGTGCGAGCTCGCGATCGTCGGCAGTGGACGCGCGTGTTTGAGCGTCTTGTCGAGGCTGAGCAGAGATCGCGCCGAACGAGCGGTGGTGATCGACCCGTCGGGGGCGTGGTTGTACTCGTTCGCGAGGACGCAACTCAGGCTGGGGGCGACGCACTTGAGATCGACGACGACGCAAGTGCCGTTTGAGAACGCATGTGGACTCGAGCGGTACATAGAGACGTTGGGGAAGAAACGCGATGTGGTGCGGACGGGTAGTGGGTTCGCGGGAGTGCCGAGTGTGAGGGTGTTCGCGGAGTACTGCGCGAAGACGGTGGCGGAGCGATTCGGTGGCGTGCGCGTGGAGCGAGGCACCGTCGTGGACGTGCGGTGGTGCGACGAGACGTCGGAAGAGGTTCGTGACGCGTTCAAAGCAATTGACGAGAGCGAAGGCGCTGCTGGCGTGGGCCAGGACGAGCGTGATGCGGTGGCTATGATGCGGTGCGGCGCGATTTTATTGACGCTCGACACCGGAAAGACGTTTCTCGCCGCGCGATGCGTGTGGACGCCGAAGTTTTCCCTTCCGCTAGTTCCGTCCTGGGTCCTGGAAGCGAAAGCGTCGTACGCAAAGTACAACGCGTCTTACGACCGCCAAAGCATCGATTGTGGAATCATGAACGCAGCCGACGTGGATATGAGCGCCACTGATTGCGCGCGAGGAAAGTGCATCTTGGTCGTCGGCGGAGGAACGACGGCGGCGACGCTCGCGCTCGCTGCGCAGACGCGCGGCGCCAAGGTAGTGACGCTGATGTGCCGAAGAAAAATCACCGTGAGTGAGTTTGAATGCGACGTGAAGTATTTTGGGAATAAAGGACTGTACGAATTTCACGCGTGCGCCGACGCGCAAATTCGCGCCAACAAGCTCGAGTCCTTCAAGTCGAAGGCGAGCGTGAACGAGCACACGCACCGTCGTTTGCGAGATGCAGCCTTAAAGACTGATAATCTGCGAGTTCTGGAGCAACGCGTGTTGAATGGCGCCGTGTGGAGCGACAGAGAAAAGAAATGGCGCGTTCGATCGGCGCCTACGGATGAAGCCAAAGTGGAGTTCGAGTCGGCGATGTACAGAAGGTATCGCGACGAAGGAATCGAGCCCGATAGTTCAGCGCTCGCCATTTTCGAAAAAGAAGTCACATCTACACACGATGAGATATGGCTAGCGTGTGGTGAATTCGTGGACCTGGCGAAAGATCCAGCGCTCCGCACGCTCGTGGAGACAACGTCCGTAGAAATCGCTCGAGGCTTCCCTGCGCTCGCGGAGGAAAAAATTGAATGTGCGCACGACAAAGGACAAACCGCGGCTGCAGGCGGAGGTGGAGGCTGTCGATGGCCAGGAACGTCGATGTATGTGTTGGGTGCGTACGCCTCGCTAACCATAGGTCCCGGGGCAGACCTCCCCGTGGGGCATCGAATGGCGGCGAAGCAAGTCGTCGACGCAATGAAGAAACACGAGACGGCGATATTGCGCAATAAGAACCCGTATCAAGTCGCCGAAACGAGCAGTGAAGCACAGCGAACGCCGGATAGAGGTGAAACGTTCGATCGCTTCAAAAAGCTCCCACCTGAGCTCGCGGACAAAGGTTTGATTGATATTGAAAGCTTGATCGCTGGCGCCGCGATGGAGCGCGTCGAGTTGGACAATTACGAAATGTACGAAGAAGATATGAGGGCGGAGATTCGTTTGAAAATTCCCGAGGCCATTCTTGCGCGCGATGTTTACGTGTGCTTTCAAGATCGAGCGTTAGAGATGTGGGCGCTTGGTAAACAAAAAGCTTATCGCTTCTTCATCCGCAAGCTCTACAAGAACGTCATCGTTGATCGCTGTTCGTACAGGGTGTACGCCAATAAAAATCGCGTCGTGCTCAACATTCACAAGTACACGAACCATTATTGGCGGTATCTTAGAGACAGGTAGGCGATCGCGGCAACATTCGGATGGTGTTACAAACATGCGCACATCAACGCTGATACAGTACCGATTGAAACAATGAGCAAAGCATTTTATAATTCCTTTCCTTCCTCGTCTTCATTCTCTTTTCCTTCTCCTTCGTCGTCGAACAGGTCTTCACCTTCTTCTAAGAGTGCTTCCATGTAAGCTTCGAGCGCTTCCTCGCGGGCTTGCTCGATGATTCGCACTTCTTGTGGTGTTTTCCAGACACACTTTTTCAGCGCGTGGCAAATCTCGTAGTGGCGATCGCGGCGCAATTTCTGGTGGAGCAGCGCTTGAATGTAAGGTCGACTCTTGACGATGTCGTAACACACTTGCTCGAGCTTCATCTTCTGTCTTGGGATGCGATAAGGATGCGTCTTGAGCGAACGGACGATGAATTCCCGAGTATCAACTTTTTGGTCATACTTTTCGTCGTCTTCGTCGACCTCGACCGCGTTTTCCTCCGCGAGCTTGATCGGATCGAATCGCTCCTCGTCCTCCTCGAGCAAAGAGAACAAATCATATCCCAACAATCCAAGATCAATCGCCCATCGGTACTCATTCAAAGACATCATCGCTCGCTTGCCCATCTCCGTGCCTTCGTATTGACCGTGCAAGCGCAACTGGCTCACCGCCCGCAACCGCAACCACGCCGCCGCCGCCACGTGTCCAGTGATATTATTCAACCCATACTTCTCCCCCAGCACGTTCCCATCGCAGAATTCCTCGGGTTCCGTCGCTTCGTGCATGTAATCGTACATCAAACCTCCCGTGACGTCGTCCGGGTGATGAAATTTTGTCTCCTCCGTGCGATCGTACAGCGTCTTCGTCTCGTTCAGCACCGCCATGCACGCCCCGCACGTCAATCCGTGCATGTACATGGTCGACAAATCATCCGCGAATATCTGCGTGCCGTCGAAATCGCGCGCGTACGTCGGTCCCTTCAGCGGTTCCGGTTTCTTTTTCAGCGTGTCGGTGAAATCCTCGCCAAACTTGACGGCGACGATCGGGGTCGGGCACGCCGCGAGCGCGAGCGCGGCGGCGACGACGACGGTTCGGGCGATCATGACGTTCGTTGGCGTCTTCACGGTCGTCGCGGCGCGCGATCGACGCGTCGGCGCGGCTCGGGGTGACGATCTGCTGCGGTTGGGTGTTGCGAGCGAGGCGCATCTGGGCGGGTGACTGGGCGAGACGGAGAGAATACAAGATGTTATGAATGACGAGAAAGAATGCTACGACGCGCGCGAAAAGACGCGGCGCGCGAGATGAATGGACTCAACGCGACTCGCGACGCGGACGCGGCCGGCGGCCGGGCGCTTTGCGAGTCGATGTCTTCGTCGCGGCGGCGCGGACGCGCTTGGTCGTCGCGCCTCGAGCGGCGTCGCGGTCGCTCACGCCGTTTTCCCTGTAAGTGGTCTCTCGCGATCGCTTGTCGCCGGATTTTTTGGGTACTGGACCGTTGACGCGGGCGATACACCAGGCGATGATGTCTTCGCAGATGTGATCGGACGTGGGCTTTTCGTGGCAGAGGTCGTGAAAGACGTCGTCGACCCACTCGAGGTGCTTGTCCGCTGTGTTCGCGCGCTCGATGAGCATCGTGCTCGAGCTCGGATCGGTCATTGGGTCGTCCTTGCCGTGAAATGAAATCACTGGCATGGTGATCTTTTCTAATTCCCCAGCCTTTTTCAGTTTAAGCGTGCTCAGGTACGCCTCGGCGGCGACGCGCACGCGCGTGTTGTTCACCCCGCTCGGCCACGTGTGCGCGTCTTGTTCGACCTCTTGTTGCGTCAGAGGAAACTTTGTGTTCCGCACCGTCTTCGCCAGAGGCACGGTTGGAATAAACATCGACAACAACGTCGTGAAAGGCAACAGCACGCGATTCAGCGGCCGCTTGCACAACTGATCCAAGCTCAACATCGGCGCCAACGTGACCAAGCCGTTGGCGACGTCTGGAAACTCCATCGCCGTCTTCGTCGCCACGAACCCACCGAGACTGGTGCCGACCACGAACAGCGGAACTCCGGGGACATCTCCACGTATTAAAGTACAAAACCGCGCGAAATCGCGCACTAAATCATCCAAGCGATGGAAATAGCATCGCTTTCCGGGCGACGCGCTGTCGCTTCGCCCGTGGCCCTGGTGATCGATGCAAAACAAGCTCACGTCCGACTTATTCATGCGCTCGGGCCAAGACGACGCGTAGTGCACGCGCGGAGTGCCGGGCGGGATGCTCGCCAGCATCTCGAACGAGCCGTACACGCCCAGGCCGTGCGCGAATACGATTATAGCTTTGGGTTTCGGTACTTCCCACGAGTACCATCGAATCTTCAAGTTTTGGTCGTTCGTGAAGTCACCCGTGCGCGAGACCTTGGCGGATTTCAGCTTGAGCTCTGGCTCCCATTTCTTTTTCGGGTAGGCGTTCATGATGGGCGCTAGGAACGGCCGCGCCGCGGTGTGCCGCGTAGAGGGCCGAGACGGGCGGGCAGGGGCGGCGGCCCGGACGGGACGGCGCCGACGATGGTACGATGGTGCTGTGGAATTGCAAGAATAACGCGTCGCTATGGTGAATGACGCGCCTTTTTTCAACGCTTCATCGCTTTTCTTAAGGCAGAGCGTCGGTGACTAGGGACCAACGCGTAGCGTGCGCGCTGGGACCGGGCGCTCGCGACTGCGAAACGCCGTCGAAAGCGGCGAGCGCTCGGGCCAAGTTGGCGATCCACGGCGCGCCTTCCGTGCTCATTGGGGTGTAAGGTTCGATCGCGGGGGGCGTGTCACCCTTTCCATTCGTCGCCGCGTCGACGACGGCGGAGATGACGTCCGGGTCCACGGGTTGGGGCGCGAAATCGTCAGGGCGGAATCGCGAGACGACGCTGGCAAGTTCCTCGTCCGTGAGTTTGCCGCACACGATATCCGTGCGAAGCTTGACGTCAATCAATGCGTCCTTCGGAATCATGCACACATCTGCGACGGCTCTGAGTTTCGGGATGATCGATTCAGTACTCGTGCCAACGTTGAGATCTTTGGCGACGCTGGCGAGTGCAGAAATTGCTCGCTTCAATTCGGCACCCGCTGAAAACGTCAACGCGCCGCCACCGGGTATCATCGGGTTTGCCAGGGCATCGCCAGACGGATGAATCAATGCATCTAATACAGACTTGTCAAGTGCAAGAATAATCTCCTTCAAGATGCCTTGTCGGAGCTGCGTCAATAGTAGTTGCGAAGAGCAGCCGGCGTCGTCGGCGTCGCCACCGATGATGTCGAGTCGCGTCTTGGCGAGCTGAAACATTGCAGACCAGGCGCGACCTATCTTCTCACCATCTCCATTCGGCGAAGGCCCACAAAAGGATTTCATGAAGTGTGCGAGCGTTTCCGTCACTTCGCCAGGGTTTACTAATGCACTGCAAGTGTGCTTCCAGAGCGACTCAAACGCGGCGTTTCGAGCCAAGACTTCGAGTTCGATCACGTCGCGCGTGTCCAAGTCATCCATCGTGGCCACGCAAATTCGCAGCGCGATAAGCTGAGCACATAAGAACACGAGTCGTGCTGGATTATGCATCGCCCCTTTAATCGCGACACCGAAAGCGTCCGTGATTCTGTTGAACTCGAGTTGAGACTCGCGCTCTCCGAGCGTGGCGCGCACGCTCGCAATTCGTTCTTGAAGACCAAGAGCGGTAGTGAAGCTCGAATCCTCCGCAGTGCTGTGAATGAGAATATCACAAATGGACATACTCACGATCTCGTGTTCCAAATCGCGATTGCGAGATGATTTAAGCACCGAATCCGCGAAACGCGTCCCGCGAGTGGCTGGAGTGTAGAACGCGTCGTCGCTGTGCGATGACGGTGTACCAAACGCAGTCACGTCGTCAGCAGAGTCCGAAAATAAGACAGATGACGCGCCCTCGGTGATGACTGCTTCAGCGTACACATCACTATCGCCGCGTGCAGCCGCCTTCGCGTTCTCTTCGGCTTGAAGTTCTCGTTCCTCTTGCAATCGAGCCTCGTGTTCAGATGTGCGAAGATTTTCATCTTCTAATCGCTGTCGCTCCTCTTCTTCCTGAGCGGCTCTAATCGCTTCCTCTTCTGCCAGCTGTTGACGTTCTTGCTGTGCAATCGAAGCGATTTGCGCCGCCGCCACGGCTTCATCTTCCACGGCTCTACGCGCAGCTTCGGCTTCATGAGCTCGGGCCTTTTCAATTTCTTCGATGCGCGCGCGCTCAGCCTCGGCTTCCATAGCCCATCGTCGCTCTTCCTCTGCGTGCAGGCGCTGCTCTTCCTCTGCGCGCAGGCGCTGCTCTTCCTCTGCGCGCAGGCGCTGCTCTTCCTCTGCGCGCAGGCGCTGCTCTTCCTCTGCGCGTCTTTGATACTCGGCATTTTCAGCGAAGAGCGCGTCCTCTTCCGCCAACCTTCGAGCTTCTTCTTCCGCTTGCGTGCGTTCGGCTTCCATGCGTGCGTACCTCGCTTCCTCGTCGACGCGAACTCTTTCTTCCTCTGCTCGCTGAGCTTCGAGTCGCGCTTGCTCTTCGAGCTGGCGCTCCTCTTCTTCAAATGCCTTGCGTTCGGCTTCGATGCGAGCTACAGCAGCGTCTTCTTCAGCGCGCATTCTCGCCTCTTCTTCGGCCAATCTCGCTTGCTCCGCGGCGTTTTCAGAGTCGTCTCGCGCCGGCGACTCTTCGACTGGACGAGTGAACTCCGCTGGGGTCTCTTCGTCCGCTTCGCCCTCGGTGTCCAGATCCGAATCGAGCAAGAAACCATCGGAGTCGACGTCACCGCGTGGTGACGTCGCGGCATCTTTTGGTGGCGCACCAAACAATTCGTCGCGCGCTCGCGTCAACTCTGGATCTTCTTGCTCCAACGCGGGAGTGCCGTCGGGCGTCGACGAAAATTCGTCCGATTTCGGCGTCGCCGCCCGCGCGACGATTAGTTCCGCTCGAGCCGTATTCGCTTCAACGTCGGCTTCGTCATTGGCCGTGGCTTCGGAACCCTCGTCGACGACGTCGTCGACGACCGAGGTTTCCTCGACGGGCGCGGCGCGCTTTTTGAACATGCTCGCCATGCTCGTCAACGCCTCCACTTGATCCGCCTGCGAAGAGCTCGCCTGCTCCGACTGAAACCTCGACGACGCCCACTGGTACTCGCCCCCGCGTTCGCTCGCCGTCGGTGATTTCAACGGCGACGCGTTCGCCGCGTTCGCCTCGCCCTCGCGTCCCTCCGCGTTCGCGCCGCCCTCCTTCGCGCGCACGGAAATCAAAAGCTTCGGCGTCCCCACCGCCCGTCGCACCCCTTCGCCGCACTCCACGTCGATCATTATCGTCTCATCCTCCGTGCGATCGACGTATTTCGCCAGATCGACGTCGCACGCCCCGACCGTCGCCGTCGTCACCTCGCGCCCGCGCGTCGCGTCTTCGGGCAGCGCCAACACGTACAGCGTCAGTGTTTTCTCCTTGTGTCCCGTCTTTCCCGCCCTGCGCACCGTCGCCTCGACCTCAAACGTGTGATCGAACGCGTACGTCGCGCGCGCGCCGTCATCGGAGCGTTCGCCGGCGCGCACGGGCGTCGTTCCGCGTTTATTCGCGCCGCGCTGCCAACCGATGGCGAACTGTCCGGGACGGCCCGACGCGCGCGTGGGCCACGGTTCGAGCGTGCGCACGGTGACGACGAACGTGACGACGCGATCTTTGCGACTGCCGAGTTTCTTCAGCATGGCGACGCGCGTCGAGGTGTGGGGACAGGGGGGGTGCGAGATTGCGCGGCGGCGAGGCGAGGCGAGGCGCCGAGGGTTTTACAAGCGCGTCGCTCGCGCCGAGCTAGGGCGAGCACTCACATCGCGAATGGATCGATGTCTATGAAAGATGCGCGCGCGCTCTGCGGCGGCGTCGGGCCGGGGGATGGTGGCGCGCCGAAAGGGTCGTCGTAGTCGCCGGGCGGCGTCGGCGGCGGCGCGCCGAAGGGGTCGTCGCCGAAGGACGACGGAGGAATGGCGGGAGCGGGCGACGTCGACTCGTTCGATTGGCCGAACGGGTCGGAGTCGATGCTATCGAAAAAGCCGCCGTCGCCTTCGATGAGCGCGGCGGTGACGGCGGGGATTTCGGATGGGACTTTTCGGTGCCGATGCGCGGGCATCGACGACGCTCGCGTTTGAGTCGACGCCTCTTCGCGCGCCGTCGTGCCCCAATTGTCCCACTCTTCGAAAGTGCTCTTCGCATTGGCTGAGGCCGGTGATATATTTGTGGACGCCGCCGAAACGCCGCCGAAATCCATCAACGCCGCTGTCGCAGGCGGTTGCGTCGCTGTGAGCTGCGTTTCTCGCATCTGAGCGCTCAGCGACGTTGTCGCGGCTTGACTCGCGCGCGTCTCCTCCATCACTATTTGCGCGGATTTCGCCTCGACTTTCGCACGCAGACTCACGTTATCTTGCATCATCTGTGAATGATTTTGCTGCGACGCGTTCTGCGACAACTCGGCGTGACGCTCTTCGAGTTGCTGGTATCGCGCACTCAATTCCTCGTGTTCCTTCTTGCTCGCCTCGATGCGCTCAATGGGTCCGGCTAGTTGTTCGACGAGCTGCGTCACGCGTCCTTCCATCACCTCACATTTCTGCCTAAGTTCGATGACTTGCGATTCGGCA
>Ga0257114_1003404_pt1 | contig 10062 bp, 8 predicted proteins | sample SI112_10mmetaG_FD_190149 | JGI IMG/M metagenome (GOLD analysis project Ga0257114, IMG submission 190149) | Marine microbial communities from Saanich Inlet, British Columbia, Canada - SI112_10m | ecosystem: Environmental > Aquatic > Marine > Inlet | place: Canada: British Columbia | collected... | reverse complement strand
CAAATCAGACAAGATTCTAAAGATGTTAGAGATTTTGTTAAAAAGGTATTTGCTGATAGAGAGTTTAAAAAGATGAGTAATGATAAAGAATTCATTAAGTATCTTAAATCTATCTATGAAGGAACTATGATAGATGAAGAATATGTTAAATTTAGTAATAGAACACAAAACGGTACTATAACAACAGGTTCAGTACAAACAACAAACGAATTAGTAGTTAAAGAAGATAAAAACCAAATCAAGGATTTAGTAAAAAAAGTTAAACACGAAAAACTATTTTACGATGTACTTGTTACCATGGAAAAAAAGTATGGTAAAAACAAATACAGAATTTGGTTAGAAAAATCCCTAAAAGACTTTGGAGTAAATCCAAAACATTACGATTACAGAACTAATGGAGCTGCTGAAGAAAAATTATTCCAATTAGGAAGAAAATAACCACACACTTAAAAAAGGAGAATGAGTAAAAAGTTACCAGTTGTGTCCGTTCAAGTAAGAAATGGTGATATAAACAGAGCATTAAAGCTATTTAAAAGAAGAAGTATGGACTCTGGTCATCTAATGGAACTTAGAGAACGAAGATACTACAAGAAACCTACTACACTTAGAAGAAGAGAAAAGCAATTAGCCGTTAGAGAACAACAAAAACTAACTATACTTGATAAACAAGGTAATGGTGATACAAAAGCAAAGCTTTATACTAAAAAACCCAAAAAACAGAGAAATCTAGATAAGAAGGATAAAAAAAACGATAAAAGAAGATAATATTTTACGTTTAATTATATTTTAACATACTTATTACTAATAATCCACCATTAATGTGGATTTACTATATTGGTTTATGAATACCCACGAATATCTTATGTAGGGTAACCCAAAAAAACCGATTTTTTTAATTTTCTATTGAAAATCCCAAATATTTTCACAAACACAAATAAATCGAAAGGTAAATTATGGCAAACTCAAATTTGTTAAAAGAAGCTATCGCTGATGCAAAAGCCGTTAGAGCTACTGCAATAGCAAACGCTAAAATCGCTTTAGAAGAAGCATTTACACCTCGTTTACAATCTATTCTATCTCAGAAGTTAACTCAAGAAATTGAAGAAGCTGATGAAGATAAAGAAGAAGTTGAAGAAAGCGAAGTAGTAGAAGCAACTGAAACAGTAACCGAAGAAGAAGAAACAGTTGAAGAAACTGTAACTGAAGACGAAGATAAAGAAGAAGTTGAAGAATCAACTGAAACTGTATCTGAAGAAGAAGTATCTGAAGGTGAGTACAGCGAAGAAGGTGAAGAAGAAATCACCGCTGAAGAAGTATCTGAAGAAGAAGCTGAAGAAGAAGAAGTAGAAGAAACTATGGAATCTGAAGAAGAATCTGATGAAGATGAACTTGATTTAGAATCAATCATTAAAGAACTTGAAGAAGAACTTGATGATGAAGAAGCTGAAGAAGTATCTGATATCGCATCTGATGAAATCGAATCTCACGAAGAAGAACACCACAATGAAGGTGAAGAATCTGAAGAAGAGGAAATTGCAGAAGAAGGTGAAGAAGAAGCTGAAGAAGTAGAAGAATCTGAAGAAGAAGAAGACTTAGATGAAGACATCGACTTAAACGAAATCCTAAAAGAAATGGGATACGGTGAAGAAGATGAATCTGATGAAGAAGTTTCTGAAGAAGTTGTAGAGGAAACTAACGAACTTGAAGAAGCTCAAGCTGAACTAGAAGAAGCAATGAGTACAATCAAGGAACTTAAATCTACTATCAATGAAGTAAACTTGCTTAACGCAAAATTACTTTATACAAACAAATTGTTCCGTTCTTATGATTTAACTAACGACCAGAAAATGAAAGTTGTTGAAACATTAGATAGAACAGGTAACGTTAGAGAAGTTAAACTTGTATTTAGCACATTAGCTGAATCATTTAAGTTTAATGGAACTAAGAAAAAAGTAAAATCAAGTAAGATTAATGAATCATTCGCATCTAAATCAGTTGCATCAACTGCTCCTTCGAAAGAAGTAATAGCTGAATCAACTAACACGATGGCGGATAGATTTAAGAAACTTGCTAACATTAATTAATTAACAAACATTTAAGGAGAAAATAAAAATGGCAAATTTTGATTTATCTAAACTAATGGAAGGAAAGAACCCACAATCAGTTATGCTTGCTGAAACAAGAGAGCTTAAAGGAAAATGGGAACAAACTGGACTTTTAGAAGGTTTAGGAGAAAGAGAACAATCACAGATTTCTGTATTGTTAGAAAACCAAGCAAAACAATTGCTTGACGAATCCACTGCAACTGGTACATCAGCTGGTAGTGAAGAATGGAGTGGGGTAGCCCTTCCATTAGTAAGACGTATCTTCGGTGAAATTGCATCGAAAGAATTCGTTAGTGTACAACCAATGAACCTTCCTTCTGGTCTAATCTTTTATTTAGACTTTAAGTATGGTACTGCTCAACCAGGTAATCCTGGATTTAGTGGTAATTCACTTTTTGGTGGTACTGGAGCTGACTTAGGTTCAACTGATTCAGCTGTAAACGGTTTATACGGTGAAGGTAGATTTGGATACTCTGCAAACGATGTATCTATTGATATCGCTGCTGGTTCTGTAACTGCTACATCTGCTTCATGGGCAGACGTACAATATGATTCTGCATTATCTGCATCAGTTGCTGGTAACGAGATTCAAAAAGTTGTAATCGCTCATGCAGGATTATCAAGACCTGATTTAGATGCTGTAAGAAGTTTCTATATTTCAGCTTCTGATTTTTCAGCGGCAGATGCTTTTTACCCAGCTTACTCTAAAGTAAATGGTGCAAACATCGAATTTTTCGCAAAAGGTGGAGATGGTAAGGATTTCGTAGATGCTCTTACTGTAAAACATTCTCAACAGCCAATTGCTGAAAACAGAGGTGATTTTGAAGATAAAACTGGAGCTGATGTTGGTATTCCTGAAGTTGATTTAGAATTAAAGTCTGAAGCAATTGTTGCTAAGACTAGAAAACTAAAGGCTGTATGGACACCTGAATTAGCACAAGATTTAAATGCATACCACAGTATTGATGCTGAAGCTGAATTAACTTCAATGTTATCAGAGTACATCTCATTAGAGATTGACCTTGAAATCCTTGATATGTTAAAAGCTAACGCTTTAACTACTGAATACTGGTCTGTATCTTTAGGTGAGGAGTATAACTCTTCAACTGGTGCATGGGTTGCTGGAACTAATTCAGCTGCTTATACTAAGAACTCTTGGTTCCAGACTCTTGGAGCGAAACTTAACAAAGTTTCTAACAAGATTCACCAATTAACACTTAGAGGTGGAGCAAACTTCGTTGTTGCTTCTCCAGACGTATGTACAATTTTAGAATCTATCCCAGGATTTACTGTTTCTGCTGATAAAGATGCAACATCTTTCGCAGCTGGTGTAACTACTGTTGGTTCTATTGCAAACAGATACACAGTTTACAAAAACCCTTACATGACTTCAAACGAAATCTTGTTAGGATTTAAAGGAAGTAATTTCCTTGAAACTGGAGCTGTTTATGCACCGTATGTACCATTAATCATGACACCTTTAGTGTATGACCCAACTAACTTCACGCCAAGACGTGGTGTTATGACGAGATACGCTAAGAAAATGGTTAGACCTGAATTCTACGGAAAAATCTATGTAAAAGATTTAGCTAACGTATAATCGTTAATTAAGTTTTAAACTTAGATATTCTAATAGAGTATCAATAATTTAAGAGGGATTCCTGAAAAGGTTTCCCTCTTTTTTTATATTATACCCTCCTTTTCGTTTATTTTATATTTATAAGAGTATAATTGTATAACTAAGGAATAAAATATATGTCTCAAGCAAGAATTTGGACAGGAACATCCACCTTTACATCAGGTTCATCAACTCCATTTGGAATTTATGATACAGATGCTGCATTTCAATCAGATGCACCTAAAGTTGCATCATGGTGTGCAAAAAGATTAGGATATCCTATTATTGATATAGAATTACAAGGAGAAAACTTTTTTGCTGTATTTGAAGAAGCAGTATCTGAGTATTCTGCACAAGTAAATCAATTTAATATAAGAAATAACTTCGGAGCTCTTGAAGGACAAACAACGGGTTCCAACTACCAAGGTAAATCAGTAAATGGTTCGGAAATAAATAATATCGTAACAATAGCAGAAGGATATGGTAACCTTGCTAACGTTGGTGGTAGAGCAGATATCAAAAAAGGATATATAGATGTAGGTCCTGGTACACAATCATATGATTTACAATCTTTATGGGGTGATGCTTCTGAAAGTAATGAAAGAATTGATGTAACAACAGTTTATTACGAATCTTCACCAGCTATACAAAGATTCTTTGACCCTTATTCGGTAAGTGGACAAGGAACTCTTAATTTAGTTGATGAATTTGGATTTGGTTCATTCTCACCAGCAGCACAATTTATTATGATGCCGATTTATGAAGATATGTTAAGAATTCAACAGATTGAATTCAATGACCAGATTAGAAAATCTGCACACTCTTTTAATATCGTAAATAATAAGATAACAATTTTACCAAAACCAGCATCCGAATACAAGTTATGGTTTGAATATCAAGTTGTAAAAGATAGAAGAGAAAACAATACTATTATACTACCTGATGTAGTATCTGATTATTCAAATGTAGGATATGATTTTGCTAAATACACTAAAATTAATGATGTTGGTAGACAATGGATTAGAAAATATACACTTGCTTTAGCAAAAGAGATATTAGGTGCAGTTAGAGAGAAATATAATACAGTTCCTATTCCTGGTTCTGAAGTTTCTTTAGATGGTGCAGCACTTAGAGCTGAAGCTCAAACAGAAAAAGATGCATTAATTGAACAATTAAGAGAAAATCTTGATGCGGTTAGTAAAAAAGTACGAATGGAGAACGAAGCAGCTATGGTTGAACAACAACAACAAGTAATGACTCGTGTTCCTTTAAATATTTATGTAGGATAACGTTATGCCAAAGTTTTTTAACTCACGAGATTTGGATTTCATAAAAACTATTTCAGAAGAAGTGGTGGATTATGTTGTAGAGCAAGCGGTAACCTTGTTTAAGGTATCTGTTGGTGAAACTAAAACAAATCTATACGGAGAATCTTTAGGTAAGGTATGGAGAGCACCTTCAACTATGATGGCAATCGTAGATAGAGAGCCAATTAATGTTACTTATGAAGGATTCGGACCAGATAAACAAGGTTTAGTTGAATTTAGATTCAATAGACAGAGAATTAGAGATACTTCTTATGCAGTTCCAAAAGTTAGGGATGTAAATGGTACATTAGTACCAACCGAAGCAATCCAAAACACCACAGTTGGATATCCAGAGATTGGTGATGTAATTTTATATGATACTATCTATTATGAAATAGATAATGTAAAAGAACCTCAATGGATTGGTGGTTCACCGGAAATATACGATAAAAATTCAAATACATTTGAAGATGCTAGTAATGTATTGATTGCATCTGCATTAATGGTGAGAAGAAGTCAAATACAAATAGATGATAGGATATATAGTTAATTATGGCAATAGACCCATTAAAAAATATCAATAAGAACAGAGCAACTCAATATAAAACAGAAAGTATTGAGACTGGGAGAGGTGTAAAGTTATATGATGTGGATATGGCAATAGCTGAACACATGATAGATACTATTTTACCTACTGTTGAAATATTTGAAGAGAAACAAAAGATACCTGTTGTATATGGTAATCCCGAAAGATGGAAATCTGTACAAAAGGATGGATATCTTAGAGATAAGAATGGAATGATTCAAATTCCATTAGTAATGTTTAAAAGAAACTCTGTTGCAAGAGATGATACTTTGGCATCTACAATGAATCGCCATGTATCTTATTCAGCAGTATCTCGATATTCAAAGAAACATAGATATGATAGATTTTCTGCAATAACTCGAACTGAAAAACCAGTTAATTTCTACGATATAGTAATGCCTGATTATGTTACTGTATCATATGAAGTAATAATATGGACTGATTTTACAGAACACATGAATAAAATCGTTGAAGCATTTCAATATGCAACAGATGAGTATTGGGGAGATAAGGGTGGATTTAAATTTAGAACAAAAATAGATTCATTTGATAATACAACTGAAGTTGGTGAAGGAACACAACGAATTGTTCGTACAACATTCACAATGATGGTTAATGCATATCTTTTACCAGAACAATTTGATAATGAACGTACTCATAAAAAAGTAATAGGACCTAAAAAGGTTGTTTTCGGTACGGAAACTGATTTAACAGGAAAATCTCTAAATATGGGACAACAATCATTAGATTCTGAATATGCTGATGTAATTGATTTCATGTCAATCAGAGGAAGTCAAGATGCAACTTTTATAGATGCAGATTCCGTAAAATTAACTAATGTAGAATTACCAGTACTTCCACCTCAACTTGTTGGGGTATTTGATGTAGATGATTGGTTTAGAGTTTATATTAATGGTGTGCTTATACCATATAGCAAGTATAATTATACATCTCAGAAAACTTCAAATGAAATTACGTTTAACTTTGGAACAGGTTCCCTAGATGGTGATGGTAGACTAGTTGCAACTGCAACTGAATTGGGTTATATACTCGAAAGTGGTGATGAATTTGGTATAACTGGTAAATTTTTAGAACTATAATGGCTATCAAGGATTTAAAAAAAATATTAGAACAAGTACACGAGTTTAATGAATTTAAACTTGAAGAAGTTAATTCTCGTCATCCAAAATATTTTATATGGAAAGTCCCTAATGTAAAAATGAAAGATTTAAATATAAAATTACACAAAAATAGGAAAGAACACTCAAGGTTTGATATATTTATAAATGGTCAGTTTATATTGGAACGAGATTATATAACTGAGCAGAAAGATAATGACTTTTTAGTTAAATTTATAAAAGAAAATTTTCCATTTAATTTGGAAAGTGATGATGATATTAAAGTTGAAGGAGATATTGAATCAGTATGAGTAAAAAGAAACCAAATATTGTAACTCCCTTTGATGATAAACAAAGATTTAGAGAATTGGTAAACGAGGTAATAAGTGATACATCTATTTTTACACACATTCCAGATTCTATTAGTTTGAGTGGTAATTTATTTACTGTTACTCTTTCTAATAAAAGATTTGTTTTTGAAGAGATAAAAGTAGATGCATCGGCAGATTATGTTGATGTTTATTTGACTGGAATTAAAAAACCATCAAGTAGTTACTCGGTTACACAAAATGAAACAGATATAGTAATTAATTTTACTGAAAATATTACATTAGCCCCAGAGCTAGTTGTATATACAGATTTCTCAGTAAAAGGAAAGATAGTGAGCAGATAATATGGCAACATTAATTCAAAGTAAACAGATACAAGGTGTAGTAACTGCATCGGTAATCGAAGGAGATTTTACAGTAGCAGGTGGTGGGTTAGTTAACCTATCTGAAGCATCTGGTGTTAGTGGTTCATTTACTGGTTCATTTCAAGGAGATGGAAACTCACTTACTAATATACCATTTAGTTCACTCGTATCATTACCAACTATAATAAGTGGTTCAACACAAATTACAGATGGTAGTAATATCGTAAGTGGTTCTGTACTAAGAACTTTAGACGGAACAGGTGTAATTAGTGGTTCTGTGTTAAGGAATTTGGATGGAACTAGTGTTTTAAGTGGCTCAATATTAAATTATTTACCAAGTGGAATCGTTAGTGGTTCTTCTCAAGTTTCCATAACTCAAACAAGTGGATTCTCTGCGTTTAGTTCATCAATTGCTACATCAATCGGAAATATCACCGATACAGATGACCAAACTCTTACATTTAATCAAGCTTCTAAAGAATTAACCATATCAGAAGGAAATACTATTGACCTATCATCCCTCGGAGGAGGTGGTGGAGGAGGAGGTTCTTCTATATGGACTAATGAAGATGGTAAGTATAAAGTAAGTGCAGATTTAGATGTAACTGGTTCTATTACTGCAACTTCATTCGTAGGTTCATTGGATTACTCAAATCTTATAAATAAACCAAGTGGAATCGTTAGTGGTTCAGTATTAAGAACACTCGATGGAACTAATGTAGTAAGTGGTTCTGTAATCACAACTTTAGATGGAACTAATGTAGTTAGTGGAAGTGTTTTAAGAACACTTGATGGAACTGGTGTAATAAGTGGTTCGGTATTACGAAATTTAGATGGAACTAACGTAATTAGTGGTTCAGTATTAAGAAATTTAGATGGAACTGGTGTAGTTAGTGGTTCAGTATTAAGAACACTCGATGGAACTAATGTTTTAAGTGGTTCAAAAACTGATATAACATCACTTAATACATTTACATCATCCATTCAATCTGAAGTAGATGCTTTATCGGCAGCAACTTCATCTTACCTAACATCAGAAACAGATTCACAAACACTTTCTATAAGTGGAGACCAACTTACAATCTCAACTGGTAATACAGTAACATTACCAAGTGGAGGAGGTGGTTCGGTTCCAGCAGGGACAATTAGTGGTTCTACTCAAGTTATTAGTTCTTTACCAAGTGGTACTATAAGTGGTTCATCTCAAATTACTGATGGTAGTAATATAGTTAGTGGTTCTGTTATTAGAACATTTGATGGAACAGGAGTAATTAGTGGTTCAGTACTAAGAAACTTAGATGGAACTGGTGTAATTAGTGGTTCAATACTATCTCAATTACCAAGTGGTGTAGTTAGTGGTTCAACACAACTTACTGATGGTAGTGGAATCTTAAGTGGTTCATTGGTATCACAGCTTCCTAGTGGATTAGTTAGTGGTTCGTATAGTTCTTCAGTAGATTCAAGAATCCTCACAGAAAAATCAAGAATAGATAATATATTAAGTGGTGCTAATGCAGATTATGACCAATTCGTAGAAATTGTAGATTTAGTTAATTCAACTGATACAACAAACGATACTGCATTTGCAAATCATTATACATCAAGTAGACAACGATTAGATTCAATTGAAACATTTACTTCTTCTATTGATGTATCTATAAAAACAAAATTAAATACTGAGGAAGTTTTAAGTGGTTCTATAATATCACAACTTCCAAGTGGAGTAATTAGTGGTTCATCACAAATCACAGATGGTAGTAATATCGTAAGTGGTTCTGTAATTAGAACATTTGATGAAACAGGTATATTTAGTGGTTCATTAGTTGCAGGTACAAACATTACAATAAACCAAGTTGGAGATAATTTTGAAATATCTTCTTCAGCAAGTGGTGGTAGTGCAAGTGTAACTGTTTCTGATTCAGCACCTAGTTCTCCATCACAAGGAGATTTATGGTGGAAATCTAATGATGGCAATCTTTATATCTATTATGATGGATATTGGGTAATATCAACTGATATATCCGCGGGTTTACCAGCAGGAGTAGTAAGTGGTTCAACACAGATAACCTCAATAATTACTGATTCTTATATTTCAGCTTCAGCCGCTTCAAGTGGATTTGGTAGTGGTGGTGGAACAAGTGATTTTACTCAACTAACAAATGTACCAAGTGGGTTAGTATCTAGTTCAGCACAAGTTACCGATGGTAGTAATATAGTTAGTGGAAGTGTACTCACAACTTTAGGTGGAACTGATGTAGTTAGTGGTTCGGTATTAAGAACTTTAGATGGAACTAATGTAATTAGTGGTTCATCTCAAATTACTGGACTAGGATTTATATCAGAATCATTCTCAACGGATGGAACTAATATAGTTAGTGGTTCTGTTATTAGAACATTTGATGGAACTAATATAGTTAGTGGTTCAGTAATCACAACTTTAGATGGAACTGGTGTAATTAGTGGAAGTGTATTAAGAAACTTAGATGGAACAGGTGTAATTAGTGGTTCTGTATTAAGGAATTTAGATGGCAGTGGAGTAATTAGCGGTTCAGTATTGAGAACACTTGATGGAACTAACGTAATTAGCGGTTCATCTCAAGTTACTGATGGTAGTGGAATCGTAAGTAGTTCAGC
>Ga0257114_1003403_pt1 | contig 10064 bp, 10 predicted proteins | sample SI112_10mmetaG_FD_190149 | JGI IMG/M metagenome (GOLD analysis project Ga0257114, IMG submission 190149) | Marine microbial communities from Saanich Inlet, British Columbia, Canada - SI112_10m | ecosystem: Environmental > Aquatic > Marine > Inlet | place: Canada: British Columbia | collected... | reverse complement strand
TTTATCGGAGCATTTCATGACACTGGATGCCGTGCTGGCAGCGTCGGTGGAAGCACTGGAGGATGTAGACGATGTCGGGCCGGTGGTTGCTCAGCACATTCGCACATTTGCAGTGGATGAGCGTAATAGGGTCATTCTTGATGAATTGTTGGCGGCCGGCATCAACTGGCCTGACGTGACCCTCGACGCGGGCGACGGCCCACTCGCCGGAACAATTTGGGTGGTGACCGGTAAGTTGGTTGCGATGAGTCGCGAAGAGGCGGAGAGTCGATTGAGGGCACTTGGTGCCAAAACGGCCAGCAGTGTGTCGAAAAAAACAACATCAGTCGTGGCGGGCCCGGGAGCAGGATCTAAGCGTAAACGCGCAGAGTCACTGGCGATACCTATCATCGATGAATCGGCATTGTTGGTTGTATTGGAGAGGCACGAATGAAGACAATTGATGCGAGTTATCGAGTTGCCGTGATCGCTGTTGCGCTATCTTTGGCAGCGTGTGTCACCGCGCCGCCAGAGCAGGTTGATAACGTTTGCGACATTTTCCGAGAGAAATCAGGTTGGTATGCAGACGCGAAGGAGTCTCGGGCGCGCTGGAATGTACCGATGTCGGTATCGATGGCCTTTATGTACCAAGAGTCTCGATTTGTAGCGACCGCTAAACCACCGCGAAAAAAATTATGGGGTTTTATCCCTGGGCCGAGACCGTCTGACTCTTATGGTTATTCTCAGGCGAAGGAAGGGACCTGGGAGTGGTACCAGAAAAGCACGGGCAATTATGGGGCGGACAGAGACAGTTTTGCTGATGCGATAGACTTTATTGGCTGGTACAACCACATCTCTCACCAGGAGCTCAACATCGATAAGCAGGACACGTTTCGATTGTACCTTGCTTATCATGAGGGCCATGGCGGTTATCGAAAACAAAGCTATCGCAGTAAAAAGTGGCTTGTCGACGTAGCACGCAAGGTGGATCGGCAGGCGCAGCGCTACAACAGCCAGCTTCAAGACTGTGCGGAGGAGCTAGAGCCCAGGGGTTGGTTCGATTGGTGGTAGCCTCTGCCGGCGTATTGCGGCGCCTTGAGTTGGTTTTTTTTCGGGACGGTTAGCAAGTCGCTAATTTGCCATGAGTGCTTCGAGCTTGGAGACACGATGACGGTTCAGAAAGTGTTGGTAGTGGATGACGAGTCGGGTATTCGAGATATGCTCAGACTGGCCTTGGAGACCGCCGATTTTGAGTGCCTAGAGGCTGGCAATATTGCCGATGCCTATCAAAAAATTATTCACAACACCCCCGATATTGTTTTGCTCGACTGGATGTTACCCGGTGGTACCGGTATTGAGTTGTTGCGGCGCCTAAAAAAAGAGGAGGCGACGCAACAGGTCCCCGTGATAATGCTCACCGCCAAGGCGCATGAGGATAATGTGATTCAGGGATTAGATGTGGGTGCGGACGATTACATTACCAAGCCTTTCGCGCCTAAAGAGCTCATTGCGAGAATGAGGGCGTTGCTCAGACGAACGATTCAAGAGAGCGTGGGTAGCGAGCTGCGAGTGGGTAAATTAGTGGTAGAGCTTGATAGCCATCGGGTGATCCTCGATGGGAAGGTGCTAGAGATGGGCCCTACTGAATTTAAGTTGCTGCAGTTTTTTATGGCTAATCCGGATCGCGCCTACTCGCGCACCCAGTTGCTGGACCATATCTGGGGGGTCAATGTTTACGTTGAAGAGCGAACAGTTGATGTTCATATCCGCCGGCTCCGCAAGGCGCTTCAAACGGGAGTGCCGGGTTACAGCGACTTGATACAAACGGTGCGTGGTTTGGGTTATCGCTTCTCAGATCGAGGTGTCGGCCTGACGTGATGGCAGCCCGTATTTTTTTGCTTGAGATTAGGCGGTTGGCGCTGGCCGCTGGCTGCGGTTTTGTGTGGGGTGCAGTGACCGCTGAATGGCAACAGGCATTGATGTGCTTTTTGGCTGTGCTGCTCTTCTTATGGGGTTGGCAGCTTGCGAGGGTGTATCACTGGTTTTCACATCCAGAGGAATTTCCGCCCATTGGCGGTCCGGGGATGCGAGGTGTGCTTCACGATGTCTATGTGCTGCGTAGTCGTGCGATTCAGGCCTCTTCCTCCTCCCGGCGTTCACAGCCCTATCTTAAAGAATCACTGGCCTCAATGAGGGAGGCCGCTTTGATCATCAACGACTCGAGCGAACTGCTGTGGTGCAATGATGCGGCGGAGTATTTATTGGGCGTTCGATTTGCAGATGAGGAGGGCAAGCGGCTGTCTGAAATAGTGTCTCATCCGTCACTCGAGACGTATGTCGATGTCAATAATTTTCAAAAGCCGTTGCGGATTCACCGCGGCGCCGCGTCAGAGTTCTGCCTGCAATTTGAATTTTCCAAATTTGGCGCGGACGACCGTCTGGTTTTTGTGAAAGATGTCACCGAGCAAGACAGGTTGGAGCGCATGCGTCGCGATTTTGTCGGTAATGTCTCCCATGAGTTAAGAACGCCGCTGACGGTGATCAAAGGTTATACGGAGACATTACAAACACTGATGCCCGCTTCGGATTCGACGCTGCAGAAATCGCTGAGCGTGATGGATACTCAGTTGGTGCGGATGGAAAGCTTGGTGTCCGATTTGCTATGGCTGTCGAGCATTGAGAGTGTGGAAGGGGAGCGTAAGGAAGGCCAGATAGACATGGAGGCGTTACTGTCAGATGTGGTAATGGAGTTAGCCGCCGTTTGGCCCAGCAGAGTCCTTGATCTTCAGATCAGTAGCTCGCAAAAAATTCTAGGGGACGAGAATGAGCTGCGGAGTGCGATTAGTAACCTCGTTGTTAACGCGTTGAAGTATGGTGAGAACAGTCCTGTTGTTGTGAAGTGGATCGATACCACGGTGGGGCCTGCGCTACTGGTCGAGGATAAGGGACTGGGCATCGCCGCTAAGCATATCCCTCGTTTGACTGAACGCTTCTATCGCGTCGATAAAAGCCGCAGTCTTGCGACGGGCGGAACGGGTTTGGGGTTAGCTATTGTGAAGCATGTTGCAGTGTCGCACGAAGCAAAACTGTTTGTAGACAGTGAACTAGGACGTGGTAGCTGTTTCCGGCTGGTATTTCCATCGTCTCGCGTGGTCGCGAGTGCGAGCGGACTCGGCGCGAGTGATCAGCGCTAGGTCTTTCTGACTGACCTGATAATATAGACGCCTAGAAGTAACAGATCTGCCTGCGATAGAGAGCATCACGTTATGAGCCGGTTTTGGACAACAACAGTAAGCGATTTGACGCCGTACGTCCCGGGCGAGCAACCTGCCTCGCAATCGTTGCTAAAACTGAATACTAATGAGCATGCGTTACCCCCGTCGGAGGCGGTGATGACGGCGATTCGTGCATGTCAGGCCGAGCAGCTAAGGCGTTACCCCGACCCGACCGCCAAAGGATTAAGAGAGGCGATTGCCCAGACAGAGTCTTTAACCACTGACCAGGTTTTTGTGGGCAATGGGTCAGACGAAGTGCTGGCACATATCTGGTTAAGCTTGCTGGCCGATCGTCCGGTGCAGACGCTGGATACCACTTATGGTTTTTACCCCGTGTGGGCGCAGTTGTACCACTCAACACTCACCGAAGTGCCGGTGCGGGCTGATTTTAGCGTTGACGTTGATGCCCTGATGGCGTCTGAGCATGCCGTGGTGCTAGCGAACCCCAATGCGCCAACAGGCCTGGCACTGACTTGTCAGGAGATAGAGCGGCTACTGGCCGGCAACCCGAATAGGCTGCACATCATCGACGAGGCATATTATGGGTTTGGCGCTGATACGGTAGCGCCACTCATCAATCAGTATGACAATTTAATTGTCAGCCGGAGTTTGTCGAAGAGTCATGCTTTGGCTGGGTTGCGGGTTGGATATGCTTTAGCGCATCGGGATTTGATTGAAGGCCTAAACCGGGTCAAGGATTCCTTTAATTCTTATCCACTCGATGCAGTCGCACAGGCTGCCGCCAAGGTGGCGATTTGTGACGCCTCATGGCAAGCGCAGTCTGTTGCCGTGATCACTGAAAGTCGCTCAAAGATGACCGAGAGACTCGAGGCGTTAGGATTTGAAGTGCTACCTTCGTCTGCCAACTTTATCTTTATCCAGCACCGGGTTTTATCGGGGCGCACTGTGTTTGATGGGCTAAGGCAACAAGACATTTTGGTGCGTCGCTGGGACAAGCCGCGCGTCGAGAACTGGTTGCGGATCACAGTTGGCACACTCGCGCAGACAAACGCTTTATTAGCGGCTTGCGCCGCTTTGTGCGCTGCTGAAGAGGCTTAACTGATCTGCTGTTCCACCGAGTTAGCGTCGCCGCAGGACCAGTGAGCCGATGCTATAGCCGGCACCAAATGAACACAGCACGCCTAGCTCTCCGCTGTTGATATCGGCATTGTGCTTGTGAAAGGCAATGATCGAGCCCGCAGATGACGTATTAGCGTACTCATCGAGTATGGTAGGTGATTCACTTGGTGCGGGATCTCGACCGAAGACCTTTTTCGCGATGAGGTCATTCATATTTTGGTTGGCTTGGTGCAGCCATATGCGCCTGAGATCTCCGACATCGAGATTCAGCGATGCCAATTGCTGGTTAATCTGAGTTGCGACAGCGGGGCAGACTTCTTTAAATACTTTCCTGCCTTCTTGCATAAATAACTTGTCAATTTGTCCGATGCCCTCTTCGTCCGCACGATTGAGGAAGCCAAAATTATTGCGAATATTATTGGAGTAGATCGTTTGCAGGCGCGAGTCGACTACGTCCCAGCCAGCACTTGCTTTGGCGCTTTCACTGCTCTCGACGACAACGGCTGTAGCGACATCACCAAAGATAAAGTGTGAGTCGCGGTCTCGGAAGTTTAGGTGTCCAGTGCAGATTTCAGGGTTAACCATGAGCACCCGCTGCGCGCTCCCTGAACGCACCGCATCGCTGGCCTGCTGAATGCCGAAGGTGGCTGAAGAGCAAGCCACATTCATATCGAAAGCAAACCCCGTTGCGCCTAGCGCCGCCTGCACTTCAATTGCGACCGCAGGATAAGCTCTTTGTAGGTTGGAGGCGGCGACGATGACGGCATCAATTTCGCTAGCGTGAACGCCAGCCTGATCTAACGCTTCTCGAGCAGCGTGGCAGGCAATTTCGCACATCACAGAGTGACTGCTATTTGCTCTCTCGGGAATAGCAGGGACCATACGGTCTGGGTCTAAAATCCCCTCCTTATCAATGACATACCTAGACTTTATACCGGAGGCTTTCTCAATGAACGCCACGGAGGAGTGGGTTTTGGCCTCGACATCTCCGGATTCAATTGCCTCAAGGTGGGTCTCATTGTAGCGGTCAACCCATGTATTGAATGACTCGACAAGCTCCTGATTGCTGATGCTGTCTGGGGGTGTGTAAAGGCCAGACCCACTAATCACCGCAGAAATTGTCATTGCAAGCCCTAGCGTTTGTCGATGGGTTTAAAGTCCCTGTGTGCTTCGCCGGTGTAGAGCTGTCGGGGTCTTCCGATACGGTAGGAGCCACCAATCATCTCATTCCAATGGGCGATCCAACCCACGGTGCGCCCGATAGCAAAGATGACGGTGAACATAGACGTCGGTATTCCGAGCGCTTTCAGGATAATGCCCGAATAAAAGTCAACGTTGGGATAGAGCTTTTTGGCGACAAAATAGTCGTCCTTGAGAGCAATTTCTTCAAGTCGTTTTGCAATCTCTAAATTTTCGTCCTCGATACCCAGCTCAGCAAGCACCTCATCAGCAGCCTCTTTCATGACCTTAGCGCGAGGGTCAAAGTTTTTATAAACCCGATGCCCAAAACCCATCAGTCGGAAGGGGTCGTCTTTATCCTTGGCCCGAGCGATGAATTCGTCGATTCGATCCACCGTGCCAATTTCTTCGAGCATCTTCACTACCGCCTCGTTAGCGCCACCATGGGAAGGCCCCCAAAGCGCTGCGATCCCCGCTGCAATGCAAGCAAACGGATTAGCCTGGGAAGAGCCTGCGAGTCTTACGGTGGAGGTCGAAGCGTTTTGTTCATGATCTGCATGCAATAGGAATATGCGATCCATTGCCTTGGCAATGGTCGGTGAGACCTTAGTGGGCTCACAAGGATTGCCAAACATCATGTGAAGAAAATTCGCGGCATAGTCCAGATTGTTATCGGGATACATAAAGGGCTGCCCGATTGAAAACTTGTAGCTCATTGCTGCTAGCGTGGGCATTTTTGCAATCAGTCTGAAAGCGGCTACTTCTCTGTGCCACGGGTCAGAAATGTCTGTCGAGTCGTGATAGAACGCCGACAGCGCGCCGACAACACCGCACATAATCGCCATCGGATGCGCATCCCTTCGGAAGCCGTTAAAAAAGGTTCTGATCTGCTCATGCACCATGGTGTGGTGCGTCATGATGCCGACGAATTCTTCTTTTTCCGCTGCGGTGGGGAGTTCGCCATTAAGCAGGAGGTAGCAAGTTTCTAAGTAGTCTGAATGCTGAGCAAGCTGCTCTATCGGGTACCCGCGATGAAGCAAAACGCCTTTTTCCCCGTCAATAAACGTAATCTTTGATTCGCACGCTGCCGTGGAAGTGAAGCCCGGATCGTAAGTGAAATAGCCATTCGCCGTCAGTGTGCCGACATCAACGACATCCGGACCTAGCGTGCCAGAGTGCACTGCTAAATCAATGGTTTGCTGGGATCCATCCTCATGGGTAAGGTTGAGGGTCGCATTCTTTTCAGTCATTAGACTATCTACCGCGTCGTGTTGAGAGGGTGCCAAACTAATGCTGACCGCCGGTCATGTCAATTTTGATGTATTGAAATTCGACGGGCAGAGGCCAACAAATTGTAATCGATTGTCAGCGCACCTATACTGCGCCCCGATGAGATTCTGGCAACGACCAGATCCGCCCGCTGTTAATGAGACTAATCTGAGAGCTATTGTGAGACCGAACTCAAAGGACACACGTCCAGTCAATTTGGATTTGGGTACGATTCAGTTGCCCGTTACCGCCTATGCATCAATCGCCCACCGAGTGACAGGTGTGCTGATGTTTTTTGCTAGTTTTCTCCTGCTGTGGGCACTTGACCGCAGTCTGGCGTCGGAGGCTTCGTTTGATGCGTTGTCTGCGGTGTTGTCGTCGCCAGTTTCTAAGTTTGTCATGTGGGGGATTGCCTCCGCGCTGACCTACCATGCGTTAGCGGGTGTTAAGCACCTCGTGATGGACACTGGGGTGGGTGAAACAATGCGAGGCGGCGTGATAGGTGCGCGTATCGTTTTTGTTGCGGCATTCACTGGGGCGGTTTTATGGGGAGTCGCGATATGGTGACTTCAGTCACGAGTTTTAGCCGCACTGGCCTGTCTGATTGGCTCATTCAAAGAGTCACGTCCATCATACTGCTCGCATATTTTCTGCTTATCGCCTACCAGTTGATGGGTTCAGTTGACTACACTGGGTGGGCTCGGCTCTTCGAGCAGACCTGGATGAAGGTGTTTACGCTCATGGCGGCGCTCTCTCTGGCTGCTCACAGTTGGATTGGTCTGTGGTCCGTGTTCACAGACTACCTGACCGAGCGGATGTTGGGTCCGAAGGGCAATGTGATTCGTTTGGTGTGTCAGTTGGGAGCTTCACTGGCGCTGGTCGGGTACGTAATTTGGGTGGTGGTGATCATTTGGAGTTAATCCAATACCACTAACGGCTGCGCCTACTGCGCCCGGTTTTTCGGGGTAGTAAGGCGGATAAAAAGTGAGTGTTATGAGAACAATTTCTTTTGATGGTGTCATTGTCGGCGGCGGTGGTGCAGGTATGCGCGCAGCACTCCAACTGGCGCAATCTGGTTACAAAACCGCAGTTATTTCGAAGGTGTTCCCGACTCGCTCGCACACCGTGTCGGCTCAGGGCGGCATCACTTGCGCGATTGCCAGTGATGACCCAGAAGACGACTGGCGTTGGCATATGTATGACACCGTCAAAGGGTCGGACTATATCGGTGATCAAGAAGCGATTGAGTACATGTGCTCTGTGGGTCCAGAGGCTATTTTTGAGTTGGAACACATGGGGTTGCCTTTCTCTCGCACGGAGGAGGGCCGGATCTACCAGCGACCGTTTGGCGGGCAATCAAAAAACTACGGTGAAGGGGGTCAGGCGGCCAGAACCTGTGCGGCAGCAGACCGCACTGGTCACGCGCTGCTGCATACGCTTTACCAGAACAATATTAAGAACGAGACCGTCTTCTTTAATGAATGGTTCGCCGTTGATTTGGTGAAAAACCAAGACGGCGCCGTGGTGGGTGTTGTGGCGATCTGCATCGAGACGGGTGAGACGGTTTATGTGAAATCTAAGGCGACCGTTTTCGCGACGGGCGGTGCGGGGCGGATTTATGCTTCCACTACTAACGCTCACATTAATACCGGCGACGGGATGGGCATGGCACTCCGTGCAGGCGTTCCCGCTCAAGATATGGAGATGTGGCAGTTTCACCCAACGGGTATCTACGGAGCTGGCACACTGGTGACAGAGGGGTGTCGCGGAGAAGGCGGCTACCTCGTGAATAAAGATGGCGAGCGTTTTATGGAACGGTATGCGCCGAATGCCAAAGACCTCGCGGGCAGAGACGTCGTTGCGCGATCCATGGTGTTGGAGATATTAGAGGGCCGTGGCTGTGGTCCTAATGGCGACCACGTGAAGTTGAAGTTGGATCACCTAGGCGAGGACGTGCTGGAATCGAGGCTGCCAGGGATTTGTGAGCTAAGTCGAACCTTTGCGCACGTTGATCCAGTGAAAGAGCCCATCCCAGTTGTGCCGACATGCCACTACATGATGGGCGGCATACCGACCAACGTGAACGGTCAGGCGCTCACCGTAGACTCAGCAGGCAATGACAGTGTGATTCCCGGGTTGTATGCCTGCGGTGAGGTTGCCTGCGTGTCAGTGCACGGCGCCAATCGACTGGGAGGAAACTCCCTGCTGGATCTAGTGGTCTTTGGCCGTGCGTCTGGATTATTTATCGAGAAAGCACTCCGCGACGGCATCGAGCTGCGAGACGCAGGCCAAACCGATCTCGATGCAGCAAGCGCACGTCTGAATGCGCTCAATGAGCGCGAGAAAGGCGAGCAGGTAGCGCCGATGCGCCAAGAGCTCCAAGCCATTATGCAAAACCATTTTGGTGTGTTCCGGACCGGTGAGTTCATGCGCGAAGGGATCGCCAAGCTGCAAACGCTACGTGGTCGTGTCGAGGAAGTGGTTTTGGCTGACCGAAGCTCGGCCTTTAACACTTCGCGGATAGAGTGCCTTGAGCTTCAGAACTTATTCGAGACAGCTGAGGCGACCGCTATAGTGGCCGAGGCGCGAGACGAGAGTCGCGGGGCACACGCGCGCGAGGACTTTACCGAGCGGGATGACGAGAATTGGTTGTGCCATTCGCTGTATCACAGCGACACCAAGGAGGTTTCTAAGCGTAGCGTGAATTTTACGCCGCGAACCGTCGACACGTTCCAGCCAAAAGCCCGCACTTACTGAGTCTTCAGGGAGCTACAAGACATGCTACAAGTCAGCTTATACCGCTATAACCCGGAATCTGATGAAGCGCCTCATATGCAGGAGTTTTCGGTCGATACAGGCGGCAAAGATTTGATGGTGCTCGACGTGCTCGAGCTCATCAAGGCCGATTATGATGGTAGCGTCACCTACCGACGGAGTTGTCGAGAGGGTGTCTGTGGTTCCGACGGCTTGAATATCAACGGTAAAAATGGCCTTGCATGCATTACGCCCTTGTCGGAGACGGTAAAGGGCGGAAAGTTAGTGATTCGTCCGCTGCCGGGTTTGCCGGTTATCCGCGATCTTGTGGTTGATATGAGCCTTTTTTACGCGCAGTACGAGAAGGTGCAGCCCTATTTGCAGAACGCCTCACCCGCACCCGCGATAGAGCGCTTGCAGTCACCAGAAGAGCGAGCGCAATTAGACGGGCTCTATGAGTGCATTCTTTGTGCTTGCTGCTCTACCAGCTGTCCTTCATTTTGGTGGAACCCTGACCGGTTTATTGGC
>Ga0257114_1003398_pt1 | contig 10068 bp, 9 predicted proteins | sample SI112_10mmetaG_FD_190149 | JGI IMG/M metagenome (GOLD analysis project Ga0257114, IMG submission 190149) | Marine microbial communities from Saanich Inlet, British Columbia, Canada - SI112_10m | ecosystem: Environmental > Aquatic > Marine > Inlet | place: Canada: British Columbia | collected... | reverse complement strand
CCAAATTATTTTTTGTGTTGTTAGGCCTAATGGCTACTTTCAATTTCTTGACTTGTAGCTATTTAGCCTGCCAATCCAATTCTCATAAAAGGTTTTATGTTTCGCTTTTTAATTAACCGCTTAATGCTAATGGTGCCAGTTTTTTTTGGTGTTACTTTAGTCGCTTTTGGATTTATAAGAGTACTTCCAGGAGACCCTGTAGAAGTTTTGGCTGGTGAGCGCGGAGTGAGCCCTGAAAGGCATGCTGAGCTTTTAGCGCAACTAGGTTTTGATAAGCCTTTGTGGCAGCAATACTTTAGCTATATAGGGGATATTTTTCAAGGCGACTTGGGTACTTCTCTAATAACAAATAGGCCGGTTGTTGAAGAATTTTTTGAACTCTTTCCAGCTACTGCAGAGCTGGGCTTATGCGCGATACTCTTTGCCCTTATTATCGGTATTCCTGCTGGCATCATCGCAGCAATCAAGAGAGGCACTTGGGTTGACCAAGGAATCATGAGTATCTCTTTGACCGGATATTCGATGCCTATATTTTGGTGGGGTCTATTGCTCATAATTTTGTTTTCAAATACCCTTAACCTCACCCCAGTTTCTGGTCGCCTCTCCTTTTTATTTGATGTCCCTCCTGTTACAGGCTTCATGTTAATTGACACCCTATTAAGTGATGAGAAGGGGTCATTTTTAAATGCATTACACCACTTAGTTTTACCTTCTATAGTTTTGGGAACAATACCACTTGCAGTTATTGCCCGTCAAACTCGCTCAGCAATGCTCGAGGTTTTGAGTGAAGACTATGTCCGTACAGCACGCGCAAAAGGTCTTTCAACATTCAGGGTTGTGGCAATTCATGCACTTAGAAATGCCATGATCACTGTTGTGACAGTTATTGGACTTCAGGTTTCATTACTGCTTGCAGGAGCAATTCTTACTGAGACCATTTTTGGTTGGCCAGGCATTGGTAAATGGATTATTTTTTCAGTCTTTAGCCGTGACTACTTTGCAGTTCAAGGGGGCCTCCTGCTTATCGCGACAAGCATCATGATTGTTAATTTAATCGTTGACCTTCTTTATGGATTTATAAATCCTCGTATCCTTCATCAAAAGTCTAAATCATGAGTGCTATTTCTAACGCCTCAACCTCAATAAGAGCGCAACAATGGCAGGAATTCTGGTTTTATTTTAGTGCAAGCAAAACTGCTGTTGCTGGATTAATTTTTTTAATTCTAGTAATATTAATGGCTCTTTTTGCTGATGTGATAAGCCCTCATGGACCTGCTGAACAGTTCAGAGAGTTTGCAAAACTACCGCCAGCATGGATGGAAGATGGGCAACTACAGTTTTTTCTTGGAACCGATTATGCGGGTCGAGATATGTTATCTAGAATTATCCATGGATCAAGATTATCTCTTCTTGCTGGGTGTGTCGTAGTAGTTTTATCTATGTCAATTGGCGTTTTATTAGGATTAATAGCTGGATACCGTGGAGGCTGGATTGAAACTCTGATTATGCGAGTAATGGATACAATTATGGCTGTTCCAGGACTCTTACTGGCTCTAGTTCTAGTAGCAATACTAGGCCCAGGCCTTCTAAATGCTATGGTTGCAATTGCAATTACCTACACACCATCCTTTGTTCGATTAACAAGGGCCTCAACACTAATTGAATTAAACCGTGATTACGTTACTGCAAGCAAGGTTGCTGGAGCTGGCCCAGCTCGCTTAATGTTTATAAGTATTCTTCCCAACTGCATGGCGCCCATAATTGTTCAAGGAACCTTAAGCTTCTCAACGGCGATTCTTGATACTGCAGCATTGGGATTTTTGGGCATGGGAGCTCAAGCCCCAATCCCAGAATGGGGAACTATAATTGCGGAAAATAGAGATTTAATTATGAGTGCACCATGGACTGTTACCTTTCCAGGTATTGCCATCTTGTTAGCTGTCCTGGCAATTAATTTGGTGGGTGATGGCCTCCGAGATGCACTCGATCCAAAACTTAAGAGATCATAGAAAATGGCGTTATTGGAAATTATAAATTTAACTGTTGATTTTGCAACTGCAACTGGCTCTTTAAGAGCAGTTGACGGAATTAACTTAACAATTGATGAGGGAGAGATTGTCGCCATCGTTGGTGAGTCTGGCTCTGGAAAATCAGTTGGGATGTTAGCGCTTATGGGTCTCTTGCCCTGGACCTCAACAGTAACCGCTGATCAAATAAGTTTTGATGGTCAAGATCTACTTAATATGACTGATAAACAAAGACGAAAAATTATTGGTAAAGATATTAGTATGATTTTTCAGGAACCTATGACAAGCCTTAATCCTTGTTTCACAGTTGGCTACCAAATAACAGAAGTTTTATGCCAACACTTTGGTGGCAAGCGCAAAAGTTATAACAAACAAGCCATAGATTTGTTAAATCAAGTTGGCATCCCTGCAGCTGAAAGCAGGCTTAACTCATATCCTCATCAACTATCTGGCGGAATGTGCCAAAGAGTTATGATTGCAATGATGATAGCCTGTAAGCCCAAATTATTAATTGCTGATGAACCAACAACAGCCCTAGATGTGACAATTCAAGCACAGATATTAGAGCTATTAATCGAACTTCAGCAAAGTCACGGAATGGCTTTGGTCCTAATTACTCATGATATGGCGGTGGTGGCAGAAACTGCTGAGCGTGTCATTGTCCTTTATGCGGGTCAACAGGTTGAGCAGAGAAAGGTCAAGGAGTTGTTTGAACATCCTAAGCACCCATACTCTGAAGCTCTTCTAAACGCACTGCCTGAGAGAGCTCAAGACAAACTTCTCAACGCAATACCAGGTGTCGTTCCAGGGCAAATGGATAGACCTAAAGGATGCTTATTTAGCCCTCGATGCGATTATGCTGAAGACCTCTGTAGCCAAGAAAAGGCTCCACTCAACGATGGGATATTATGTCACTTCCCATTAGATCTTTCAAAATCTAAAAAACCCAAAGCCATAAATCTGGAGACTGAATAGTGGCAAAAAGACTCATCAAGGCCAGAGACCTTCATAAGCACTACACAATTAATGATGGGCTCCTACAATCTTCAAAAAACTTAAAGGCGTTGTCCGGTGTTGGTTTTGATCTTTACGAGGGTCAAACTCTTGCAGTAGTTGGTGAATCAGGTTGCGGCAAGTCTACCTTGGCTCGTCTCCTAACTACGATTGAAGAGCCAACATCAGGACAGTTAAGTATAGATGGTATCGACATGGGAAGCACTCAAAATAAATCCATAACAAAACAACTGCGACAGACTGTTCAAATGGTTTTTCAAGACCCATTTGGATCTCTAAACCCACGCCAAAAAGTAGGCGATATATTACAAGAGCCTCTATTAATAAACACCAGCCTTAGAAGTACTGAAAGAAAGCAAAAAGCATTGGAAATGATGAGCCTAGTAGGCTTAAGGGATGAACATTTTCATCGATATCCTCATATGTTCTCTGGTGGTCAGAGACAGAGAATTGCAATAGCAAGGGCGCTAATTCTTAAACCTAAAGTGGTAGTCCTTGATGAGCCCGTATCTGCGCTTGATGTATCGATTCAAGCTCAGGTCATTAACCTATTAGTTGAGCTTCAAAAAGAATTAGGGCTCGCCTATGTTTTTATTTCTCACGATCTAAGCATTGTTCGTCATATTGCTGATGAAGTATTAGTAATGTATTTAGGAAAGCCCGTTGAGCAAGGTCCAAGCGAGGTAATTTTTAATGACCCGAAGCATCCTTACACTCAAGCACTATTGTCAGCAACACCAAGTACTAATATCAAAAATAAACGACAGCGCATTAAATTAACAGGTGAGTTGCCCTCTCCTATAGACCCTCCAAATGGATGCGCATTCAACCCTCGTTGTCAGCACGCCAATAAGAGTTGTAAAATATCTGAGCCTGTTATGGATACTTTTGGAAAATCTCGAGCCGCTTGTTTAGCGCTTGATGAGGGGCGTATTTGAAAATAAATATTACACAATTAACTGGAAAAATTATGTCAGACAAACTAGCAAAAATCAGAGAGCTAATGCGATCAAATAATGTTGATCTTTTAGCGCTTGGACCAGGAACACATATGAGGTGGCTATTAGGTTTCAACCCCTATCCAGATGAAAGGCCATGCATGCTTTTAATAGGAAAAGAAAAAGAGGCGTTTTTGATGCCATCAGTAAATGCAGAAGATGCGAGAAAAAGAACCGATATAGCAATTAATAGCTGGAAGGATGAAAATGGTCCGCATGAGGCTCTTAAAGAAGCACTTATAGATATAGGTGAGAGTGCTGCAAAACACATTGCCGTTGATGAGGCGATGCGCTCTCACTTTGCTTTAATCCTAATAGATGCGTTGCCAAAACCAAGCTATGAGTTTACCGGCTCAACAATTGGCGCCTTAAGGATGCGAAAAGACCAGACAGAGTTTATCAACCTTAAAGAAAATGCATTAATCGATGACCGCGCAATGCAAGCTGGATTTGCCGCAATTAAAGAAGGGGTAACTGAGCTTGAAATTGGAGAAGCAATAAACAATCACTTTATCTCTGAAGGAGCAAAACCTCAATTTTGCATTGTCGGCTCAGGGCCAAATGGAGCATTCCCCCATCACCACACGGGTGACAGAAAGGTTGAGTATGGCGATGCCGTCTTAATAGATATTGGCGGAAGAAAAGGAACGTTTCCAAGCGATATGACCCGCATGTCTGTACTTGGGGAGCCGCCAGAAGGCTATCTAGAGATTCATGCAATTGTTGAGCGCGCTGTTCAAGCAGCTATGGCAGCTGCGAAACCAGGCGTGATGGCAAAAGAAGTTGACGCTGCTGCAAGGGATGTCATTACTGAAGCAGGCTATGGAGAATTCTTTGTTCACCGCTTAGGTCATGGGCTTGGTATTGACATTCACGAGCCACCTTATATAACTGCAACATCCGAAGTAATTCTTGATGAAGGAATGGTGTTCTCAGTTGAGCCAGGAATTTACCTTCAAGGTAGATTTGGGGTTAGACTTGAAGAGATTGTAATCTTACGATCTGAGGGACCCGAAATTCTTTCGGAACTGACTCGAGAAACAAACTTTATAACGTAGCCAAAAAGCGCAATAAAAACATCTGCAACACATTGAAAAATGTGTATTATTTCGCTTTTATTTAATGCGAATTACTGTCTATGAAAAAAGAATTTAGTTTTGGAACCCAGGTGAGGAAGTCTCCATATTTTGATGCGACAGTGCGCTGGGGAGCACAGGGATTTTCAGTCTACAATCATATGTATATCCCTAGAGACTTTGGTGATTCAATACAAAACTTCTGGAATCTTGTGAACGAGGCCATTCTTTGTGATGTTGCAGTTGAGCGTCAAGTTGAAATAACGGGCCCAGATGCTGCTAAATTTGTACAATTACTAACACCTCGAAACCTTTCTGAGTGCGCTGTTGGGCAGTGCAAGTATGTACTTATTACTGATGAAAATGGTGGCGTATTAAATGACCCCGTACTCTTAAGGCTTGGTGAAAATCACTTCTGGCTATCTTTGGCTGATAGCGATATTTTGATGTGGGCCAAAGGTGTCGCCGTCAACTCTGGCCTAGATGTTAATTTAGGCGAGCCTGATGTATCGCCGCTTCAGCTTCAAGGTCCTAAGTCAGGCGATATTGCAAAAGCAATCTTTGGTGAAAGAATAGATAGCCTTAAATATTACTGGCTAGAAGAGTTTGAACTGAATGGGATCCCATTAATCATTTCCAGAACAGGCTGGTCAAGTGAGTTAGGTTATGAAATATACCTACGTGATGGCTCTCGAGGAAATGAACTCTGGGACCACATCATGGAAATTGGCAAACCAATGGGGCTGGTTCCTGGACATACTTCAACAATAAGAAGAATTGAGGGAGGTATGCTTTCTTACCAGGCAGATATGGACTACACTGTAAATCCATTTGAGCTTGGATTAGATCGACTCGTTGACCTTGAAATGGATGCAGACTTTATTGGAAAAGATGCACTTAAAAAAATTCAATCTGAGGGAGTTAAGCGAAGACAAGTTGGTGTAGAAATCTCATGCCCACCTCTTCAGCATCCCAATACCAGCTACTGGCCAATTTTTATAGATTCAAGTGAGGTTGGCTACATAACGTCAGCAGTTTACTCGCCTAGGCTTGACAAAAATATTGCACTTGCTATTATAGATGTTGACTATTCGGCTATAGATATGATTGCAGAAACTCGAACATCAGAGGGAAATCATCCTATTAAGGTTGTGCAAAAACCATTCTATGACCCTAAGAAAAAAATTACTTCAGCGTCTTAAACCGATCAAAATTATTTAGGAGAAAGTTTATGTCTGAACTATCTATCAAACTTAACTGGAAGAGAAAAGAAGAAGAACTCTCTCCTGGAAAATTTTCTAGCGAACATGAAGTTTCATACAATAATCATTACATGGTTAAGGCTGACACTGCTCCTGACTGGGGTGGCTCAGCTGAAAACACCAACCCTGAACAAGCTCTAGCTGCCTCATTAAGCAGCTGTCATATGATGACTTTTTTAGCTCTTTCAGCAAAAACAAAGTGGCCTGTATTATCCTACGAAGATCATGCAATTGCACACCTAGGCAAGAATGATAAGAAGCAAATGATTGTAAATAAAATAGACCTGCATCCAAAAATATCCTTTGACCATGGTTTTGAAGTTAGTCATGAAGAATTAGAAAAGATGCACGACAGAGCTCACAGATATTGCTTCATTGCAAATACTCTAGACTCTCGCGTAGAAGTTAACATAAACATTTAAAAAAATTTAAAGCGTATATGCTAATATAAGGCTTATTTTATGAGCAACAAGGCAAGTCCTATCGAATCAATACTGCTTGAAGAATTTACTGATAATGGCGTCTTTCGCTTAACACTAAACGATGCCAAACGAAGAAATGCTTTGTCTGAAGAGATGATGGCTGCAATGACACTGTCTCTCAATCACGCCTCAAAAGATGGAAAGACCAGAGTAATCATAATTGCTGCTAATGGCCCTGCATTTTGCTCTGGTCATGACTTAAAACAAATGTCTGCTGGAAGAAGTGCTGATGATGATGGGCTCGAATACTTCACAAAAGTTTTTTCATCCTGCTCTGCCCTCATGCAGCTAATTGTCAATCATCCTAAGCCAATCATTGCTGAGGTTGCTGGAGTCGCAGCTGCAGCTGGCTGCCAGCTTGTCGCGTGTTGTGACCTAGCTGTTGGCGGAGAATCCTCACGATATATTACGCCAGGCGTCAATATTGGTCTTTTTTGCTCAACTCCTATGGTCGCGCTATCTCGAAACATATCCAACAAAGCAGCGATGGAAATGCTATTAACTGGAGAAATGGTGGATGCAAATAAAGCAGAGCGCATTGGCCTTATAAATCGCGTTGTAAACGATAAAAATTTAACTATAAGCGCTATGGAGCTTGCTGAAGTGATCGCCTCAAAATCAAGTATGACTTTAAAAACTGGCAAGCAAGCTTTCTACAATCAGAAAGATATGTCTATTTCTGATGCTTACGATTATGCATCAAAAGTAATGGTTGATAATATGCTGACGCTTGATGCAAAAGAGGGCATTAATGCATTTCTAGAAAAACGTCAGCCTAAATGGCAAGATGAATAGTCATAACGATTATGGGCAATCCTTACAACACTGATTTAGATCGAAATCCAGCTAACTATCAGCCTCTAACGCCAATTACTTTTCTTGAAAGAGCGGCGTCAGTATTTCCAGACTACACAGCAATAATTCATGGGTCCATAAAGCGAAGCTATAGTGAGTTCTATCAGCGCTCTTGCCAGCTTGCATCTGCGCTTTCAAAAAAAGGGGTTAATCGCGGTGATACTGTATCAGTAATTCTTGCAAATACTCCTGCAATGCTCGAGTCGCATTATGGCGTTCCAATGTGTGGAGCTGTTTTACATAGTATAAATACGCGACTTGATGCCGCAACAATTGCCTATCAAATTGATCATGCTAATACTAAAGTGCTGATTGTAGATCGTGAGTTTATTAGCGCCATTCGATCTGCATTAGAACTATCTAAGGTAAATCCGATTTTAATTGACTACAGTGACAGTGAATTTCCATTAAGTGGCTCCCTAAGTGGAGCGGTTGAATACGAGTCTTTTTTATCTGGTGGAGACCCCAGGTTTGATTGGCTTATGCCCGAAGATGAGTGGGATGCAATATCACTAAATTATACCTCTGGAACTACAGGAAACCCGAAAGGAGTTGTTTCTCACCATCGCGGCGCTTACCTATTAGCTCAAGGCAATGCGCTCATTGCCTCAATTAATAAACACGCAGTCTATCTTTGGACGCTGCCTATGTTCCACTGCAACGGCTGGTGCTTTCCATGGACAATGTCTGCAATAATTGGAACACATGTTTGTTTAAGACACGTCAAACCTGAACCGATTTGGGACGCCTTGTCTGATCATAAAGTGACTCACTTATGTGGGGCTCCAGTTGTTATGTCAACAATTCTTTCACTAGAAAATAGTAAAAGGCGTTTGCTTGAGAACAGAGTTGAGTTCTTTACCGCTGCAGCACCTCCCCCTGAGAAAACACTTACTGAAATGAACGTATCGGGCTTTAATGTCACTCATCTATATGGCCTCTCTGAAACCTATGGCCCTGCAGTTGTTAATGAATGGCACCAAGAATGGAATGACCTTAATAAGGAAAAACAAGCTTCACTAAAAGCCCGTCAAGGCGTTCGTTATCTGCCACTAGAATCTCTTGATGTTGTTAATCCAAAAACCATGAAACCCGTTCCTCATGACGGCAAGACTATTGGTGAAGTAATGTTTAGGGGCAATGTAGTCATGAAGGGTTATTTAAAAAATAAAAAGGCGTCTGAAGAATCATTTGCAGGCGGATGGTTTCACTCAGGTGACTTAGCGATCATTCATAATGATGGCTACATTCAGCTTAAGGACCGCTCAAAGGACATTATTATCTCTGGTGGTGAAAATATATCCTCAATTGAAATAGAAGAGGTATTACATAAGCACCCTGCTGTTAATGCAGCAGCAGTTGTAGCAATGCCTCATGAAAAATGGGGCGAGTCCCCTTGCGCATTTATAGAACTTAACAAAAACCAGAAAGCCTCAGAAGAGGAACTTGGTCAATGGTGCCGTGACAACATGGCTTCATTTAAATTACCACGTAAGTTTATTTTTGAGGCCATTCCAAAAACCTCAACTGGAAAAGTACAAAAATTCATTTTACGAGAACGAGTAAAAAATTAACAATAAAAAAGCGGTCATTTAGACCGCTTAATACTTATTTATTGGTGCCGAAGGCCGGACTCGAACTGGCGACCTACTGATTACAAATCAGTTGCACTACCAACTGTGCTACTTCGGCTTAGTGGGAAATTATACAGTAAGCTTTTTTGATTAAAGAATGTTTTGTTCCATCAAAATTTGATTATTTTTTGCGCTGCTTTATCGCAATACGAATTCCTATTATTGCAAGAACAAGGGCCATCAAAAACCATTGGACAGCGTACCCTATATGCTTTTCAATACTCCCAGTATAAGGCTCCCATTTTCTAACAAAACCGTTAGAAGCGGAAGAGTCTAATAAGCCAATGACGCTTGAAAAATCAATACTGGCTAAACTAGCCATATCTTGTAGGTCAATCGATTGGATTAGGGCTGGAAATTGAATGCCACTCTCAGTGGGCTTTAACTCCATTCTCTTAATTGGTTTTGAGATTAGTACTTTAATTTCTCTAGCATCTTCTCCAACAACTATATCTGCTAATTTATCTCTACGCCCGTTCCATGGAATAAAACCTCGATTAATCAAGATAGCTTTTGACTGCCCTGCTAATGCATAAGGGGTTAAAACGTAATAACCTGAAACTTGATCAACAATTTGATTGTCATAGATAAACTGCTTATCACTTAAGTACTTTCCTTGAAGTCGGACCTCGTAGTATTCTTTATTTTTAAGGCCTTCTTCTTCCACAATAAGCTCTACACTTCCAGTGTTCGCGAGTTTTATTGAGGCCTCAATGCCGC
>Ga0257114_1003393_pt1 | contig 10077 bp, 9 predicted proteins | sample SI112_10mmetaG_FD_190149 | JGI IMG/M metagenome (GOLD analysis project Ga0257114, IMG submission 190149) | Marine microbial communities from Saanich Inlet, British Columbia, Canada - SI112_10m | ecosystem: Environmental > Aquatic > Marine > Inlet | place: Canada: British Columbia | collected... | reverse complement strand
ATCTGCCATCCTCAAACCTCATACTTGCGACAGGTTAGCGAAGAACATGCGTCATTTGAGGGTGCCGAGTGCCAAAACGGCATTTTGGGTCGAACGGTGCAAGGAAAACAGATGGTATGAAATTGGGTCTGGAGTCCTCCCACTTGGTGAAGAACGCGGAATTCCCCTCAATGAATCGGCTCCACATGGAGAGGACATTGTATGGGAAGGCCTTGCAATTACCGATGAGGTTGGAACACAGAAGAAAACCCAACACTGGACAGAGCACCTTCCAATTAGTCTTCTCGAAAACAAAACCATTCAGTTTCCACAAGCCTATGAAATACAAGGCGATGTATTGTTAATTAAAATTCCAGAAGAGCTTGAAAACATCGAACATGAACTCGCCCTAGCAATGCTCAAGCAATATCCGAATGTACGAATTATCTGTCATGACGAAGGAGTTGATGGTGAATTCAGAATCCGAAATTTACGAATTCTTGGTTCAAGAGATGACTCTACTACAACACAAACGCGCATCAAAGAACATGGACATTTTATCCACGTAGATCCTGCCAAGGCATATTTCTCAGGCCGTTTAAGTGAACAGCGAATGAAAACCCACAAGTCAATCTTAGAGTTCAGGGATGGGTTTGACAGACCGTTGATTGTGTTTGACCCATACGCTGGAGTTGGGCCCTCAATGGCATATCTGTACACGGATTCAGACTTAACAGAACGGGTATATGTCAATGACATGAATCCAGAAACGCGGGAATTATTGGAGGCGAATATGAGAGTCTTTGACAATAAGCGAACCAAGAAGGGAAACTTTGTCATTGAAACAATCGATGCAAGACAACTGGTTTCACATAGGCCAGAAACAAGACACATAGCAGATGTGCTTTTGGTAAATTTACCTCATGATGGAATCGATCACTTGCCAGAACTTCTTCCACTCCTCTCCAACAAACGAGCAATGTTGTGCGGATGGTCAATCATTGAAAAAACACAAAGTGAGACGTTCATGAACTCACTCACATCGATTCTTCATGAAGGTCAGCGTGACATTGAATCAAATGAGTTAGAGTTTGTGAAAGGATTCTCAGCGACCAAAGCAATGGTACGGTATGAATGTGTATTATCCAGTAAAACCAATCGCTGAGTTGATGAACAGGCAATGATTGGACGGGTCATGCGCAACGTCGTCCAATGCCAATGTGGTGCAAGTATTGACATCGCAGGAATCACTCCTCGTAAAGATGGAATCAAAGTCTGGTGCCGTGTTTGTGGCACAGTAACAACTCATCGTCGTGAGGAGTAGGCGCCCACTCCGGGAATTGAACCCGGGTCGCAGGAATGACAATCCTGCATGATAACCTCTACACCAAGCGGGCGGTAGTCTGCCGTAACGGAACCGCTATTTAAGCCGCGAGGTATGGCTTAGTCAGGGACGACCATGGCAGACAAGAAAACATCTGCAGAACAAGCAAGAGAACAAGCCGAAGAGGCCACACTCGGTTCGATGCTCGATGGAGCATTCGGAGCAATGGATGGAATAGAGGGTCCACAAGAGCCTGAAACTCAAATTCCAGAACCAGCAACACCAGCATCTTCAGGTCCCAATGGCCCGCCTTCAGCAGCACCTGGGCCTTCAGGTCCACCTTCCAATCCTCCAAGCGGTCCTCCAAGTGGCCCGCCTTCAGCAGCACCTGGGCCCTCAGGTCCACCTTCAAATCCTCCAAGAGGTCCTCCAAGCGGTCCTCCTTCAGCAACACCGGGACCTTCAGGTCCTCCAAGCGGCCCCCCAAGCGGTCCCCCTTCTGATGAAATTGAATCTCCAGAACCGTCCGAAGAAATTGCTGAGGAAATCATCGAGGAGGTCACTGAGGAAGAGCCAACTCTTGAGATTCTTGAAGAACAAGCAACCGAAGATCCAAAAACAGCTCCCGAAGTTGAACAAGAAGAAGCTCCTCTAATCGAAGAACCAGAACCGATATCGGTTCCAGTGCAAGAGGCTGAACCTATCGCTGTTCAACCTGATGAACCAGAGGTAATGGAACAGCCAGAAGATGAAGGAGAACCAATCTCTGAATCTGTCTCCGAACCAGGAAGCCAAGATGAAATTGCTCGGTTAACAGCAGAAATTGAACGTCTACGAGGAAGTTTAGTTGGGGCAGTTGAAGTCATCGAAGAGTTAGAAGAAACCCCAATGCCTCCAATCGTTTTCGAGAACATTGTTGTCGCGCCACATCTCGTTGCAGATTTCGCTCGCATGGGCAGACAATTGAATCAAGCAAATCTTGTGAAGGGATCTATGGGCTCAATGTCCATGCTCCATCCTGATGAACCAGGGCTCATGATCAGCACCAGGCATTCAACTTCGCTTGCACGCCTTGATGAGAGAGGAATAGTAGGAGGCCAACTTGGTGGCGCACCTCCCAGAGGCGCAATTGCAGATTGGAAAGTCCACGAAGTATTGCTCGCATCAGTGTCAGTCGTCACTGGCGGCCCTGCAGCTGCTATTCACATGCATGGACCTTACACAACGGCTGCAAGTTGTGAGAAAGACCTCATCATCGTTCAACCAATCGATGTCATCGGGAAAGAACACATTGGAAAGGTAGTCATTGTTGATCCGGACGGAATGGATACAGAATTCCTTCGTCAGGTTGCTGAAGCCTTGAATCAAGGCGGCTTGCGATGTGTCGTCGTTCGAGGACATGGCGCCTATGCAGTCGGTGCTAATTTAGACCAAGCAATGGCAAATGCAGCAATGCTGGAACATTCTATGCAAATTCTTCTTCTTGCAAGACAAGCAAATCTGAAATTCTGATTATTGCTTCCGATCTCTGCAAACCTGAACAAAATTCTCGAACATTTCCTTGCCAAATTCAGAGTCGTTGACTTCTGGGTGGAATTGTAAACCAAAACGGTCCCCTTCTTTGTTTTCCATACCTTGTACTTTGCAGGAAGGGCTGCTTGCAGTAATGAAGAAATTATCTGGCACTTCATGGACTTCATCATTATGTGATTCCCACACCGTTTGCTCTGCGTTCGTTCCAGCAAAGATTTTCCCCCCACCATCGTGAAGTTCGATTTCCATTGCTCCAAATTCAGGCTCTGGAGATTCTCTCGCATCTCCTCCATAGAAACGGGCCATGAACTGATGTCCGGCACATATTCCAAGAATAGGAATATCCAATTTTAGATACTCGGCACAATTTCCCAATTCTCCAGTCAGTCCAACGCGTGCAGCACCGCCTGATAGGATCAAACCGTCAAGCTCTCTCATGTCCTCAACAGGAGTGTCATTGGGGATAATTTTCGTATCGACTTTGAGATAACGCAACATCCGCCATTCACGATGTGTCCATTGGCCGCCGTTATCAACAACATCAATGACAAGTGCATCCGCTTTGCTCATGTTCCGATTCGTGCCGAGAACATCCATGAACTTGCCGAGTCATCGCGACTTCATATACTGTTGAAGTTGGGGAATAGCGAGGAACTACAATGTTGGACAAAACATACACAGTACACGTAGCAAGAGAAGGCGGTCATGAACAAGAAGTCATGACCCGACAAGGTATCATCGATATGGTATCAACAAACGATAACACATGGGTCTTTGTTGACTCTCAAATGGTCAGTGTTGAAGAACTTGAGACCATCGAACTCAACAACTCAACTGAAATCAGAATTAACCCAGGAATGGTTGGTGGAAGCGAGACATTTAAGGTTTTTATCGCAAACCAAACCGGAGACCAACAAGTTATGATGAGCAAGCAAGAGATTGTTGGTGAATTGTCACAAAACGAAGGAAACTGGTTGTTTGTAGACGGCCAGATGGTTGATGCGAGCACACTCGAAAACACATCCATCACTCAAGACAACGTTTTGAGAATGGTCCCATCAATTGTTGGTGGATCCGACGAAACAACCTTCACCGTTCAAATCACAGATTCAACAGGTCACTCTGTTGCTCAGATGTCTCAAACCGAATTGGCTTGTGAAACTGAAAGCGGAAGCAACTGGCTGTTCGTAGACGGCCAAATGGTCGATGCGACAGCAGTCCGAGAAATGGATTTGAGCCAAGCAGCTGAAATTCGCCTTACGAAGCCACTTGTTGGTGGAATTGGATTGGTTTAACTAAGGTTCATTCGAACGGACAGATTCAAAACCAATGGGTAGGTCGGATGATTCATGTCAGAACTTGTTGATTACAAGTGCGCCCTCTGTGGAACACACGAAAGCTTTGACCGCGAACGCAATGGAATCCATTGCAGTCACTGTGGTTCAAAGATCTTCATGAAGCTCCGCCGAAGCAGTGGCGACCGAAAGAAGAAGACACTCAAGGCAGAATGAGTTCACGCAAAGGGTCAAAGACCCTTGTCGTTGTTTGATATTCATGGCGAGTTGGTTGAAGGCGTATTCGCCTCGAACATTTTCTGAACTTGCTCTTGAAGCGAGTCAGATTGACACCATTCAACACGTGGCGTTGCAAGCCAACCCCCCGCATCTTCTCATCTCAGGCCCATCAGGCGTAGGCAAGACTGCGACTTGGCAACTCATTGTTCGACAAGTCCTAGGTCCTTCATGGCGTTCGACTGTCCACGTTCTTCAAGCGAAGGATCTTGCTCGAACCGCAGGGGCTATGGCCACATTCGAAAACTTTCTCCGCCCTGGGGGTAAGAACTCAAGCGACACCCTCGCAAGCCGCACTTCACTCGATGCATTTGATTCGACCTTCTCTAAGATAGAGGCTGGCGATACTGCTCCTGCGGGACATGAATCCGAACGAGGAAATAGCAAAGAGGCACACATCTCAAGAATTATTGTCATCGAAGATGCAGATTATCTTGGACACAAAAGGCAACCTCTTCTTCGTCGAATGATGGAATCAACCAGCCAAACATCCCGCTTCATTTTCACTGCTCAAACACCTTCGAGGCTGATTGATGCGTTACGCAGTAGGACGCAACACATACGTCTTTCAGCAACACCTCGCAACATAATACAAAAATGTCTTGAGGAAATATGCAAACGGGCAGGAGTAGAATCTACAAGAGGAATCCTAGGAGACATCGCTCACGTTAGCGATGGTAATCTAAGGAAGGCGATTTTCACAACTGAAATGCTTTCTCGAAGAAACCTACTCGATGATCGAACGAATCTGCAGAAACTCCTCAAGGCAACGTCAACAACCGACGTTCAAATCATGCTCGAAGAAGCTCTTCGTGGCCGTGTTGTTGATTGGCGCTGGGTCAAAGATGGTGTCAAGAATGTTCGCCAACTCAAAGGGGCGATGGGACTGTACGACAAAATCATCTCTTCTCAAAGCCTTGAGCCAGAAGATGTTGTTGAGCAAGCCCACCAAGTCTTGACAAGCGGGCGATTAAACCTGGAAGAATCAACTCTCAATGCCGCTCTGCAGGCCATTGCCAGTTGTGATATGCGACTTCGTAGATCGGCTCAAGGGCGCATTCAAATCGAACATATGTTGTTCGACATTGCAAACATCAATCCAGCGTAATCTCCTTGATAGGAGGCGGTTTGGCACTGATGGGCGTGTAGCACAGCTGGATAATGCGTCGGCCTCCTAAGCCGAAGATCGCGGGTTCAAATCCTGCCACGCCCGCCAAATCCTCTAATTCACTTCCAATAAAGCGAAGCACACTTATGTGGTGTTTCCCTCACAAGAACTGAGCGAGATGGAACCAGAGGACGAATCCATCATCGCCCGTACAAGGCGCACTCTCAAATCTCTTCCAGACCCCTATGGCCACGGGTTCTCTCGCAGCGAAGATCCTCTGGCGCGAACAAGAGAGGCTTGGGAAAAGAGTGAACTTCTAAGAATGAAGAGCGGAAAAATAGCCACCAACCCATTCTTCTTATTTTTCAGAAACATCGTCGGATTTAGCATAGCAGCAACCGCTCTTTTGTTTGTAATCAATCCCTCATTTTTACCTTCAAACCCGTTAATCGTTCTCTTAATTTGGCTGATTCCACTTCTCCTAGCATTCGGCCCCCCCATAGCAGGTAGTGAAGCAACATGGTCTGCTGTTGAAGCGAAAATATCCCTTCGTGAACAAGGCGGAATTGGCGATGGCAGGAGACATACCTTACGAGCCCAACCAGGAATGGACCGGATTTTGGAAGGACTGCGGGATGGACGGCGTCAGAACAACATCAGTGCTTTCCTAGCAACCACATCGCTTACGCTACTTTGTTTATCGACATTGATTGCGCCCAAAACAGTGGCTTGGAATCTTCTTCTCCTTATTTCCATGACATCAGGAATTGGACTTAGTATCCATTCGATACTGACAACGTTCTACGTTCGTCTTCAAGCGGATTCAATGCCGCTATTGATTCATTATGCTCCAACCCACCACCCAACTCAACTTGGTTCTCCTTTAGGGGAACTATTGTTTGCTCATCTTGACCCGGATTCACAAATTGAATGGAGTTCATGGCAAGACAAATTCACTTCAAGCATCTTGCCTGGTACCGATCCAATTCAAGCACGAGAGCGACTGTTATTCCTTCTCCATCTTCATGCAACAGATGTTGTATCATCGAGCGATGTCATCGAATCATTGCGTGATTTCATGCCGCCAGAGGCGATTGAACGTACGCTTCTTCAAGATGAAACATTCTTCAATTGGAGATCGATTCAACGTGCTCTTGAGCATGCACGAGCATGGCAACCAGGGGCTTTCCGTTTGTTTGAACGATTGCAAAACGATCTTCTAACCGGCTCTCCAGAAATTCTTCTTTCACCTTGGAGAATGGATATCTCATTGGATACGATGTGCTATGATGGTTCTGGAAGCCTATTCATCGCACTCAACAACCAAACCTTTGATTCAACGCATACCCGCGTGGAAGTCCAAGTTCCCGGGGGGAAACCTGAATCAATTGACCACCGATTCGAATTAATGCCATGCCCCCCTCCAACAAAATCAGTTGAACTAACACATCCTTCTGATGATGACGTGCTTGACTGGTTACCACGCTATCTTGAACGAACGGTTGTCCTTTGGATAAATGTGGCTTGGGATCGACAATTCAAGGGAGACGCGCAAGTTCAAGTGACGCTTAGAGATGATAATGGAACCGTACTTGGATCAAGAATAGTACGAACATTTGTCACGCCCAGAGAAAGTCATCAACGAGCAGACAGAATTCGAAAACTCCTTGTTGCACGAAGGTTCTCTGACCGCCCGATACCTGAGGCTTGAGTCGATTCAATTTCTGGTTGACCAAGCGCTTTCCTTATGGCAGGGCTTCACTTCCCCTCAAATATTGGGGGTCTAATATGGAAGCATGGGACATCGTAGTACTTGGTGACGGACCTGCAGCTCTAACAGCGGCTGCAGAAGCGGCAAAGGGCGGCGCGAACGTCCTAATGATGAGCTCATCAGGCCTAGGCGATGGCGGGAATGCTGCTATGAATGGGATATCTTGTCATATTCAGGAAGAAAGCAATCGCGGACATCGAGAGGATACAATCCGTTCGGGTAATTTTCTTTCAGACCAAGATATCGTAGCCCGGTACACTACCGACGCACTTCGCACTGTCGATCTCCTAGAACGACGCGGAGTCAATTTCCGCAGAGATGCGAAAGGAATCGTGAAAGGTCACTCTGGTGCCGGTCACAGCAAACCACGACTCTGCAATGCTGGAGACGCAACAATCCGCGAATGTCAACAAGTTCTCGAAGAACAATGCATGAAGCACGGCGTCACTCGAAGAGGCGACCAAGTACCACTTGAACTCGTCCATACAAATTACTCAATCAATGGAATCACAACCCTCGACATGATCAACGGGCGTGTTCTAACTGTACAATGCAAAGCACTGATCATCGCTGACGGTGGTTACGAAGGCGCATTTACAACAGGCTCAACTTCTCTTGGAATGGACATGGCTTACCGAGCAGGCGCTCCACTTAGAAACATGGAGTTTGTCGCGCACGCACCACTTGGCGTCGTCGGTACAAACATGATAATTCCTCAGTCAATTCTTTCAGACGGTGCAACACTGCACACGCCATCTGGAACAGAGATCGATGTATCAGCATCCTCAATGACATCGGAAATCTGTTCGAAAATGAATGAAGCGGGCACGACGGTACTCGATGCCCGTGAACTCGGCGAACACGCTGAGTGGTGGGCAATGACATTTGACCAAATCAAGCAACGACTTGGCGTCGATATGCATCGGCAAACAATCGAAGTTGCACCACGGCCAAACCACACCCTCGGCGGGCTTCCAACCGATGAGAATGGCAGAGTTGTCCTTCAAACATGGGCGCGTTGGTTCACAGGGGTTTACGCTGCAGGAGACGCATCTTCAAGCGGTCTTCATGGAGCAGATGTTCTTGCAGGCAACCGTTTACTGGAAGCAATATGTTCAGGAGAATCAGCAGGCGTCCACGCATCTGAGTGGATCACAAAACGTAAATTCACTGGGGCTTCAACACTTGAAACATCTCTAAACATCGCAGAAGCTGAACTAAGTATGCTTGGTGCAGAATCAGACGGGCCAGTCCAACGACTCAAGCCCGTTGTTCAACGTCTTTGTGAGATTCTCACATCAACTCAAACTCCTGCAATTGATGCTAGCGCTCTAGCAAGTGCTTCAGAATCGCTTAACCAACTATCGATTCGAGGCGAACAACTTCATTGTGATGAAACATCGCTTATTGCAAATCAGAATCTACTTGAGATGTTCAGAGTTCAAGCAGCAATCCGCCTTGGCCTTGCCAGTGTGAAAAGTGCTGAATTAAGAACAGAATCTCGTGGCCTCCACCAACGCTCAGATTACCCAGAGACGGATTCGGAACAACTACATCACAATCTTGTTTACAATGACGGTTCCAGCGGAACTCTCGCATTGAGAAAGGGCCCATCAGGAAATTGGATTCTCAACCCTACATCTGCGGTTTGATTATCTGTAATGGGCGACTGGTCGTTCTATGGCCGAGAAAACATTATTTGAACATATATTGTCAGGCGACATTCCATCCCACAAAGTTGGATCTGGCGAAGGATGGTATGCCTTTCTCGATATATTTCCGAGACGAGAAGGGCACACTCTTGTGATTCCAATCACAGCCGCATCAAGAATGAAGGATTTGTCACCTCTTGAACGCTCACAACTTATGGAAGGAGTTGTCGAAGTGCAGCGTTTACTCGCAATAAAATTCAACACGACAGATTTCACAGTCGTTGTTCACGATGGTCCTCTTGCAGGCCAAGAAGTGCCTCACGTGCACCTACATATCCTTCCAAGAACAGAAAACGATTCTGGTAAGACGTTGGCTGCAATGTGGCCGCATCAAAGCCAAGAAACTGACCACGACAAATTAAGAGTCTTGGCCTTAGAACTACAAACGGAGGGGGAATGAGTGGCCAAAGGAGTTGCAGATTGGGATGGAGCAGTAGACCACAGAGGCGAGGCCCTGCCAGTCCTTTCCAAATCATCTGCGAATATGAAGATGGAGAAACTGTTGAACACTCCAATGCCATCCTACGATAAATCAACACCTGGCTCGTTTTTCTGGACGAAATTAGCATTTTTCTTCTGTCGAAGAACGGCTGCAAACCAGTTTCGGACCATTGAATATACAGGTACAGAAAAGATACCCTCGGACAGAGGGTCGCTCTGCACATCTTGGCATACAAACGGGCTTATCGATCCACTTGGAATCATGTTGGCTCACCCCAAGGAATTCGTCATGGGCGGCCGTCACGATCTTGTCACACGTCCTATCCTTTCATTTTGGACTCGTAGATTAGCGGTTCAACCTGTAGTTCGTAAAGCTGAATTACTTCGCGGAGGTTGTTCAGAAGAAGAAGCTACGAATCTAAATGGCCGTTCATTGTTGACTCTTGCAACCGGAATCTCAAGTGGATTTGCGTGTGTTCTTTTCCCGGAAGGAACAAGCCATGATTTGTCTCACATGCTCAGATTTAGAACAGGCCCTATGAGAACCGTCCTCGCAGCTGCAGCAATCGCAAAGGCAAGTGGGGACAAATGTCCAGTGCTCCAGCCAGTTGGTTTGCATTTTCGAGTTCGTCACCATT
>Ga0257114_1003388_pt1 | contig 10089 bp, 10 predicted proteins | sample SI112_10mmetaG_FD_190149 | JGI IMG/M metagenome (GOLD analysis project Ga0257114, IMG submission 190149) | Marine microbial communities from Saanich Inlet, British Columbia, Canada - SI112_10m | ecosystem: Environmental > Aquatic > Marine > Inlet | place: Canada: British Columbia | collected... | reverse complement strand
CTTCATCGTAATCTCTTAGACCACCAACTTTGATTTCTTCTTTACGGACAATATCAGAAGTTATTGTTTTGCCGAGAAGAGACCATCTAATTTGTCTACCAGATACCGAAAACTTATCACTATGTATGACAGGCATGCCTGAATTACCAGTGTCAAACTTAGCAACAATTTCTCCAAAAGGTTTAATTGTGACCACTTCTTTATAGCCACACTCCGTTGGAGTAGTATATCTATTTCCTTTATCAGCAAAATGCTGGATAACCTCACGAGATATGTTCTGATTACTCGCATCTTCTATTCCCTCAGTTCCTGGTGATGAATTCACCTCTAACATAAATGGTGGTTCTTTCTCTCTATTTTTACTAGGTATGAAATCAACCGCCGACCATGTCCCGTTTACTGCTTTAGCAGCTCTAAGACTTTCTTCTATTTCTAATTCTGTTAGTTCAATGTTTTCAGGTTCTGAACCTTGTGACACATTTGACCTGAAATCTCCTTCAATAACTGGTCGCTTCATAGCTGCAATCACTTTACCACCTAATACATGTACTCTAACATCATAATCTGTTTTGATATATTGTTGTGCCAATAAATCTGCGTCTTCATCTTGTTTGTGTATTAGTTGTACAATACTGTCTAATGACTTAGCACTTTCAACAAACAATACACCGACACCTTTACTACCTCTTAAAGTCTTTAAGATAAGAGGAAATTTAAGACCAGCATTCTCTACTTGTTCTACTGATTTTTCGGGGTCGTTTATTAAAAAGGTTTTTGGTTCTGTTAAACCATAGTCTGCAAGTCTTAATGAAGTTCTATACTTATCAGCACAAATTGAAATACATTGTCTATTATTAACTAAAGTAACTTCTTCTTTTTCTAAAATAGAAACAAAGTCCATCCAACTATCTTTTCTGGTAATTGAACCTCTAATAATAGCAACTGTTTTTTTGTCGATTTCAAAACCTTTTTTATCGTCTTTGTTATGAAATCTACGGACACCATCTTCTAGTGTTGTGTAACCACCAGTAAGTTTAAATAGGTAATGTGGATATTTTAATTTATCACACTCTTCCTGTAATCTATCAGCAGTATGAAAAGTCTTCGCCTCTTCAGGTTCATCTGTTACGATGAGTAATCTTAGAAAGGGTTGTTCTTTTTTTGCTTCTGATAAGAAGTCTTTAAACTTTGGTACTAACATTTCCGCCATCAGTTCCTTCAATCTTTTTGCCTATATTATATTTAGCAGTCAAACTCCATTCATTTTTTTCTTTAAATGGTAATACTTTAATTTGGCTTAATGGTGCTTTTTCTTCTACTTTTTTAGTATCAACAATTGCAACCAATGACCAATCTTGTAGTAATAATGCTATAGTATTTCTTCTTTGTATATCATTTTCTACAAGAGTAGATTTTTTGCCGTCTAAAGCAAACAACTCTTTAAAGTGTGTAATGTAATACTTGCCTTGTTTATGTAAAATATGGCATGATTGGTATAATGTTTTGTCTTTACGACTAGCAACACCAATTCTTGTTAATGTTTCTCTGATTTTTAAAAAATCGTCTGGTTGTGAGATAGTGACCTCTAACATATCACTAGCTGACCAGCTTATAATTTCTTCACTCATTTTCTTTTTCTCCCACCCTTAGAAAGGTTTATTCTTATACTTTCAATTTGGTCATTAGACAATAGGTTGAGAGCTTCTTTTGCTTTTGTGTTACTGTAACCATAATACTCTTTCACTATATCCATGTCTTTTAGTTTGGCTTGTGATAACCACTTGCCACCAAATCGCTTCTTCTTTCGGATACTATTTATAAGATAGTGAAATTGCATTGTTTTTGGTAAGAAATGATAACCATTCATTTCATTAGCATTCATCACGGTATCATAATGCATAGATACACACTTGTTAATAATGAATGGTGCATACTTCTTAGTCCATTCGGTGTCTTCACTATCAAGTAAAGGTTCTTTACTGTAGTTGATAGAGTTTAGGTAATCTTTCAATTCATACATAATATTTAATCTCTTTCGGTGTGAAAGGCAATTTAGTCAATACAAAATTTACTACATCTTCTAGTTCATCATCTCTTAGATTATATAGTTCTTGTTGATTTTGTGTTAACTGAATTCGTCTGCCTTTGTATAGTTTTTTTACAATACCTTCCGCTTCATATGTTTCTAATGTTGATGATAATACAATCTCTACATAACATCTGAAATCATTTCCTGGTTGGTTTCTACTTCGCATTACGGCACTAAGAAATTTGGCCTGACCGATTTTTAATTCACCTCTTGCAAGAACACCTGTTTCGAAATCTTGAATGTGTGACCTGCCAAAGTATAATACAAACCGTTCTTGACCGGCTTCTTCATAACCAGTGCCATCTTTGGTCTTCTGAGTTCTATGGCCTTCATCTAGTCTATCTTTACAATAGTCTAGGTAACCAATACCTTTTATCATTACACCCTCTATTTGAAATTACAGTTTGCCATAATCTCTGTTAGACAGGCAACCATATTGATTTCTTGGTCAGCAACAAAGGCGGCTTTGTATTGATAACCTGCAATAATTAATACTGCTTGAGGTACTGATTTACTTTCAAGTGCCTCATACAAACTACTGTAGATTGTAGAAAATAAAGAAGATGGTTCTTTATCTAAATTATTAATAACCCACTTTCGCATATCATTAAACTTTTTATCTTTTAAGATTTGCATAAGTTCTTTGTTATTAGTTTCAGATAGATTAAACAAAACACCACTATCAATCTTACCTCTTACAGAATATCTTTGTAACTCATTAATAGTCCGTCTGAAATCAGGATAATGTTTTTGTATAAGTTCGGCAAGAACCTTTGGGTCAAACTCAACTTGTTCATCTTTAAGAATACCAGATAGTCTGGTCATCAATGCTTTTGCTGTCTTAACTTTTTGACCATTCTTAATAGCAAAGTCAATTACTGTACACCTACTATGCAAAGCAGGTATAATTTTCATCTTGTAATTACAAGTAAAAATAAATCGACAATTCTTATAGAATGTTTCAATGAAGTTACGCAAGGCAGGTTGAACGGACTCGGCATTCATATAGTCTGCCTCATCTACAATCACAACTTTATGATTGGAATGTTCTGTTAATGATACTGTAGAGGCAAAGTTTTTAATCTTATGCCTTAATGTATCAATCTGTCGGCCTTCATCTGAACCATTGATGATGATATAATCAGCACCCATTTCTTCACATAATGCACGAGCAACAGTAGTCTTACCTGTACCGGCAGAACCACTTAATAACAGATTTGGTATTTCGCCTTGTTTAAGAAACTCTTGGAATGTTTCTTTTAAGTTCTCTGTAAGGATACAATCCTTAATTTTTTGTGGCCGATATTTCTCAACCCACAAATACTCTTCTGACATAATATATTCCTCACTTTATTCATTATTTAGTTTCTTTATCATATTTATAGGTAACATCATAGCCACCTTTTCTATCTGTCCACCAATCATCATCTCTATCATAATCTAATTGAGAAACAAAGTCATAAAACTTATCACTTTCCTCATCTGTTGGTGCTTCACCCTCCGGTTCCATACCACCAAATGTTTCTTGGTCTTGGTGTGTTAGAATTTCTTTAAATCTTTTTACGGATCCAAATTCTTCTATGATAGCTTCGTCTGGACAATCATATTTAAATTCAGAAGCTACTGAGTGCCATTCGGTTTTAGTAAACTCTGTCATTATTAAAACTCACTATCAGGTTCAACAGCAATCCAGTATTGGACTTTTTGGCTTCTGTTTACAAAGTGTGAAATCTTTGCTTGAGAAATCGCCACATCATAGTCGCCCATAATCATTTTAAGGTTTTCAGTTTTGAAATATGCCTTAAAAGTTTTATCTGTTGCACCTACTTCAATAGAATAATCATTTGAAGATGGAGTTTTCTTATCTAAGGCAACCAATTTGATTGTACTACCATCGCCTTCAACAGCAACATCTGGTAAACCAAGTGTATTGACACCTTTCATAAGTTTAGTAAACATCTCTTTGGTAAGTTGGAATGTTACAAACTTATCAGGCATTGTAATAGGCTTTGTTGGTGCCACTACAACCGATTTATCTGCAAAATAATACTTAATAGATTGTTTACCATTTGCATCTTTAATAGTAAGTTTCTGACCACCATTAAAGTTTAAAGTTGCTTTGTCAAACAAATCAACTGCTCGTAAGAATTCAGGCAAATCATAGATTGCAAATTCTTGTTCAAACTTCTCACCGATTTCAGCTTCTGCCAAAATGTTTTTAAGTGTAGAGATAGTTTGAATTTTGTTACCGACATTAACTACGATACCTTGGTTGATATCAGAAAAGTTTTTTAGTACGGCAACTGTTTCACTACTTATATTCATAATATATTTCTCCTTTAAAAAATTAATTATATATCATATCTCATCAAATGGCAAGGCCAAGATACTTAGCCACATTCTCTGGAGATGTTTCACCATATGGGTCATTTTCACCACTATCTTTAGGTTCAATAAACCATTTCTCAATTGCATTATCATTTACGATACATGCATAACGCCATGACCGATTGCCAAAACACACATCTGATTTGTCAACAAGCATACCCATATGGTCTGTGAATTCACCATTACCATCAGGTATTACTTTAACATTTTTGATGCCTAAGTGTTCTGCCCAAGCGTTCATAACGAAACTGTCATTAACAGATACTACATAGATTTCATCTATACCAGCATCTTTAAATTTTTGATAATTCTCTTCGAAACCTGGTAGTTGATATGTACTACAAGTAGGAGTAAATGCACCAGGCAATGAGAATAGAATTGACTTTTTACCTTTGAATAATTCAGTAGAGGTTTTACCGACATATTCACCTCCGATAGGACAACCTCCGTCTTCAGGTTGTTCATCGCCTACACGGCATTGAAATGTTACTCTTGGTATTACTGTCGCTATTTCCATTCTATATCCTTCATATTAAAATTTGGAGCGAGTAGGGAATTTCGCAATCCCGACCTCTTCGTTGGCAACGAAGCGCTCTACTTCTGAGCTATACTCGCAATTTGGAGCGGAGTGATTGTACTGCCCAATCTTCTCTTGGTTGGAAACCAAGTGTGTTACTTTTATACTAACTCCGCATTTATTCATTGTTTACAATAATACACTAAAGGCGTCCTAATGTCAAGCCTAGGACGCCAATAGCCTAATTATTATTTAATGTTGATAGTTCTAGCTTTCTTATGGTCTGGAACAATCTTCTCTAAAGATACTTTTAAAAGTCCGTCTTTTAATTCAGCACCTTTAACTTCGATATCATCAGCAATTGTAAAAGATTTAGTGAAGCTTCTTTTAGCAATACCTTGGTGTAAAACACCGTCATTGTCTTCTACTTCTTTTTCTTCTTTTGATTTTACTGATTGAATTTTAAGAATGTTATCCTCAAAATCTACCGAGATATCTTTTTTACCATAGCCTGCTAACGCAACCTCAATATTATATGTTAAAGAACCTGTCTTTACAATATTATATGGTGGATAGTTATTAGCCGCCATCTGTGGTAAATGATTGGACATGTTATCGAAATGGTCGAACATATCATCAAACCCCACTGTGAATGGTCTAAGGCCTGTAAAAATTGAATGAATTGCTTTGTGATTTGTCATATTAATCTCCTTTGTTAAGCAAGTTAAATTTGATACCTCTTATGAGCGTATCATAGTTATTTATATAATCATTATCTATCATATTTCAAGTGGTAGTTTTTTGTATATTAGAGGCTATAAAAAACTACCAAAATCGAGCCGCAGCTTAAGTTTGTTCAGAGTTAAAACCAGGCGCAAATGCCAAAACACTCATTCAGGTTAACGCTAGCGCCCCTGAATTCTGGTGGGCTGAGGTAGGTCTCACCCTCATTATACTAACTTATCTTACTAAGTCTATCACCACTTTTTACTGACCTGTATGCCATGTAGTGCTACGAAGACCAATGAGCCCGAATTAGGTGGTGGTTTTGTTCAGACAGACCACCAACTGCTGACTATTAGGTGTTTTAACACTGGCGTCACCCCTTCCTCGCAGTAGGTCTTACGATTTGCCTACTCCCCTATTTATTACATAACAGGCACAGGCGAGGGAATTTCTTTATCTCATTTGTTCTAACTTCTTCATCTTCTTCTTGTAATTCTTTATGCCTTCTTTTTTCTTTTCTCTTTTGATTTCAGATGGCTTCTGATAATATTCTCTTGCTCGTAACTCTTTAACAAGGCCACTCTTTTGTACTTTTTTCTTAAGCACTCTTAATGCCTTTTCTAAGTTACCGTTTCTTACTTCAACATATACCATGTTGTCCTTTCCGTTAAATTGAGTAGTGTTATTTATAATAAGGTTGGTGGGGGACACTACTCCCCCACCAGGACACTACTATGTTTTGATGATATTAGATAACATCGTTGTCATCTGAGGCATCATCATCCTCATCCACTTGTGAAGATATATCAGCCTGTCTAGCCTCTTCGCTTATCTGCTCAGCAGTAGCGCCAGCATCGACTTTACTGTATAACTCCATAAATGAATTCTTAGTGTCATCATCGAACCTGTTTACACACACTTCAATAGCTTTCATTTTGTTCGCTTTGAAAATGTTGTAAGCCTGTACAATGTGTACTAGTCTTCTAGTTGAAATAATCTCATCGACACCACCATCAAAGTAGGTCTTTCTGATTACATCAGCCCATGTTACTAGTTTCTGACAAAACTCTTTATCAACCTTACCGAATGTACCCATAGTATTAACTAGGATTTTTTCTTCTACTTTAGCAGAAGGATAAGATTGTTCAAATGTAATTGGAAATCTTTCTAAGAAAGCTTCGTTAAGTACATTTGTACCGATGAATTTACCGTCATCACTACCTTGACCTTTTGTATTGGCAGTAGCAACAACTGTGAAACCATCAACTGGTTTTACAAACTTGTTAATCTTTTTAACATAGACACCGGATCCTTCTAAGATAGGTTGTAAACACATAATCTTATTAGACGCCAAGTCAATCTCATCGAGTAGAAGCACAGCGCCTCTCTCCATGGCTTCGATTACAGGACCATTCTGCCAAACAGTTTGACCATCTTTAAGTCTGTAACCACCAAGCAAATCATCTTCATCGGTTTCGATAGTGATGTTCACTCTGATTAATTCTCTTCTGTTCTCAGCACATGCTTGAGTAACACCAAAAGTTTTACCGTTACCAGAAAGACCAGTAATAAAAACAGGATAGAAAATCTTGCTTTTGATAATAGACTTTAAATCTGGATAGTTACCAAACGAAACGAATGTACTATCTTTTTGTGGTACGATATTACCAACCAAACTAGAAACAACATAAGCGGCTTCAGTGTTTGAGGTTTGAGGTGCCAACACCTTTTCTGTAGGTGTAACTTTTGCTGAAGACACTTGGTCTTCGTTTTCAGTAGGCAATTTGAATAAAGACTTACCAAGTTTGTAGTCTTGGTTCTTAATCAACCATTGTGGTGCATACTTACAACCAAAATGGGCATTAGCCTCTTTAAGTTGAGTAGTAGTCAACTCATTTGTGCCGAAAGTTTTTAGAGCGTAATCGACAAACTCTTTTTGTTTCAAGTTTAACATAGTGTATGTGTCCTTTTGTTAGTAGTTAATAATATAAGTTTCTTTTCTCACTTTACGGTACCATCCTACAGGTACTTTTATCAAATGGCAAGCGTTATTTTCACTTTTTTTAAAGTTTTTTTTCGTTGCCAGGTGCGACATCTACGCCACCTCCTTGATAAATTTGTTTAAGACCACTCTGGAAACCAATCTTGATTGCATTGATTTACCAAATAGTCTTTTGAATTCTGACGGTGTTGCTTTCTTAATCTCAGCATCATCAAAACTAAAGTTCTCAACATTCATTCTTTTGCCATCAAGCAAGAAGTATTTGTTGTAACCATTTTTATTGATAGCAATTGCTTTATCTCTAGTCATTTCTTTTCTAAGAATATTGTATTGCTTTTCTCTTTGTAACCAATCGCCATCACAATACTGTTCAATATCCCATCTTCTAACTCTTTTAAGAATATAGAAACCAACATTGTTAGTTTGATTTTTTACTGAAATAAGTTTTAGTAATTTATCAGTAAGACCCCAATCTTTTACTACAATCTTTTTCTTACCATGATTGATAACTTTTACACCATCGTAACCAACATATTTTCTGTTTTCGATATTACCATATTCATCTAACATTCCAGATGATTTGATATAACCTCTGAATGAGTTAGCACCACCATCGGTCAAGGTAATAAATGTCATCTTCTCAATATTGTATTTTTGTTTGAACAATGGTATCAACTTATCCATAAACACAAGTGCTTCATTTAATGGTGTGTTACCAAGATACAATGAAGTAGGACAACCAAAGCTTTTGTATCTGTACATTTCAGCTGCTTCATTCCAGTTTTTAGTGTAAGTATAGTTGTGAGTATAGTATTTACCAAAGTGGTACATATACATACATGCTGTTTCAAATTCTTTCTTTTTCATTCTGTGACTAAAACAGTTTACAAGATTGAAGTCATCAAACATCCAATCGCCTTCTTTATGATTAAAAGACTTTTTAGCTTTTTCTTTTCTTTCAGAGGTAAAGAAGTAAACTTCAAAAGGTATGTTTACTTTTCTACAAAACTCAACAAGGTTTAATAATTGTTCAACTGTATTACCTAGTGTATCAGACATGGATCCAGACCAATCTAATAACATAATCATACCATGGTTTTTACCGTCAGGTATAATAGTCAATCTTTTAAAGATATCATCTGAAAATTTGTAGTCTTTAAGTTTTAATGGGTCAAGGACACCAGTTTTATCTTGCGATGCTCTCTTGTAAGCAGTAGCAGATTTTTTCATCTCAAATTCTTTTACAAGATACATAACAGTTTTCTTGTTATCGTTCTGAAATTTTTTGTATTCTGCTTTTAAGAATGACATATACTTAGCATCATCATAATTATAGTGTCTTTGATTAACCCTTTCATCAGATATAATTTTGAAGTATTCTTTGTAAGTAATAATACTATCAAGGTTTGCATCAGGCATATTAGCATAGTGATATGTTGAAGCGCCTTTGTCTAGTAACTGACTTTTTGCTCTCTCAAAGGCATCATCTGTAATTGCTCTAAGAGCTGGCATTTCTTTACTACCATCAGAACCTTTAGCGAAAGCTTTTGGTGTATCATCACCATCTTCTACTTCATCATCACCAGTTTTGTTAGAGGCACTAGAAGATTTACTTTTTTCTTCTGATTGTTCCTCACTGTCAGGTTTATTGTTGTCATGGTCACCATAATTATTGAAATCATTTTTTTCATCAGCGTCATTATCATCACCTGAACCATCTTGGTCATCAGCGTCATCAAAATCATCTTCATCAGATAAATCATAATTTTGTGCAATTTCTAAGTCATCGAAATTAGGTAACTTTTGCATCTGTTCAATTTGTTCTTTCTGCCATGCCAACATTTCATTAGCAAGTTTAAGAACATCATCAAAGGTAACAAGAGCATCAACTTTAGATAACCATTCATTGTCTTGGTCATTGAAGTCAAAAGGCAATCTGTTTAAAGATTTAGACCTTAGATTAATCTTGTCAATAGTCATAAGGTCAGTATTAATATTTTTACCTTTAAGACCAAAGAAATTCTTTTTTTCAAGGATTTCAAAACCATTCATATAGTTTTTCACAACACCAGGATACTTAGCTTGAATTAACTTATCAATTCTAGTATCTTCTAACACATTTACATAAGACCTCAACTCAGAAGAACCAATACCTTCCCACTCTTCATATGGAGTCCAAAGGGCATGAGAACATTCGTGAGCAATTAACATATCATATACATCACCTTTTTGCTCTTCGAAAATAGGCAATGTTAATACTCTGTTCTTTACATCGAAAGAAGCAGTAGCTACACTGTTATGTTGGATTGTAATATTCTCAGTAGCAAGTAATTTTGCTAGATTTGATTTGACTTCTAAATTGATAGT
>Ga0257114_1003387_pt1 | contig 10090 bp, 3 predicted proteins | sample SI112_10mmetaG_FD_190149 | JGI IMG/M metagenome (GOLD analysis project Ga0257114, IMG submission 190149) | Marine microbial communities from Saanich Inlet, British Columbia, Canada - SI112_10m | ecosystem: Environmental > Aquatic > Marine > Inlet | place: Canada: British Columbia | collected... | reverse complement strand
GAAACTGTACCAGAAATTAGTGTTGGTATGACAGTATCGGGTACTCAAATATCAGGCACTCCAACTGTTTCAGCAATTAATGGTTCAGTGCTCACTTTATCAACTGCACAAAGTATTGATATTTCAGTTGATCCTAAATTAACATTTGCATATGCTAATGATGCTGCAGCAGAAGCTGTTTTATCAGAAGCTGATTATGCACAATATTTAAACCAAAAAGCATCAAGAGATTCTTCAACGGCTGCAGGTTTAGAAAGAATTGAAGTAACAGCAGGTGGAACAGGTTATACATCTGCACCAACAGTTACTATTACAGGAGACGGTTCAGGAGCAACTGCTACTGCTACTGTGTCAGGTGGAGCGGTTACAGCAGTCACAGTGAATAATAAAGGTACAAATTATAGAGTAGTGGATATTACTTTCTCAGGTGGTGGAGGTTCAGATGCTGCGGCAAGAGCAGTCCTCTCACCTAAAGGAGGCCATGGAGTTGATCCAATATCCGAACTTGGTGGATTCTTTATTTCATTAAATACTAAATTAGATGGTAATGATGGTGGTGATTTAACAGTAGGTAATGATTTCAGACAAATCATGCTCTTAAATAAACCAAGAATATATAATGCAACTCCTCTCGCAGGATTAATTGCAACTGCAGATACACTTAAAGCTACAAGTTATGTAGAAATTGATACAGGTAGTACAACAGATAATGCAACTGATTTTACAGTTGATGAATTAATTGTTGGCCAAACATCTGGTGCTCAAGCATATGTTGTGGAAAAAGATACAGTTAATGATTATATCAGATATCATCAAAATGACAAAACAGGTTATACTGCATTCTCAAGTGCCGAAGATATTGTTGGGCAAACAAGTACAAGTACAGCAACCCTAACAAGTGCAGCAGTAGGTAATCCAGAGGTTGATCGATCATCTGGAGAAATTTTATTCTTAGAAAATAGAGATCCTATCAGCAGAACAACAACACAGATTGAAGATATAAAAGTAATTATAGAATTCTAATATAAATAATAATATTAGGAAGAGAAATTTATGGCAACAACAGTAGTAAAAAATTATAGCATTGCACCTTATTATGATGATTTTGATGAAACAAAAAATTATCATAGGGTCCTTTTTCGACCAGGTTATGCTGTCCAAGCAAGAGAGTTAACACAGTTACAAACAGCATTACAAGCTCAAATTGATCGATATGGTCAATTCGCTTTTAAAGATGGTTCAAGAGTTGTAAATGGTAAGGTAACTCTTAATGTTGAGTATGATTTTGTAAAAATAGAATCATCATTCACACATTCGACAGAAGGTTCATTAAATGCTGATAATTATTTAGACGAATTTGTTGGTACTACAATTACAGGAGCAACAAGTGGTGTTACTGCAGTTGTTCAACAAGTTGCTGCAGCTGCAGGTTCAGACCCTGCAACATTATATGTTAAATATACTAATTCAGGTACTGATAACGAAACATCTGTCTTTACTCAGACAGAAGAGCTTACTTCAAATGGAAGTACAGTACGATATGGTAAAGTAAAACCACTTGCAGACACTCCAACAGGTTATGGTTCAGCAGTTAACATCGAAGAAGGTGTATACTTTATTGCAGGTACATTTGCATATGTTCCAGCAGGTTCTCTAATACTTGACAAATATACAAATACACCAAATTATATTGTTGGTTTAAAGGTTACAGAAAATACAGTTGATAATACTACTGATTCAACCCTTTTAGATAATGCACAGGGTGTGCCAAATACGGCAGCGCCTGGTGCGGTTCGATACCAAATATCTACTGAATTAATAAAAGAGCCATTAGCATTAGCATCAAGAACAGAAAATAGTTATATTACTCTTATCGTTATTGAAGATGGTAAATCAGCTGTTGATAAAACAGATAAAACTGGTGATACAGAATTAACAGAAAGATTAGCAAGAAGAACATTTGAGGAATCAGGTGATTATGTTGTTGAGCCTTTCCAAATTAATCCAAGAGAATATTTAAACACTGGTAGTAATTTTGGGTTTAAAACAACTGCAGAAATTATTGCAGATGGCGATGCAGCAAATACAAGTGCAGCAACAACCTTTGGTGATGATCGATTAAGTATTGGTATTGATCCATCAGTTGCCTATGTAAAAGGATTCAGAGTTCAAAATAACACAACCAAAAATTTAACAGTAGAAAAACCAAGAGGTGCAAATGCTACTAACAATGTAAATGTGGCAACAACAAGTATACCAGTGGGTAACTATGTTAAATTAACAGAGTCAACTGTCAAAGGTATGCCAGATGTTAATGAATTTGCAACATTAAATTTACATAATGCCACTGGTCAAGGTGGTTCAGTTGTTGGTACTGCAAGAGCAAGAGCTTTAGAAAAGGTTGGTACAGAACTAAGATTATATTTATTTGATATCAATATGACTTCAGGCACATTTAGTGCAGTAAGAAGTGTTGATCAAACTGGAACAACTCAAAACTTTATTGGTGATTTAGCCTCAGTTGGTAACTTATTTGATGTTGGTAATAATGGATTAGTATTTAAACTTCCATATTCAGCAGTTAAAACATTATATACTGCAGCAAATCCAGCAGTTGTAGATACTGTGTATGTTGTAAAACAATTATTTGAAACAAATGGTTCGACTATTAGTATTGCTTCTGGTCAAGGTACATTTATTAATACATCATCAATTACTGCTTCATTAGGAACAGGTTTAATTGATTCAACACCAACAATCTCATCTGGTTCTGATGGATCCACTTCATTAACATTTAGTGATGTCAGTGGTGTCACACCAGGTTCAACTACATTAAAGGTTATGGCAGATGTCCAGAAAAACCTTTTACATAAAACAAAAACAAGAAATGATAGTTCAACTGTTACAGGTGCATTAACTGGTACACCAGGAACATTAAGTTTAGGTAAAGCCGATATTATAAGAATTGTTTCAGTCGTTGATGCTCAATCAGTAAATATCACCGAAAGGTTTACATTGGATAATGGGCAAAGAGATAACTTCTATGACATTGGTAAAGTAACTCTTAAACCTGGATTTTCTACTCCTTCTGGTAATATTACAGTTACATTTGATTATTACTCACACGGATCAGGCGATTATTTTACAGTTGATTCATATCCTACTGCAGATTATGGCACTATTCCATCCTTTGCAAGTCAACAAGGATCAGTTCAATTAAGAGATTGTTTAGACTTCAGACCAAGAAAAGATGATGCTGGTACTCAGTTTACAGGTTCAGGAGGATCACATCCTCAACCACCTAAACCAGGACATGCAGCTCTTGCCGAAGTTACTCATTATATGCCACGAATTGATAAGGTATATATTACACGTAAGGGCGAATTTAAAACAGAAATTGGTGTTCCAAGTTTAACACCTAAGGCTCCAGAAACGCCAGAAGATGCAATGGGAATATACAACTTAAAATTAAGTCCTTATATATTCTCAGTAGATGATGTAAAACCAGAAATCATTGATAATAGAAGATATACAATGAAAGACATTGGTAAACTAGATAAACGAATTAAAAATCTAGAGTATTATACATCACTTTCTTTATTAGAGCAAAGTGCTGCAGATGTTGAATTATTTGATGGTAGTGGATTCTCTAGGTTAAAGAATGGATTTATTGTTGATGGATTCAAAGGTCACAATATTGCCGATACATCAAACCCAGATTATGCAGCTTCTATCGATAAAAATAATGGAGTATTAAGACCTAAGTTTGATGAACGTAATGTTAACTTAGTCAGAAAGGCATCCGATTCAGGTACAGCAGTTAAGAATGGTTCAATTGTAACCATGCCTCATACTGAAACAAATTATATTAATCAACCATATGCTTCATTTGCATCGAATGTAAATCCATATAATGTATTCTCTTGGGCAGGTTCTTTAGAACTTTCGCCAGAAGGAGACGAATGGAAAGAAACAGATGTAAGACCTAATGTTATCATTGACGATTCATCATCATATGAACAGTTTGCTCAAATGGCAGAAGAAACAGGTATCTTAGGTACAGTTTGGAATGAATGGGAAACAAACTGGACGGGTGTTGAACTTGAGTCAGATACAACATCAACAGCTGGAAGAGGACGACAAGGTGGATTCTTTGATAGAGAACTCTTTGAATGGTTTGATTTTGGTGATGCTTTTGGTGGTGGTGAACAAACAACTATTACATCAACTACTACTACTCAAAATCAATCTAGGTCTGGTTTAAGAACTGACCTTGCATTTGATACTGTTCAAAGAACAGATGGGCGAAGAGTTGTTGAGGTTAACTTTGTGCCATTTATAAGATCAAGGAAAATATACTTTAAAGCACAATTAATGAAGCCAGGAACAAAGGTATATGCATTCTTTGATGGTGTTAATGTTACCGATTTCTGTGCAGAAGAAAGCTTTACAGAATTTTCAGATCGATCACAAGTTGATACATTTGAAGGCACAACAGTGCATCCATCAAATGGAGATTTAATTACAGATGCATCGGGTATCGTAACAGGTTCATTTATCATACCAAGAAATTCATCTCTTAAATTCCAAACAGGTATAAGAGAATTTAGGCTTACAGATAGTTCTTCAAATAATAAAGATGCTGAAACCACCTATGCCGAAGCTCAATATCATGCTCAAGGTTTAATAGAAGCAATAGAGAGTAGAGTCGTATCAACAAAAGTACCAAGATTAGTACAATCAGAATTAAACGAAGATAGAACATTAGTTGATACACAAGTAAGTGAAACAACAACTTGGGTTGATCCAGTCGCAGAAACAATATTAATTGATAAAGCTGGTGGTATCTTTGCAAAATCAGTTGATTTATATTTTAAATCTAAGGCTGCAGCAATACCAGTTAGAGTATCAATACGTACAACTCAAAATGGTACACCAACACAAAGAATAGTACCAGGTGCGGATAAAATTTTATATCCATCATCTGTAAATGTATCAGCAAATGCTGCAACAGCAACTAACTTTGCATTTGATTATCCAGTTTATTTAGCTCAGGATACAGAATATGCAATCGTGATAACTTCACAATCAGACGACTATGAAGTTTATGTAGCTGAAATGGGTGGATTTGATTTAACAAATACATCTGAAAGAATTACAAAACAACCATATAATGGTGTGTTCTTTAGTTCACAAAATGCTTCAACATGGACACCAGAGCAAAGTAAAGATCTTAAATTTAAATTAAACAGAGCCTCATTTACTGGTTCATCAGCTGAAATTACATTGGTAAACGATATATTACCTGTCAGAAAACTGGTAGGTAATCCATTATCGACAACAAGTGGATCAAAAGTCATTACTGTTACACATAAAAATCATGGCATGCATGATTCATCATCACAGGTAACAATTGCAGGTGCAACAACAACCAATGGAATTGATGCAAGTGATATTAATGGTACATATACTATTGCTAATATTGGGCATGATTCATATACCATTACAGCAACAGGTAGTACTAATGCTACTGCAACAGGAGCAGGTGGAGGACAATCAGTCACAGCAACAGAAAATAGACATATTGATGTAATGCATCCAGTCGTACAAAATATACAAGTACCTGGAACAACACTCAGATTTTTTGCAACAATTTATAGTTCACAAAGTATTGATGGCTCAGAAGCAGCACATCAACCGTCACAAGAGTTTGAAATATTACCAAATAAAAACTTTATATTTGAAGCTCCTAAATTAATTGGTTCAGCTATACAAGAATCAGGTAATATGAGTAGTAATAAATCATTCTCATTACGATGTGTATTAAGTACTACTAATGAAGCATTATCTCCTGTCATTGATATGAATAGAGCATCAGTACATACAATTCAAAATATTATTAGTTCAGACGGAGGAGCAGAAAATGTAGCTTCTGGTGGTGCTGAACTTACTAGATATATTACAAAGAAAGTAGAATTAAACGAAGAAGCTGACACCGCAACTGTATTCATGAATGTGAATAGACCAGGTTCAGCTAATGTAGATTTATATTACAGAGTATTAGAAGGTGGTTCATCTGCAGATATTAATGATATAGCCTTTATAGAAGCAAGTCCAAGTGAATCAATACCTGTGAATGAAAGATCATATTCAGAAGTGAGATATGATATTGATCCAACAGGAAGTTTTGGTACAGTTCAATTTAAGATTGTTTTACGATCAACTGTATCATCAACACCACCGAAAATAAAAGACTTTAGAGCAATTTGTGCAACATAGGATAAATTATGGCGACTAAGAAAAAAGTAAATGAACTTCCTGATTTTGAAAAGGATACAACAACTCACGCTGTTATAAATACTAATACAACAGCATTTTCTAATCGAAGAGATCAACTGGCAAAATTAGAACAGAAGAACGCCGAAATGGAAACTATGAAAAAAGATATAGCAGAAATTAAAGAACTATTAAAAGGATTGAGTAAAAAATAATGGCAGCTAATAACGAAACAAGAACACTTAAATCAAATACGCTTGAAGAATTTCGCCAGAAGTCAAATGAGGTATCACTTCACTTAGGTGATAATGCTCTCATTGATTCACGTATACTTGATAAGACAGTCGAATATACTGCAACAGCAAGTCAAGCTCTATTTACTTCAGGCACATTAAGATTTGAATTAAAACCAGAGGAAACTATTGATGATGTTTCAGCTGGTGAATCATTTAATGTAGGTTTAGTAAAAGTATTCCAAGATGGAACAGAACTTGTACAAGGTATTGCTGCAGGTCAATTTAAAGTTCCTAATTATGTAGGTTCAATTACACTCAGTAATATTTCAAGTGCTGCTGATGTAGATGAGTTTATTGAAGATGCAGTTATATATCAAGGTTCATCTCTTGCAGGTGCAACATGGCAAGGTACAGTTTTAGATTGTACAACAACACTTTTACGATTAAAAACAAAAACAGGAACATTCTCTGCCTCTACTCTTATTAAAGTAAGTGGTGGAACAGATACAATTGTTGGTGCGAATCATGGTGATATTAATGCTACTGATTCAGCTTATGGAGTTATGATTGAACTCAATACTGCTGCAAGTGCTGGCGATGTTATTAAAGTTGTATCACACAATCTAGTAGATGCAATTAACGAAGTGCAAGATGATATTGGAGATATTACAACACTTGCTGCAGGTATTCCATCAAAGGCTGATGTAGTAGTTGCTGTTAACTCATTTAAAGGTGAGGTTGGTAATGCAGTTGATTTAAATACTACAGCACAAGTAGTTGTAACAGCAATTAATGAACACGAAACAGACATAGGTAGTATGTCTTTAAATACAACTGCAACTGATTTAACAGCTGCAATCAATGAACATGATGCAGAACTTGGAACAATTACAGCTGGAGCAATGGGAACCACAGCGTCAACAGTATCTACTGCAATTGCAGAATTACATACTGATGTCGATGCAAGATTAAAACTAACATCTGGTTCATCACAAACATTAAACACAGATGCTACATTTACAAATGGCAATACACTTGTATTTCCAACAGGGTCAACACTTGATATAAGAAATGGTTTATTACAAACTGGTGCTGGTGGACTATCAGTATCTACAGCATATATTGATTTTAATGCTGATCTTAATGAACGAGGTCTTTCATTTGAAAGAAGCGATTTTGGTAATGGTGTTGATGTTAAACTTGTTTGGGATGAAGTTTATGCAGCAACTCAGCCAGACAGAGCATTTAGAGTTATTGGTTTAAACACAGGTTCAACAACAGAAACAGCAGACTTAGTTACTTTCTATAATGCTCAAGATCTTATTGCAAATAATACTGAAACAGGTATCGATGTAACATGGGATTCAACAAATCAAAACTTTGATTTTGCATTAAGTGCTGATCCAACAATTACATTAGCTGGTGATTTATCAGGTTCAGTTACTCTTACAAATTTAACAAGTGGAACATTAACAGCAACTATCGGTGCAGGTACTGTAGAAAATGATATGTTGGCTGGAAGTATTGCAGCTTCTAAATTAGCAGGTTCAATTGGTAATAGTAAATTAACAAATTCAAGTATTACAGTTAGTGATGGATCAAACACAAGTCCAATTGCTCTTGGTGGTACATTAACATTTAATGGAACATCAGGTGAAGTTGAAGTTGTAGAAAATGCAGGAACAGTTACAATTGGATTACCTAGTAATGTAACAGTAGGAAATAATTTAATTGTTACTGGAAACTTAACTGTTCAAGGCACACAAACAATATTAAATACTGAAACATTAACGGTAGAAGATACATTAGTTCTTGCAGGTAATGATTTAAGTTCAGAACCAAGTTCAGGCGGATTTGGTTTAGAGGTTGGACCAATCACAAGTCCAAGTGGTGTTGCATCAAATGTAACAGGTGCTCACTCAATTGTATATAACTATGCAACTGACCAATGGGAAGCAGATGGTTCATTAATTCTTTCCGAAGCTTCTGTCGGTACACCAAGTATTGAAGGCACAGATTTTGGAGCAAGTAAGGATCTTGCATTTTCTGCTGGATCAGGCCTAAGCGAAACAGTAACAGGTTTAGCAACAAATAACTTTGTTGTTACGTATACAAATACTGATAAAGGCTCAGATCAAAACATCTTTAAAAATGTAGCTACAACTTCAGGAACAGCGATTGCTGATAATAACAATGACACTTTAACAATTGTTGGTGGTAATGATTTATCAACATCAGCAAGTGCAGATACAATAACAATTCAACATGATAATTCAGGCGTAAGTGCAGCTTCATACGGAAGTCAGTTTGTAGTACCAAGTATTACTGTAGATGCAAGAGGCCATATAACTGCAGCATCAAGTAACGCAGCCATTAGTTTAGCTGCTCTTGGATATTCAGGATCAACAAATGCCGACAATTATGGCTCATTTAGTATTAGGGCGAACGCTGGCGCAGCAGAAGCGATTGGTTCTGGTGAAACAATAACCTTTACTGATAGTGGTGCAACAACTGTATCACGCTCTGGTAATACAATTGATATATCATCTGTCAATACAACTTATAGTGTAGGTGATGGTGGATTAACTCAAGTTAACTTCACAACAACAAGAAGAGATAAACTTGATGGAATAGCCTCAAGTGCAAATAATTATTCATGGCAATATGATACATCGGGTAATGGCTCAAATGAATCAGTAACAAATGGAGAGGTTATTAGATTTAATGGTGGTGGTGCAACAACTGTAACACACAGCGGTTCAACAATAACTATTTCATCTACTGATACAAATACTGATACTAATACAATTACTAATATTGGTGCAAATGGTGGTAATTATACTAATGGTAATATTAGTCTGCAAGGATCTGGTGCTACATCAGTATCTAAGTCTGGTAATACTATTACTATTACTTCTACTGATACTAATACAGACACAAATACTGTAACGAATAATATTGCTGGAAATGGTATATCAGTAAGTGCAGCAACTGGGAACTCAACTATTGCAATGACAGGTTCTTATAGTGGAACATTTACTGCAACAGACGTTTGTGCAACATCAGACGCAAGATTAAAAACAGATATTGAAACTCTTGATGGTTCAAAAGTATTTGATATGCGAGGAGCATCATTTAAATTTTTAGCTGATCATGCTAAAAGTTCAGGAGTTATTGCTCAGGAACTTGAAATGATAGCTCCTGAATTGGTACATGAAGATAAAGATGGATTTAAAAGTGTTGCATATGGTAACACAGTAGGATATTTGATTGAAGCAATTAAATTATTAAAGGCTGAAATTGAAGAACTAAAAAGTATAAATAAGAAGGTATAGAGGAAAAAAATGGCAGTATACTCTAACATAGTAGTTGACCAAGGAGCCGATTACTCAGCTGGTATCGATGTTACTGATTCAGATGGAGATGCTTTAAATTTGACAGGTTACACAGTGGCTGGTCAAATAAGAAAAACATACTCATCATCTACTTCAGTAAACTTTACAGCAAGTGTAGCTAGTCCGGCAACTGCTGGAGTTGTTAATATAAGTTTAACAAATGCTCAAACAAATGCCATGAAA
>Ga0257114_1003386_pt1 | contig 10090 bp, 17 predicted proteins | sample SI112_10mmetaG_FD_190149 | JGI IMG/M metagenome (GOLD analysis project Ga0257114, IMG submission 190149) | Marine microbial communities from Saanich Inlet, British Columbia, Canada - SI112_10m | ecosystem: Environmental > Aquatic > Marine > Inlet | place: Canada: British Columbia | collected... | reverse complement strand
CAGTTCGACAAGTTGAACCAGACCATGTTGGGTTACTTCTGGAGACCAGAGGAGGTCAGCCTGCAGAAGGACAGAGCGGACTTCATGAACTTCAGACCTGAACAGAAACACATATTCACAAGTAACTTGAAGTACCAGACACTGTTAGACAGTGTACAGGGCAGGGGACCAAGCCTCATGTTCCTGCCGTATGTTTCAAATCCGGAACTGGAAGGTTGCATAGTGACGTGGGATTTCTTTGAGACTATACACTCAAGATCATACACACACATCATGAAGAACGTGTACTCGGATCCAGCGGAAGTGTTTGACACCATATTGGACGACAAGGAGATCCTAAAGAGAGCAAGTTCTGTTACAACGGAATATGACAAGTTTGGAAAGATGGCACTGGACTATGCAGTAGGCAAGAAAGTGGACATGCTGGCACTGAAGAAACAACTGTATCTTGCAATGAACACCGTGAACCTGTTAGAAGGTTTGAGATTCTACATATCATTCGCCTGCACATTCGCATTTGGCGAACTGAAACTGATGGAAGGTTCAGCAAAGATCCTCTCACTGATAGCAAGGGACGAAGCAACACACCTGAACCTGTCGACACACGTGATCAAGGCATGGCAAAAAGGTGATGATCCTGAAATGACCAAAGCAATGAAAGGCACAGAGAAGACAGTGATACAGATGTTCAAGGACTGTGTTGAAGAAGAGAAGGCGTGGGCCAAGTACCTGTTCAAGGATGGTTCAATCATAGGACTCAACGAGAAACTGTTGGGCAACTACGTTGAGTGGATCGCCAACAAGAGACTGAGGGCACTGGGATATGATCCCATATACGACGTGTCAGCATCAGCAAACCCACTGCCATGGACAACGCACTGGCTGTCAAGCAGAGGCATGCAGGTGGCACCACAGGAAACAGAGGTGGAAAGTTACATCTCGGGTGGTATCAAGCAAGACGTCAAAAAAGGCCAGTTCTCTAAATTTAAGTTATAATACAAGCGGTTTTTAGTATCTATAAATACTAACACTATGCCAGCAATATCAAGAGATCTAAGGGACCTAGCCAAGACAGGACATGGCTGTACAAGAGTTATACCAGTCAAAGCAACACAACGTTCTGTGATTGCAAATGGATCTGCTGTTCTCAGACCAGGCGATCCACTACTACCCCATACCATACCTGTATGTTGTCCATTAAGATGTATTCCACACAAGGCAAAGGTCAACAGAGGATCACCAAACGTGTTCGCACAAGGCATACCAGTGGCCAGATTAGGCGACTCAGCAGACTTTGGAGCGATGATACAGGGCTCACAGAACGTGTTCGCCAACGGAGGATAACATGGCGGTAAAAAAAGGCCTAACATCACTAGCAGACAATCAACCAAACTTCTCCAACCAAGCATTGGAGAACGCAGTCAACACGTTGAAAGTTGGATGGGTTACAAAAAGTTTTGAATTGGATTCAGTGATAGCAAGTAATGGAGTGCTCACAACATCACAGAAGAATGATCTCAAGGATGACATCAACAATGTCACACACTTGAACTTGGGCAGGACGCTGGGAGATCTGATCAGGCACAGTGCCACCATCATCGATGGCTCTATCATTCCAGGCGACCCAGATATTACATCTGATGAGAACGGGCAGGGTACCTTTCTAGAAATTCTAGGATCCGTGCAAGGACTTCAAACAACCATTCCAAGCCTCTACGGTGTGCCAGCATCAGACAAATCAAGAGGTGTGAATGATCACCTGGGCACCCTCAACAACATATTCACGACAACGGAGGACAGTTCAGCACCCGTTTTCACGTCACTGTTAGAGTCCATCAACTTCATAGTGACAGCAGACCTGGCTACGGAGACTGCACTGGAGACAGCATACGACAATCTGAAAGGCTTTATCAACAGTGTGGTAGCGGATTCAACAGACTTCCAACAGACACTGGACACGTTCGCTACAGCGGTGGCAACGGCACACACGAATCTAAACAACGCCATGGCGGCGGAACCTCTTCTAACACACAGGAACAACCTCATCGCACAGAAGGAGAAGATCAACGTGCAGGTGGCACTGGAGAACAGCAACATCACTGGCATCAGGACATACATCGAATCACTGTCCAACAACTTGGCGTACACCTCATTGGCCGAAGACGACACGCTGAGGCAGTTGATGATTAAAGTTGCACAGAACAAGCAATGGCAGACATACTTCGAGAACTACGAGAACGAGAAGGAGAACTTGAATCCCATATACAACACCAACACGGACTCAGACAAGAGTGCAATCATAGACCAAGTGCTGGCGGACAGCGGACTACCCGATGTCACAGACGAAACAGACCTGGTGGCGGTGGCGGCCAAGGCACAGCGTGACTCAAGGATAGTCACAGCCAACTACGACAGGTACACTGTTGAACAACAGATCATCAAGAGCTGTGAACAGTTGGGCATTACAACGGCCAACAGGACTACAACTGCTTTGAGTGGTACACTGTTGCGTAACATGAACCAACATGATCGTGACGAGATAGCCAGACAACTAGATCTTAACGAATCAGCAAACACCCTAAGTTAATGTTCAAAGATGTAATAGGCGACTGGCCCACCCATGAGAGATTCATACTGACCTCATGCGACGACAAATACTTTCAAGATTTCTTCCCTAGGTTCTACAAGACATTTACTGAACATTGGAAATTGCCGATTCATGTACACATCATAGATCCGTCAGACACATCAATGCAAAGACTGGACCATCTGGACGTGACATACACACACTGCACCACTGATCCTGCTGTGTTAAAATGGCCATACTCATACGTGACCTACTGCCAGGCACAGAGATTCATACTGCTAGGACACAATATACTAGAAGGTCAATCAGTGACAGTAGCGGATGTGGATTCTTACGCACTGAGGGAACCAAACGAAACACAGAAGCAGACAGTGGAATCGGACATGGCATTCACAGAATACAACGGAAGACTGATGGCGACCTTCTGCAACTTCCATCACGGTAGGAGAAAAGATGCCAAAGAAGCGGCACTCAAGATGCAACAACTGATCGAGGACACGGATTCAATAGGAGTTGATCAATTGGTCCTGAAACAAATATTCAAGCAATTGCCTTACAACAATCTAAAACACAGTGAGTGGATCCGGCATCTTGACGTCAAAACAGATTATGATGTCAAAGAACACAATAAATGTTTAATATATCATGAGAAGGGTACCAGGGGCAAAATCAAAACAGTGGAGACAACATGGACAGATATAGGGTTATAGAAAAATTCGCCAAACAACACAACTGGAAGCAGGGGTTAGAACTAGGTGTCTGGGTGGGAGTCACAACATTCTACATGATGAGAGAGACAGATGTGAAAATGTATTGTGTTGACTCATGGGAAGAACAGCCTGACAATCCGGAATATGACTGGCAGTTTAACAAGAAACCCAGGTGGAAAGATGGGAAGTTGACTGTGGAAGAGTTCAAGCACGAAGCACAGGTATGGGATCACAATGCCAATGAACAGAGATTCAGGCAAGAAGCGGAACAATGGGGCGATAGGATCAACATAATAAAGGGAAGGTCATTGGCAATAATAGACCAGATACCCGACAACTCCATGGACTTCATATTCCATGACTCTGATCATTCCTATCCCTTCGTAAAGAATGAGATAGAAGCATACCTACCTAAATTAAAAAGTGGTGGATATTCCATGGGGGACGATTACAATTGGGGGACAGTTGAAAGATCGGTTAATGAAGCCTTTGGTGAGAAACACAAGATCACTGGCAAAGGCGTCTGGTACGCTGTGAAAGATTAGGATTCTTCTCCACCCTTGCAACCAACAACGATAGACTCGAACGGTATATTGTACTGCATGAACCCGCCCGCGGTCTCGTAGAATCTATGCTCGGCCCTCTCCTCACACGTTTTGAGATCTTTGTAGACCTGTTTCTCAGTATCACTGTAGGTTGTACACTCAGGCACTCCGTTGACCAGTACACAGAAAGTTGCGAATAGTTCGTACATGTAGATATTTAATGGAAAGTGGTCCGTTCTGTTGCAAGGTGGACCAAACCCCTGGGATTATTGGTTATTACGCCGCTAATCTCAATTCAGACATACCAACTGTTAAGTCAGCAAATCCTAATGCTTTTTTGTTTGCATTTAAAAAACAGCCTGAGTAGGTCAGTGCCATCACCAAGTTCTCGTAACAAGTTTAGACGTCGATCGATTCCAATAACACCCCCGGAAGGGATTACATAGGCCACCAAGTAATAAATTGGTGGAGGTGGCGAGATTTGAACTCGCGTCTCGTCCGCTTATTAATTGTTAGTCAACAAACTTAAATATAATTATACCTTAAGGTTGACGTCTTGTCAACTTTGTGCTAAATTAGTTTATATGCCAAAAAATAGAATATTTAAAATCAGTGACGGGACAGAGACCAAGGAAGTTGAAGCTTTATCTTTCAAGAAGGCCGTGAAGTCATTTCAGGGCAGTTCTAAGGCCAAGATGATAACTATCGAGTGGACGACGAAGAAAGGTGAAGAATTCTTCAAAGAACAAAAGATACCATTAGGTAGAAGTAAAAAATTAAGATAGATAAGGTCAAGAGTCGAGTGAGAACAAGTAAGAATCCGTTGATAAAATTGCTGGTAAAGATAAGAATGATGTACGCAGATGTGCGTGGACATCACGGACACAGATGGGACTACGAGCCAGGTGAAAACTATCTTGGCATGAAAAAAAGCAATTACTGGAAGAGGAATCACAAAGTCAAATGAGCAAGATCTTGTGGGCCATTGTAGTCGTTTACACATCAGTCTTCATTTACGGTTGCATCACACTGATATAAAATGGGCAAAATCACAAACAGGTATTGGGTAGTAGAGGGCACACACAAGGATCCCATGGATCAAAGCACAATAGATCACAGCACAGAGAAAGAATATGGTCCATATGATGACGAGACCAAAGCAACAGAGATGGCCAAATCTCTGATACAGCGTAACATAGATGACTTCTACCATCGAGCGTGGGTCATAACGAAACATTAGCACATTACTTCCTATAATTTACACCTAAATATTAGTGTGAAGAGACCAAAAACGAAGACCGCTTATTGGTCCAAGATCCGTAAGAAGGCTCCGAAAGTGCCTGACATCACTTGCCCTGCAATTGATTCGGTACTGAACAAGTTGGAGAAACAGGTGGATCGAGCTCTAACTATCAAACAATTCAAAACAATAGAACGCAAGTTGGAGAAACTGCGTACTGCCAACGAGAAACTGCGGGAGTCCGGCGTATACTGGCACGACGCCTGCAAGGAAACCGTGAGGGATCTCCTTGGCAAGATGAAAATGAGATAATTACAGTATATGTGGAAAGTAATGGTAGTAATATGTGCCCTGGGTAACCCGTGCACCATGTTTGAGGAAATTGGTCCCAAGTTCTATTCAACGGAAAAAGAATGCATGGTGAACGCCGAAATGAAAGCCATTGCAATGGTTAAAACCTACGAAGAATTTGGGTATTATATTGAAAGTAACGCATACTCATGCCAGTACGTTGACGGACAAACAGAAGTCTAGTTGACAAAATCAAAAGATCTGTTATAATAAAGAGGTAATTTAGGGTTTATCCTATCGTAGGAATTCTGCCCTCGGTTGCACTCATTAACCATAGGAGATCATATGAGCAAAGTAAAAATGCTTCTAGACGTAGTAAACGAAGTCAAGAAAGAAGCACCAGAAGACGTTCCAAACTGGAACAGCAAGTTGGCAGAAGCCAAAGTAAATCTACAGAATCAAATAGCAAAAGGCAGACTGTTGCCAAAGGGTGTTGAAGATCATCCATTGGAACATTTCGCATTCAATTATTCAGTACAGAGAGACGTGAGGGCGGGACACGTGATGAACATCATGAAGAAGTTTGACCCAAGGGTCTGTTGCCCTGTATCCGCTGTCAAACGTTCAGACGGAGAGACACTGTACATATTCGATGGACAACACAGAGCAGTTGCGTTGGCATTACTGGGTTGGACCAAGATACCAGTGACCATTGTAGAAACAGATGAGCCGGCCTTTGACGCAGAAGCGTTCGAGATAGTAAATGACTCAGGCATATTACGTGCAGGAACAGAAGAGATACACAGATGTCTACTACACAGATACAAGATGGGAGAAACGGAAACAGAAAGGGTAGCAACAGCACACGCAGTACAGAAAGTGTTTGATGAGTGTGAGATTGACCTCGAACCCAAACGTGTTAGGAAGAGTCCAGGTAAGTGTGGACCAAACAAGCACTATTTCTCACATTTTGATTACGCATACAAAGGCATAAAGATGGCGGGTGAGCAAGGCTTGAAGGACGCACTCACGGCCATCAAAGCAGTTTATGGTGACGAGGAAGGTGGAGAGATCAACCAGGGTCTGTTCATAGGACTCATGAAGCAGTACCAGATGGGTGCGGAGGCCAAGAGATTGAGCAGACTGCCTGAGGGTTGGATGTTGAAGATGCTGATGACCACCAAAGAAGTTTGTCCAAGTGCCACACTGATACACACGGCCACCAAGAAACAATGGCAACACGCAAACGGTGTTGGATGGGACGCACCAGTGGCAATGGGCCATATGCTTAAAGAAGTGTATCAGATAGAACAACCAGAAGGATTTGAACCAAGTTATATGCAGAATGTGACACTGAAACTGGACGAGAGTGATATAGCACCAGACTCAGAGGCACAGACGGCGTTCAACAAGTATGTCAAGTAAGTTAAGTTATTACATCTGTCTTGTCACCAAAAATGGCAAGACAGAAGAATACGGATATGGACTTCCATACAAGGACATCATCAAGGCAGTGTGGGAACACTATGATACTGGTGCGGACGCAGTCGTGATGGAAATGATAACAGAGGATGAATTCAATGATAGACTTCCAAAACCTTACTAATCTACCCGAGATAAACTTCAAAAGCAAGGGAAGACCAGAGCTCAAGGAACTGGCGGAGTACATAGACCACATGAAGGCGGACCTGTTCAGTGACCGTTGGAGCCAGGTGACCAAGAAGCACATCAAGACCTCATTGGTGCTGTACATAAGGTCCATGCAGAAGCAGTTGGCACCCATGGGATACCATTACCGGGCACAGGACATGGAAGGCAAACAGCACCTGGAACACGTGATCCCCCAGAACAAGATCATAACCGCATACCTGCATGACAAGATATCTGCGGAACTTGTCCTACAGATGCCATTGTGCCTGATAGATGACGCTGACAAGCACATACTGGAAGGTGACTGGCAACAGGCAGGCAACTGGGAGTACCCATTCCGTAGATACATACACGCAGGATATACTAAAGTGATAAAAGATGTACGTGGTAATGAGGTCGATTTAAATACCCATAGCATCAGAGATCATTTTAATATGTTGGGACAAAGTGTATAGAATAAAAAGATTAGATTTTAACGTAGCATACGCCTGCAACCTTTCTTGTAAAGGCTGTATCAGTCTAAGTGATTTTGATCGTAGGGGTGTTGAATCACTTAAAGACATACAGAATCAATGTAAAACTTGGAGTCAAATTTTGGATCCTTCGGTGATTTCCATATTCGGTGGAGAGCCTCTACTTCATCCGAGGATAGGTAAAGTGCTAGACGCAATCAGGAAGTATTGGCCTAATGCACAATTAAGATTGATTACCAATGGCTATCTGTTAAAAAAATATGATCCGGAGATGTGGTTCAGATTTGGAGCACTAGAAATGCAGGTTAGTGTTCATAGGCAAGATCACGAAGCATTAATCACTAACGAGATTAAAAAAATTGTAAAGTGTCGAGAGGACTGGCAGGCCAAACGAACTTCCGCTGATGGACACAAACAGTTAGAATTACACAACAAAGATCTTTCCATATACAAAAGTAAATTTAAAAGGTTTGTCATGCCATACAGATTAGAGAACGGAGAGTTGAAACCTTTCAAAAGTAACCCAAAAAAAGCTCATAGTATTTGCGGTTCTCCAGATGTACCTATCTTATATAAAAATAAACTGTACAAGTGTGCACCATTGCCAAACATACTGGAACTAGACAAAGGAAATCACTACAAGTACGAAGGAATAGAATCAACTGGAGATGTTAAAACTTTAGTGAACAACATCAATAAGCCAGAGTCTGTCTGTGCTATGTGTCCAGAGAGTATAGACCATTCAATAGATCACTTTGACAAGGAGAATGTCCGTGTCAAATAATAAAAAGAAATTGCTCACTGCTGGTTGTGGGATAAGCCAAACTAGTTTCCAACATTGGCCAACATGGGTAAAGTATCCAGACATAACACACGAGTTGCAACACATTAATGTTGGAGGCCCAGCAAGTGGCAATGAGTTTATAGCACAAAATGTTATAAAAAATATCAAAGGCATTGATTGTGCGATAATTGTCTGGACAAGTTACCCTAAAATGGATTTTTATATAGAATCACAAGACATTGTTAACGAAATTAGTTCTTATAAGACAAGGAATTTTGTATTGAATGACAAAGGACGTGTTATTAAAGATGCTCCTGCATGGTGGCCATCTAGTGTCAGTGGAGAAAATAGAATTAAAGATTGGGTAAACAAAAATATTTTCAGCGACAAGCAACAACTTGATCAGACCCTGATGCTGATAGCAGGAACCCAAAGAGCTCTAGAGCATAACAATATCGATTATTATATGTTCTTAGGGTACGACATACCATTACAAAAATCTAATGAATACGGAATAGACCTACAAAAGTTTGTTACTCTTAAATCTATGTATGATGATTACTTTTCAAGCCATTGGCAGAAAAATTATTCAACGACTAGAGAATATGGTCTAGTACCGGTGGCAGGATGGCATTGGGAATTTTATAAAAAGTATATCATAAAAATTCTCGATAAAAGTTTTAGGAATAAAAAGATAGACTTAGAAAAAATTGACAGAGCGGTACAAACCATAACAGAAAAAAAATTTAGTGAAGGACTATCATGAATATAAAAATATTTTTACGTAAAGAGAATGAACATGATGCCGTTCCGTTGGTCGTAAAGTTTGGTAATACAGTTGTGAATAAGATGATCACTGAGAAAAAACAGGTCATATCATTAGAATCATTAGAGCATACTTTTGATACACAATTAAGGCTTGTAAGGAATGAACAGGCCCTTTACGGAACAGGTAGAAATCATCACAATAATAAAATTTTTGTGGATAGGGTTATCATAGACGACTTCTGGGAACTAGATGAGGAATTTTATCCGCCGGTGACAGAGTTTGACAAGGAGTACACTCAACACATAGAAAAAGTAGGTAAGGATGACTGGATTGAAAACAGTGTTGTCAACAACACGCACCTTTACTTTAACGGTAGACTGACCTGGGATATAAAATATCCTGTGAGAAGAAGTTTTTTTAAGGATCACAACAGATGATTGTATATCTAGGCATGCCCAAGTGTGCCAGCACATGGCTTTGGCAAAAGATAAAAAAGAACTTTGACTATGATGGTGTCAAAGAGCCACACACCCTTGTAGAATTGGGCCAAAGGAATAATGATATAGTTGATTTTTCAACCAACAACTGGAGTATGGATAGTAGCACAGCAAGACTAATTGATCCAAAGGTATCTAAATACATATTGATAGTGAGAGATCCCATGGAACTGGCCACAAGTTATTATTTGCAAACAAGAATGCAGGGGGAATCTTTTAATGACTTCGTGTTCACACTTATCAAAACTAAACTCATATGTCATGGTGATATAGTCCAACGCTGGTATAGTTTGGTCGGAAAAAAGAAAATATTGATATACAATTACAACAGAGACATAGAGAATAATCATGAAGCATTTTTAAAAGACATCTGTAATAGGTTAAATCTTAATGGATATGATGATACATTGCCTTTAAAGGACAAGGTATTCCAAACCCTCAACAAGCCAACATTAAGTTGCAATCCCAAATCAATGCAGATCATCAAGGACCAGATAATAAAATTCAATCAAATTACCCAAGGTTGACTTATCTAAACAAAAGT
>Ga0257114_1003383_pt1 | contig 10093 bp, 16 predicted proteins | sample SI112_10mmetaG_FD_190149 | JGI IMG/M metagenome (GOLD analysis project Ga0257114, IMG submission 190149) | Marine microbial communities from Saanich Inlet, British Columbia, Canada - SI112_10m | ecosystem: Environmental > Aquatic > Marine > Inlet | place: Canada: British Columbia | collected... | reverse complement strand
TTGCAGACGGCGGTTTTGAGGCACTATCCACAATTTTAGCTGAAACGATCGACAACAGGCTGAAAGAATTCTTTACTGGAATGAAGATGACGCAACAGAAAGGAGAGGACGGAGTTACTGTTATCAGTTACAGTATGGAGTTGTCTTCAGACGAGTCCAAAGCAATCGCCAATAAATCAAAGGCAGAACTCACATCTGCGATCCAGGGGATTTCAACTTCAGTCAAAGAACAACTACTTGCCGTGCGATCTCAAACATCTTCCCTACACAGGCAAGCCGCCGCAGCACAGGCCGCACAAGGAATGATTGGCGGCATGTTGGCCGAATCCATGAACCAACCGAACGGTGTCGGACAGAAGCTTGCTGGCACTGCTGGCGGCATCCTACGCTCTACGCTTGGCTTACCCCCTGCACCACAACAAAGGAGTGGTGTTTGATGGGTAAAAAGGACAAAGAACGGGACGTTCACGAACAGGTTCGCTTTCAAGTTGATGATTTTATGAAGAATTACATGGGTGAGACTAAAGATTCTTTACAAAAGAACGAAAACAACTTTGGCGCAATGAGCTTGGTTGATTCATGGTTTAATCCTGAACCTCAGTTGATTAAGCATTTGATTATCATTCAAATGATTGCCGCAATGATTGTCACGGCTTTGATGATAATTGTAGAAGGACAGAATATGAATCCTTTTGAGGGCATGTTATCCATTGTTGGTTTCATGTTCTTTGTTTCTTTCACAGCACTCATGTATAATCGGTTTTAACGGGGGATAATTATGTACAAACCAACTACTGCTGCAACCGGATATGGAAAAACAAGTCTTGGTTCTACACGTCTGGCACGTGCTAAGTACGGAGATTTGGGAATGACTCTGCTGAAATCCCGAACTGATAATGAGACTGGAGTGGCGGTGGATAATGTCATTTTCAGTGTAGGACCGTTTGCTCAAACAACTGGATTGAGGGAAGAGAACTCACTCAACGCTGGCGTTTATCACAGAAATCCGATTGATCAAAGAACGGCACTATGGAGCAGTTTTTTATTGTATGGAGTCGGCATGGCAGGGGCAATCTATTCCACCATACAGGTTCGAAACGATAACTGGCTTAATGCTGCGATTTTCGGTGCCACCGCCCTCGCAGGTTTAGCGGCTGTCCCAAATTGGGAGTTGAGGATTTGAACGACGGACAAGTTACCCAAGTTGCAAATAGTAATTTGAATGTCAAATTTCTTGGTTCCACACAACCAAGTAGTGCTGAAAGCTACAACAGTACGACGTCTAAGATTCTAAAAGGCGGTTCAAAAATTAAGAAGTATTCACCTGTTATAGTCGGCTCTACAACTGGAATAGTTTCTACTTATGCGATGGTAAGGTTGTGGCCGGAACGCAAAACGATCGGTCTAGCTTTGTTCGGAGGCGGTTTGTGGAGTGCCTACCAGGGATTCCGATTAGGCCGCCAATGATTGACCCGTAGATCTCATATACCACTTGAATTGAACGATGGATGGGGCGAGGGGTCAAAACCCGAAAATGTTTAGCCTCGTCCCACCCATCATTTCCAATGGACGGCGATCGCTTATGAGTTATTCCCTATCTTCGCCAATTGAATAGAGGGTTTCTTCTTTTCTTAGAATTGGTGCGAGCTGTCGGTCGCAAGCAAATGTGGCACTTTTTTTGCGACGGGTGAATCGCAACACGACTCGATCCGCACACTACACATTGATCTCGCATGACCGTGCGACAGAAGAGTTCTATTTAATCGGTTCGTTTTGCTTCGGTGCCTGGTACTGCGTAAAGTAGTTCAGACAGATTCTTATTTTCTTTCCACAACTCATTCGGTATTTCGACCGACTTGCTCGGCTCGCCCACATCATCATCAATTTCGATTTCAACGAGCTTGATGAATGCAGCAGAGTTCTTGTTGTTCTTAGCCCAGTATTCGTCAATCTTCTTGTGAGCGATTTCCAAATCAAATGTAACGCATTCAATACCATGATTGAATCCAGTTCTTCGCGTAGGACAGCTTTTCTTGAAACAGTACACTGGAGAGTTGTGGTTGTACACGATGAAAAGTTTTGATGGTCTTTTTCCGAAAAGACTGAAAGAAAACTTCCTTCTTTTGGGTTTTTGGTTTTGTAGAGAACCAACGACATTGGATAATTCTTGCTGGAACGAAGATCTCATTTCGGATATACGTTTTTCGTATTTTTCTACAATTTCTTGTGTGATTCGTTGGATTTGAACATCGCCTTCAATGTCCCGCACAGATGGTTGGTCTTCACTCACTATTCCACTTCCGCATTTCAACTGTTTTGACAAATGAGTCTTCACCTGTTTTGTCTTTGTTGTCAAATCGGCACGTTTGACAGCATCCTTTGAATGACTGGACTGAACGACATTTCGGATCAGAACAGACATATTGTTTAATCAAGTATTTGTAGTTCGGCGACACAATCAAGCTCTCTCTTACATTGAATGTAACGAAATCCCATGCGTTACCAAATAGATCCACATCTCCTTCGTCCAATTCGGTTTGAGTCATAGCAAGTGCATGTTTCTTGTTGGCAAAGGGTCCAAAAGCTGCTGCATTTCTTACGAGAAAATCAAAGACACTCAAACGTAGCGGTACTTTCTGGTTCAAATCATCTTGCATCCTTTCTCGCAATTGTTCAACCTTAATGTCGTAAATCTCGCTTGATTTTTGGAGATCAATGCTGTACCAGCCTTGTATTTTCTTTTCACTCATCTTCTTCGCCTCTCATGTTTTTTTCGTACATTTGGTAGTGTTTTTGCCAGGGTTCTAATTGTATTTCTTGAACGGTTTTGTTAGCAGTAAACATGCCAGTTGTAATTTCTTTGCTTCTCACCATAAGTTTTGCATATTCAGCATTCAATTTACTTTCTGGCGCACTGATACCGAAAAAGTAACCAGCTAAAAAGGCTAGAACTACTGAAGGTGCCGTCAGTCCGAAGGCAATGACCGTAGATAAGAAAATGCAGAAAGTAACTACTGCATAAGTACCGGCACTCGTTTTCATAATCTGACCTCATCTCTCGCAGTTGTCTCCGCCACTTCAATGTTTTTTACATTGCTTTCTAAGTTGGCTTTTTGTTCTGCTACCTTTTGTAAAAGTAAATCCTTGTATTTCCTCCATGCTTCATAACAATCCGGGCAGAGTACCGAGCTTTCCTGGACAGAATGGAATTGGTGATAATTCAAATCATTTGGTAATTTTTTCCCGCAACCCTCACATACTGTTATTTCGACTTCGGTGATCGGCGACCACACCCTCACGGGTCTTTTGTGGTTGCTCGGCTTTGTACTTGGCAGTGTTTTTTCAGTAGCTACGATCAATCCCTCACTTACTGCCTTCCGCATGATTGCGCCCATCGCCCTGGGTTCTTTCGGAGGGTCAATATCAACGCCATCAAGGTCGGCCCAAATATGATCGGATGTAAAATTGACACCTTTTTTCGCTCTCCACCTCACTGCTCTTAGTGCAGTGGATTTCCACTTATCATCTGCTGCTGCTTCTACTCGATCAATTGCCTCATTTTTACTTTCCATCGGCATCAACCCCTTCCAATTCCATTTCAAATAGTTCGATATATGCAGGTAATTGAGCAGAGAGCATTTCCTTTGTGTAAGGCTTCCCGTCAAGCAAAGCTTGAACAAGTTTGGCGAGATCCCTTCCAGCATTTTTGTAGTGGGATAACCACCACTTCAATCTGTATTCTTCATCAGAATTCATTGTCTTCTTCCTCCACTTGATGAATATATACTTGGAAATCGTAATCTAATTTTTGAACACGCTCATAGAATGACTTAGCAAGTTCGGGAGGGACTGTATGATCGAACCGCACTATAATTAAGTGGAGTGAAGGGTGGTAAAACAGGGGTATTGTTTTTCCTTCCGCTTTCCACTTTCTAATCAATTTAATTAGTTCTTCTTTTTTCCCTTTGTGTTCGACTCCCCATATTTCGGTCTTGAACTGCAAATCTACAAGCGTTTTAGATCCAAGAGTATTCTCAAAGCCAAGACCCATTATTCTTCCTCCAAAGTTAAAATCACTGGTGCTTCACAACCTTTGTAGAGGTTTCCCTCATACAATACGCGCCGATCGAGAATTCTTTTGATTGTGACCGATTGCCATATCATTTTCCCGTTCCGAGTCCTGATTCCTTTTTCGACTAATGATTCGCATATTTGACTTACAGTCAATCCCCCCTTTTCAAAAGAATGGAATATGTACTGCACGGTTGATTCTTCGTCTGGCGACACGATCAGAATCCCTTTAGCCTCATTTTCATCGTCTATCATGTAGCCATAGGGCGGAGTCCCAACCCAACGTCCATCGTTGCGAACACCCGCTAAACCCATTCTGGTTCTTTCAGCAGTTTGGTCCCTTTCAAGTTGCCCCAATACTGCCATGATTCGGTAAAAAGCCATACCCATAGGAGAGCTTGTGTCAATGTCCATATCAATTGCTGCAAAGTGTTTTCCATCTTCGTCAAGACCATCGCTCCAGGCAAGCGCATTCTTGACGTTACGATGAAACCTGTCCATTTTGTAAGCTACTACGATGTCCCATTCTGGGTCATCCATGAGTGATTTGAATCCTTCACGATTGGTTGTGAAACCTGAACCTACATCCTTGTATGTGTTTCCAAGTTCGTGGCCTTTCATTTCAATCCACTGCTGGCATCTTCTGATTTGTTCGGGCAACGATGCCCCTTTGACATCTTGTTCTTCAGTGGAGACTCTGATGTAAATTGCGGCTTTCATTTGCTTTCATTCCCCTTTTTTTTGAATATAGTCAAAAATTATGTTTAGCAATTCTTGAACTGAAGTGTTTTTCAGATCCATTTTAGTTTCTTCAATGTAAATTAGGAGGCTCAACAACGAGTGTTCCATGTATGGCTCCCATTCATCGCTTTCGGTGTCTTTTTTCCATCCACTGAGTACCCTCATCCATTCATTTTCATCAATTTTATTTTCATTTTTATTCATTTTATCGCTTCCTTTTCATTTGTGCTTTCTTAATTTCTATGAGTGAGATAAGGTGGACATTCTCATTGACGTAGTGCCTGATCCAGTTGCGGTATGTTTCTTCAATTTTACGATTGGTTTCGTACTCAACCCTTTTGCTGTAATCTTCGATCATGCTATTATTTCTTGCCAGTTCGGAGAGTAATTCGTCCAATTCTCTTTCCGAAGCTTCTCTTGACAATATTCCTGGATCTCTTTCAATAATTTTAACCATGTTTTCGCCTCCATCGTTTCATGTGTACCCCACAATATGCGCTGTCAAACACTCTGACTTGTTTGCAGGGATCGCCCTTAGCATTCTTGGATTGGCAAAGATATTTTTTCGGAGGTTTAAGTCTGCATTGATAGCATAAGGGGAAAGAACCCTTCTTTGCGTACTGTTTTGGTTTCTGGTCGAAACTACCATTGCAATTCTCACATTCAACCCTCATAACCAATCATTCCCTCATATTTGTTGAAATCGTTTCAATAGAGCAAAGGGTTGTTGTGACCGCCGCCCTTTGCAACTATGTGCATCCACTATTTGAACCAAACCCTGTTCGGATTGTCGGGGTGTTCAGTTAGACATGTATGGGTTTGCAGGGGGTAGTGTATGTCTGAATCGGTCGGTTTGGCACAACATCATACCCTTTGTATGTGAAAACACCGACATTCGGCCACAACTGTTGTAATTGTTGAATCGTTTTGAACAAAGGGCGACGATATTATGCACCCTTTGTTTTCAAACATTTCATAAGACTGGAACTGGTGCAAAGGGTATGACCGTTATACCCACCCTTTACCTCCGAGGATATTCTCGAACTACGCCGATCATGGAGAACGGTAAGTACACTGGGCGTCACACACCCCGTATTGTGCCTGATGGTTGTAGAACTTTGAACGAACCTTATTTTGCGATCTGTGCTTCAAAGCGGATTGAGCTTTGGGCTGTGCCTGTATTGGAAGAAGAAGAGGTGCAATCAAACAGTGGCGGTGAGGAAGAAAGTCGGAATGGGAGTGCCTAAGTTTGCGACTGAAGTACCACTGCTGATTGCATTTAATCCCAATACCTTTCGCTATTTCAATACTTTGACGTAATTAACCTGTTTAGGAACATTTATGTGGCTTAAGTAGGAATTTCAAACTATGTCCGACGAATGCGAATGCCTACATCCATGTCCGAGGCACTCTGGATGCCACCCAACGAGTTGTCAAAAATGTGGAGAGATTATTGAATAAATCAAAAGGCGGTAATGATTTTTCTTGGGTCAAACGGGTCTTCTTTGTAACGTTCAAAATACATAAGTAGAGAACCATAAGAGGTATTTTCAAACACGTCTGCATCTCGATGCCTTAGCGTATCACCTTGTCCCATTTTAGACTCCCAAAAACGACCTACTTTTCTCGCAGCATGTCGCACGGCCACACTAATTCCTTTTCTTTCTCCGTACATAGCAATTGAAGCTTTTTCAGGATCGGAGGTTGGTTTGTAGCCGTGCATGTAGTAAAATTTGACGAACTCGGAAAATGTGGCTTCTCCGTTTTCGTTTAGATCGACCTCGTTCCAGACCCAACGGTCTGTAACCCCAATAGAATAGGCGATGCAGTTGTAAGCTTTGGTCCTTCTACCTGCTATTTCCAGTGGGACTTCGGGGAAACTTGTCTTGTATAAGCTCAAAAAGTCAGGAGTTCCTAATGACGCTCCCGCCGTCAGCGTATGGATGTTCACTTCGCCCATGTATCAACCACCCCTTATCTCCTTCTTGACATCTGCGCTTAATGCACTTAGAGATTCAAGTAAATTTCTGGTTTGTCTGCGTGAACTTGGTTCCCATCCATCTGGCGGCCCATCTGGTCGATCATCAAGGTTAGGGAAATATCCGGTATGGGGGAAAAGCTTGGCCTTGTAGTAACCAGCCCTTTGTCTAATTTTTTTCAATTCTTGTGCTTCAACCCTGGGTGCATCGATCATAAACCCGGAAAGTTTGATTCTTCCGTCAAGAATCGTTTCTCCGGTTTTGTTTGAAGCTTTTAGAAACGGCAATGACTCTTCGTTTTTACCTACGTAGAAGGCGAAGGTTTCATTGGGGGAATCTTCTGGACTTTGGAAGGCATCAATGAATCCAGTGTTCTCACCCTTTCCACTGTTTATGGCTTTTTTGGAAGACCACCTCGGTTGCCCCTGCGGGAGATTAAGAAAAACCCGTTGGGAAATTTGACCTGCTTTGTCTTTTCCTGTGGCAGAAGTACCCCTAAAGACTGTTCTTTGTGCAAGCATTTCCCCGGCATCCAAGACTCGGAAATCGAACCTTATGATTGGTAATTCTTCAAAAGTAGTTTTGAAAGCTTTTTTCGCAGCGATGGTCGCAGTGATAGCACTGCTCACTGTAAGTGATGTATCGCTGGCGATGTTTGTGATGATGTACTTGCCGGTAAGCCCCTCAATGTAAATGATGGAGTTTTTGTCTCCACTGGTATCTGATAGTTCGCTTGAAAAAGATGTGCCGGAACCCGTAATCGTAGTACCGCCATAAGAAGCTGAAACCGTTCCACTTATTTGTACCGACTGGACCATTTGACTTGCTCTATCAGCATTCGTTTGGGTACTATCTACTGAAAAATATATTGAAGGCACGTTACTTGGATCGTGTTGGAAGAGAACCCGTTGTACGGTCAAAGGTTCAACCGCTATTTCACCTCCATAAAACATAGCTGACAAAGCATTTTTGAATGCTGGAGTGTCAATGTCGTTCCACTTATTGTAATTGGCAACTGTATCAAAAGCTTCGGGTGGCGGAGGTTTGCTGAAGTACACCATCAAGGCATAACCTTGCGGTGTTTCTGGGATAAGTCCTGACCCCAATCGCCTCGTACCAACGAAAATCATGTTCTCTCTGACCAGATTTTCAAAGTGAATCCCTTTTTCCATTACACTTGATCCCTGGATCCCATTAGGAATATCTAATTTGAAGTAAAAATTACTTGCTATGTAAGGTGTTTGCCCGAAGACATGTCGGGCTTCTGCTGAATTCTTTTCAAGCAATGTGGCCGTCAAGAGCATTGGTTCTTTGGTGTCATCTTCGTCTGGATCTTCAAGAACTGCCTCTCCGCCCTCTAAACTTCGGACTTGGAAGGAGGGTCTTAAGCTTCCATCTTCATTTTGACCCAATAGGTATAATTGGTAGTAATTAGTTCCAATCTCTGCATTTTCAGCCCCTAAGCTTCGTGCGAATCTTCTTAATGTTCGTACAGGAATTGATTCATATCTACGGAAATTATCTGTTGTGTCAATGTTTGTCGGAGATTCTTCTCGCTTGGCATCATCGTCACCAAAAGTTCCTGTTCGTGAGATGTAACGGGGTTGTTTCGGAACGGAAGGTATGACATAGGCATAATTGTTATCTCCGAGAATTTTTAGTTCACTAACTTCGATGAAATCGCCCTCATAATCGGGAGGTAACTTTTGAGAAATGACTAATTCACCCTTTGAATGAGTGTTCACTAATCCAGAAGACAAGCTGACTGTCACCGCATCATTAGAAAGCGTTGTAGCGGAACTTATCTTTACCGTTTCTCGGTAAGAATCGCTTGGACCCCCTAATATCAGCACATCGCCAACGGCAAAGGAAACTGATATATTGAAAGCTTTTACTGAAATAGTCGTGCTACCCTTTGGAGCAGTTGCACTAAGTTGTCCTCTTGGCCCAAGATCGACATTCATGGTAAAGGGTGTAATACCCTTTATTCTACGCAACCCCATTGGAGTTTCAACGAGTTCCCCTAGTTGATATGGGCTTATTTGTTGGACGCGACCCATGCGAGGGCTTCTACCTAGTCCGTTTGGCCTACTGCGAATGTTTTCATTTGGGCCTGTTATTGAGCGTGATTTTGTACCCAGTTGCGTAGGTGTAAGGGCCATGATAAATCAAGCCCCTCACATACCATGATGACTCCACGATGGCCCAACAGACGGGCTGTTGCCTTCGGTGGAAAGTCGGCGGCGGCGGGACACTTCAACATAGTTCACGATAAGGTCTGTGGAGGTGTGCAAGTTTGTAAAACGAAGGCGCAATCTGTGATCGTATTTTCGGGGCATGTACGGTTGGAACACGATGACGATCTCATTAGGCGTGTCTTTTGCAATTGTGAAATTAGTGTATGAACCATTAGGCAAGCTCAAGTCTTGCAATTCAGAGACCCTTACGCCGGAGATGGACTTATTCAATGTTCCATCATAGACTGGTGACATTCCACCTGGAATGTAACCGTCAATCTGGAGTTCAATTGCAAGGCTTTCCGGCCCCGTTGGAGTTGCGCCACTCGGCAGCGTGGAATCCTTGCCACACCGAATTACTACGTGGTTCAAATCACCAGCTTCCCTTACATCAAGTACCTTGCTGGTCGTGTTTGCCCCAACAATTACTTTCCGTTGAACGAAGGTGATTTCACGTTCGTCCACAATGTTTTGGAATGGTGATTGGTTGTCTTCAAACAAAGCGATTGTGTAGTCGTCATCCATGTCGGTAACAATGTCCATGACGCCATCTGGCCCTACTTCTTCGGTCATCGGTGTTCCTCCCTCGGATCTATGCTACGAGTGTTCGCCCCATAAGAACTCCTACTTCCACTCAATATGTTACGGGTAGTATTGCTGACTTGAGAGATTGCTTGCTCGTACTCAGTTCGGTTCATCTTTTTGTTTCGCTGCTTCCGTATGTGCTGATACCAGCCCTCTGAAGGAGAGTCCCCGCCTCGGACTTTTTGAACGGCTTCATTGGCCGAAGGGATAGTTTCATAGTTGAATGAACCACTTCTCGCCATCATTCGTTTCACTTCTGGTGTCCCAACTGGCTTGATACTATATTTGACACCAACCAATCGGACGCGAGGGTTTTCGATAGCAATTCCATTATCTACCAATAGTTTGAATCTCGGTAAGCTTCGCTCTCCAACTCCAATCCATAGGCCAAACAAATTATTCGGCTCCCATTCAGGAGATACATGAGCGTCAATGAACCCTGTTTTTGAAAATGTGCTTTGATTTGCATTACTGGCAAAG
>Ga0257114_1003380_pt1 | contig 10102 bp, 9 predicted proteins | sample SI112_10mmetaG_FD_190149 | JGI IMG/M metagenome (GOLD analysis project Ga0257114, IMG submission 190149) | Marine microbial communities from Saanich Inlet, British Columbia, Canada - SI112_10m | ecosystem: Environmental > Aquatic > Marine > Inlet | place: Canada: British Columbia | collected... | reverse complement strand
TTGCAGAAGATAACGTTTTTAAAATAATCTCTGCACCTTTTTCATCCATGTGACGCAAGGATGATAATGCTTTATTCACATTTAAGCCACGAACACAATTAGCTACTTTTCTTAGCTTTTTTGGTGAGTGCTTTACATTGTTTGATTTTGAAGTAATTTCCATAGCTATTTATTCTTTCTATCTCCTGAATGCATTCTAAAAGTTCTTGTAGGAGAAAATTCTCCAAGTTTATGACCAACCATATTTTCCGTTATAAAAATAGGGATAAATTTATTACCATTGTGAACAGCAAAAGTATGCCCAACAAAATCTGGCACAATTACAGAATTTCTAGCCCAGGTTTTAATAACACCTTTTTTGGTTGATTCATTCATTTTATCAACTTTCTTTAATAGTTTGACATCAATATGAGGTCCTTTTCTAATAGATCTAGACATTAAGCATTTCTCCTTTTTACTATTAGAGCGTTTGACTTCTTCTTTTTCTTTCTAGTTTTAAATCCTTTTGTAGGTTGACCCCAAGGTGAAACAGGATGTCTTCCACCTGAAGTTTTACCTTCTCCACCACCATGAGGGTGATCGACAGGATTCATTACTACGCCTCTAACTTTTGGACGTTTTCCAAGCCATCTTGAACGGCCTGCTTTACCTGAACGTACTAATTCATGCTGCTTATTACCAACAACACCAATTGTAGCTAAACATTTATCTGGAACCATTCTTACTTCACCAGATGGCATTTTTAATGTTACATAATTATTATCGTGAGCCATAACTTGTACATACGTTCCTGCACTTCTAGCCATTTGAGCTCCTTTACCAGGAATCATTTCAATATTATGAACAGACTGTCCAGAAGGTATATTTTTTAGTTGCATAGCATTACCAATTTTTAATTCAGCTTTCTCTGATGATATAATAATATCTCCAACTTTTAATCCATCAGGCTGTACAATATATCTTTTCTCACCATCTACATAGTGGATTAAGGCAATAAATGCGCTTCTATTTGGATCATATTCAATAGTTGCTACCTTGCCATCAATATTAAATTTATTTCTCTTAAAATCTATTAATCTATAACTACGTTTATGCCCACCACCTCTTCTTCGAGAAGTAATACGACCTCTATTATTTCTACCGCCAGTCTTATTTAACTTTCTGACCAATGATTTTTCAGGTTTACTAGCTGTAATCTCAGAAAAATCTGGTTTAGAAGTAAATCTTGATGCTGGTGTAACTGGTTTTAATTTTCTTATTGCCATAATTATATTTATACGCTAAATAAATCTATATTGTAACCTTCTACAAGTGTTACAATAGCTCTCTTTTTTAGTTTAGTATATCCATTTGTTCTAATTGTTTTTCCATTGCTTTTAACAGTCATCTGTTTAGCCTTGCCTTTTCTATTACTCACAGCAACTTTAAGGACTTTAACTTTAAATTTTTCTTCTACTGCTTTTTTAATTTCAATTTTATTTACTTCAACAGGAACCTCGAATGCATACTTATTTTGAGACTCTTGCAAAGATGTCATTTTTTCTGTCACAATAGGACGAATTAAGATTTGTGAAAAATGATTCATAACTATTTTTTATCTCCAAATCTCTCAGAAATTAAGGTCAGAGCGCTAGCATCTAATAATAAAGTATCGTTGTTCATTAAATCTGCCACCGAACATGATGAAGCTTTTACGACTTTTACATGCTCAATATTTCTAGATGATAATTCTAAATTTTTACCTACTTCAGAAACTACAATTGTAATTTTTTTGTCAGCTAAGCTGTTAGTCTGTAGAAAACCAACAAAATCTTTTGTTTTACTTGTTTTTAAATCTATTGAATCAATTACTTTCAAAGCATCATTTTTAACTTTTTCTGATAAAACACATTTAAATGCTAATTGCTTAGTTTTAGCGTTTACTTTCTTGAAGTAATATTTTGGACTAGGACCAAAAATAACACCACCACCTCTATTCAAAGGAGATCTACTTGTTCCTTGCCTAGCATTACCAGTACCTTTTTGCTTAAATGGTTTTTTACCACCACCCGAAACTAAAGATCTATTTTTTGTAGATCGAGTTCCTTGTCTAGCATTGGTCAATTCAGCTATAACGCACTGATAAACAGCTTGGTCGTTCATAGCAACTTTAAATACTGAGTCACTTAAACTGTAATCTTTACTACTATTTATTGATTTAATTTTCATTTTTTCAAAATAAACACAGGTGCATTGTTTGCACCAGGAATAGCTCCTTTAACATATAATAAATTATTCTCTTTATCGATATCAACAATTTCAAGGTTTTGTGCAGTAACATTTCCAGAACCTTTTCTACCTGCCATCTTCATACCTTTAAATACTCTTGAAGGCCAAGATGCTTGTCCGATAGAACCGGGAGCTCTTTCGGTATGCTTATTACCATGAGTTGCATCTTGTCTAGCAAAGTTATGTCTCTTGATAGCTCCAGCAAAACCTTTACCTTTAGATTTTGATCTCACATCAACAATTTCTCCAATATGAAAAATTGAAGAATCAAATTTTTGACCTAATTTATATTCAAATGTATCCAATGATTGAAATTCAGCTAACACTTTAGCGCTATCAATATCTGCTTTTTTAAGATGGCCTGCTGTAGGCTTATTAGTATTTCTTTTTGATTTTTCACCAAAAGCTAATTGTACAGAATTATATCCATCAGTATCAGTTGTTTTGATCTGAGAAACAACACATGGGCCAGCTTGAACTAATGTAACTGGAACTACATGGCCATCTGCATTAAAGATTTGTGACATTTTAACTTTTTTACCTATTAGTCCGTACATCTTATCCTCTAATCTCGATATCAACACCAGATGGTAAATCTAGCTTCATTAAAGATTCAACAGTCTTAGGAGTAGAATTCACGATATCAACAACCCTCTTGTGTACTTTTGTTTGAAACTGTTCACGAGATTTTTTGTTAACAAATGGTGATCTCAATACTGTATATACTGTTCTTTTTGTAGGCATAGGAATTGGTCCAGAAATAATGGCACCCGTAGACTTAGCTGTTCTAATAATTTTTTCAGCAGACTTGTCTAAGAGCTTATGGTCGTAAGCCTTTAAAGATATTCTAATTAAATCTTTAGCCATTACTTTGCATCTCCGTCTTTTGATTGTGATTTCATTAATTTTTCTTCTACTGATACTGGAACCTTAGCATATTGTTGAAAATCCATATGGAAGTTTGCTCTTCCTTGCGAAAGTGATCTTAAATCTGTTGCATAGCCAAACATTTCACTTAGCGGTACAGCAGCTTTAATGCTTTGATTAGCACCTTGTTGCTCCATACTTTCAACCTTACCTCTTCTTGAGTTAATATCACCAATTACATCACCAAGGTAATCATCTGGTGTAGTCGCTTCTACAGCCATAATTGGTTCCATTAAAATTGGACTTGCTTGCTTACAAGCAGTTCTAATTGCTCGCGAACCAGCAACCTTAAAGGCAATCTCAGAAGAGTCAACGTCATGGTATGATCCATAAACAAGCTCTACCTCAACATCTGGGATAGGATATCCATGTAATACACCATTTTTTAACTGCTCTTGAATACCAGCATCTACAGCAGGAATATATTCTCTTGGAATAACCCCACCAACAATCTTATTTATAAATTTATATCCTGCGCCTTGTTCTGTTGGTCTAACGTTAATCACAACATGACCATATTGACCACGACCACCAGATTGACGTACAAACTTTTCATCAATTTTGTCGACGGATTTTTGAATTGCTTCTCTAAATGAAACCTGAGGTTTACCTACATTAGCATTAACATTGAATTCTCTTTTAAGTCTGTCAATAATAATTTCTAAGTGAACTTCTCCCATACCAGATATTACTGTTTGGCCAGTTTCACTATCAACCTTCACTTTGAAGGTAGGATCTTCTTCGCTTAATTTATTCATTCCTTTTGCTAATTGATCTTGATCACTTTTTGAAACAGGCTCGATTGAAACTGCAACTACTGGATCTGGAAACTCCATTGATTCAAGCGTTACATCGCCCTTTTCTGATAGAGTATGACCAGTGCGTACATTCTTTAATCCAATCACTGCCACAATTTCCCCAGCTTTAACTTCTTCTAATTCTTCTCTTTTGTTTGCATGCATCTGCAAAATCCTTGAAATTCTTTGTTTCTCTCCAGTATTAGAATCAATACAGAAAGATCCTTTCTTCAATGTACCAGAATACACTCTGATATAAGTAAGTTTACCAACAAAAGGGTCTGTAGCAATTTTAAATGCAAGTGCAGTAAATGCACCTTCAGTTGAGTTTTTAATATTTACTTTAGTTTCTGGGTCGTCAACAGATGAACCTTCAATACTCTCCACATCAACAGGTGAAGGTAAAAAATCAACAACTGCATCTAAAACTCTCTGAACACCTTTGTTTTTAAAAGCTGAACCGCATAAAGTTGGAACAAAAGCATTTTCTAGGCAACCCTTTTTGAGAGCTTCTTTAATTTCATCAGAAGTAATTTCTTCTTCATTTAAATATTTTTCCATTAATGCGTCATCAAAACTAGCAACTTCTTCAATAAGGAAGTTTCTCCATTTTTCTGAGTCTTCTAACAATTCTTCTGGGATATCAATATACTCAAATTCAGCACCTTGACTACTTTCATTGTATTCAATTGCTTTCATATTAGTAAGATCTACAATACCTCTAAAAGTTTCACCTGCACCAATGGGAAGCGCAATAGGAAGCGGATTAGTACCTAAGCGTTTTTTCATAGTATCTATTGCATTATAAAAATCTGCACCCGTTCTATCCATTTTATTAATAAATGCAATTCTAGGTACATTATACTTTGTTGCTTGTCTCCAAACTGTCTCACTTTGAGGTTCTACTCCGGCAACTGCACAAAATACTGCAACAGCTCCATCAAGGACTCTAAGTGATCTTTCTACTTCCATAGTAAAGTCAACGTGACCGGGTGTATCAATAAGATTAACACGAATTTTATCCCAATAAAAAGTGGTTGCAGCAGAAGTAATTGTAATACCTCTTTCTTGTTCTTGCTCCATCCAATCCATAGTAGCAGCACCATCATGCACTTCACCAATCTTATGTGTTTTTCCTGCATAGTATAACATTCTTTCCGTTAGAGTTGTCTTACCGGCATCTACATGAGCCATAATACCAATATTTCTAACGACTTTTAAATCAGCAGACATAACTATCTTCCTCTCCCGAAGTGAGCAAATGCTTTATTTGCTTCTGCCATACGATGAGTGTCTTCTTTCTTTTTGATAGCATTTCCTTCGTTGTTTGAAGCGGAGAGTAATTCTCCAGCCAAACGACTTGACATAGGACTACCTGATTTCTTTTTTGCACTATCAATAATCCAATGAGCCGCTAGATAAAATTGTCTTCTATTAGGAACTTCAATAGGAACTTGATAAGTAGCTCCACCAATTCTTTTTGATTTTACTTCAACATGTGGTGCAGCATTATTTAAAGCTTTTTTGAATACATCAACAGGATCTTTACTACTTTTTTCTTTTACAATATCAAATGCATCATAAAGAATTTTTTCAGCAATACCCTTTTTTCCACCTACTAGTAAATAGTTCATAAACTTTGATACTTGTAAGTCATTAAATTTTGGATCTGGATTAATAGATCTTTTTTCTGGTCTTCTTCTTCTCATATTTAACTTTTAGGTTTTTTTGCTCCGTAACGTGATCTACTTGTTTTTCTATCGTTAACACCCGCTGTATCTAACGATCCACGTACAATGTGGTAACGAACACCAGGAAGGTCTTTTACTCTTCCTCCTTCTATCAGTACAATAGAGTGCTCTTGTAAATTGTGACCCTCTCCAGGAATGTATGCATTTGCTTCAATCCCGTTTGTCAATCTAACTCTAGCAACTTTTCTTAGAGCAGAATTAGGTTTTTTAGGCGTAGTGGTATAAACTCGAGTACATACACCTCTTTTTTGAGGGCTGTTCTCAAGAGCTCTACTGGCAGATTTTTTAACAATCTTTTTTCTGCTCTTTCTAATCAACTGATTTACTGTTGGCATAAATTATTTTTCCTCTAATAAGTTTAAAAGCACCGGTGAATATATTGTTATAAGATGGAAGAATCAAACGTTTTCTCGAACGCGTAGAAAGTATATATTTTATGAATTGTATTTAAAAGAGTTTTAGGAAGAAGATCTACTGATCTTCTTCCTGATTTTCTTGTTCAATTTGAATAGATTGTAATCCAGGAAAACCTGTTCCAGCAGGGATTAAGCGTCCCAATGCAACATTTTCCTTTAAACCTAATAGATGATCAGTCTTTGATGCAGTTGCTGCATCAGTTAATACTCTAGTTGTTTCTTGGAAAGAAGCTGCAGAAATGAAACTTGTAGTATTAAGAGAAGACTGGGTAATTCCCATCAAGATTGGTTCAAACGTAGCTGACCTTGCCTTATGAAATTTTACTAAGGTTTTATCTTTTGTCTTAAACTCTTTATTAAGTTCTTTTACTTCATTTTGAGAAATCATAATACCGACTTCTAAATTTGAATCTCCAGATTCATCAATAACAACCATACCTTTCATATAGTCGTTATCATTAAATAGAGTAGTCTTATCCAATCTTTCACCTGGAAGATATGTAGTATCTCCTGGATCATTAATAATGACTTTCTTCATCATTTGATTAACTATAACCTCAATATGTTTATCATTAATTCCTACACCTTGTAACCTATAAACCTCTTGAATTTCGTTTACTAAATACTCTCTAACAGCGTTTGGACCAAGAATGGTTAAAATATCTGATGGAGAAATTGCTCCTTCACATAAGGCTGTTCCAGCAGTTATGAAGTCTCCTTCATGTACTACAACATGTTTACCATATGGAATCTTATATATAACAGATTTTCCAGTGGAGGGTGTAACTGAGACTTTTCTTACGCCTCGTTTAATTTCACCAAACTCTACCGTACCATTAATTTCACTAACTACTGCAGGATTAGCAGGCTTTCTTGCTTCGAATAGCTCCGCTACTCTTGGAAGACCACCTGTAATATCTCTAGACTTACCTACCTCTTTTTGAATTTTTACCAGAGTTTGGCCTTGTGTAACATCTTGACCATCATTTACTACTAAAGTTGCTTTAACTGGTAGAATAGTACCGCCAGATAAGATATCTCCATCCTTACTGTAAATTTCAATCTGTGGACTTAATCTCCTGTCTTTGGATTCGGTAACTACTTTTTGTTTTTTACCCCCGTCTACTGCTTCCTCTTGATAGGTATCACCTTCAATGAAATCTTTCATTTTAATAATACCAGATTGTCTTGCTAAGATTAGATCTGTATATGGGTCCCATGAAAATAGAATCTGACCATTCTTAATTTTAGCACCATCCTTAATATTGACATTAGCACCATAGGGAACATTATATTCTTCAAGTACATTATCTTTTGAATCAAGAATATGTAATTTTGAATTTCTAGTTAAACACCTAACTACTTCTTCACCGTCTTCATCAATGCTATTAGCAAATTGATAATCCTCATTAAATTTTGCTTTACCATTGTGTCTAGATTTCATATCAGATTCTTCAACAATTCTAGTTGCTGTTCCTCCAATATGGAATGTTCTCAATGTAAGCTGAGTACCAGGCTCTCCGATACTTTGAGCTGCGATAATACCTACAGCTGTACCAGTTGTTACTAGTTCTCTTCTTGTTAAATCCCAACCATAACATTTTGCACATACTCCTCTTCTAGATTCACATGTAAGTATAGACTTGATCTTAACGGTAGTAAAATTATTGTTTACAACAAGATCAGCTTTATGTTCATCAAAAACTTCTCCTGCTTTGACTACAGTTTTACCATCAACAATAATTTTTTCAGATGATGTTCTACCAAGGATTCTTTCAGACAAGGACTCAACTACTTCTTCCCCCTCTTTTAAGTCAGCAACTGTAATTCCATTTATTGTTTTACAGTCAAACTCTGATATCACTACATCTTGTGCAACATCAACTAATCTTCTTGTTAAATACCCAGCATCTGCTGTTTTAAGAGCAGTATCAGCTAAACCTTTTCTAGCTCCGTGAGTGGATATAAAGTATTCCATTACAGAAAGACCTTCTTTGAAGTTAGACTGAATTGGACTTTCAATAATTTCTCCACCACCAATCATAGATTTTCTTGGTTTCGCCATCAATCCTCTCATACCAGCTAATTGTTTTATTTGGTCTCCACTACCTCTTGCGCCTGAGTCTGCCATCATGTAGACTGAGTTAAAACCTTCTTCATCAGATTTCAAACCTTTCATCATTTCAGCAGCTATATCGCTTGTTGCTTTTGTCCAAACATCAATAACCTTATTATATCTTTCACCTTCTGTTAAGATATGGCGGTTAAATCTACCTTGAATTTTCTCTACTTCTTTCTCAGCTCCATTTATAATACCATGCTTTTCATCTGGTATTAGAATATCGCTAATCGAAATTGATATTCCACTCTTAGTAGCTGTTTTGAATCCAATATCCTTAAGATCATCTAATAGTTTAACGGTTTTATCGTTACCGGCTTTTACAAAAGATTCACCAATAATGAAACTTAACCTTTTCTTGGAAATCATTTCATCGTAGTAACCCAATTCATCTGGAATGATAGCATTAAATATTGCTCGACCAGCGGTTGTATTTTTATGCCACACACCATTGTGCCTAACATTTACAATAGCGTGAAGCCCTACTTTATCATTATCATAAGCCATCTTGACCTCATCAATAGATCCAAACATTTTTCCTTCACCTTTTTGGCCAGTTCTCTCTCTTGTTAAATAGTAACAACCAAGAATCATGTCTTGTGAAGGCAGTGTGATTGGTTTTCCACTAGCAGGATGTAATACATTCTGACTAGCCATCATTAAAATTCTCGCTTCTAGTTGAGCAGGCACAGACAAAGGTACATGAACTGCCATCTGGTCACCATCAAAGTCAGCATTAAATGCTGAACAAACTAGAGGGTGAACTCTAATTGCCTTACCATCAATCAATATTGGTTGGAAAGCTATGATACCCAATCTATGAAGGGTTGGTGCTCTATTCAATAGAACAGGATGATCTTTTACTACAGTTTCTAAAATCTCATAAACAAATGATTCTTTATTTTCAATCATAAGTTTAGCACTTCTAGGTGTTGCAGCTAGATCTCTTCTAATTAATTCTCTAATTAAGTGAGGCTTAAAAAGCTCTAATGCCATATTCTTTGGAATACCACATTCAGTCATTTTTAATTCAGGACCAACAACAATAACTGATCTACCAGAATAATCAACTCTCTTTCCTAAAAGATTCTGTCTAAATCTACCTTGCTTACCTCTTAACATATCTGATATAGACTTAAGAGGTCTTTTAGATCCACTTCTTATTGCAGTTTTTCTCTTCGTATTATCAAAGAGCGCGTCAACAGATTCTTGAAGCATTCTTTTTTCATTTCTTAGAATTACTTCAGGAGCTTGTATATCCATCAATTGTTTTAAACGATTATTTCTGATAATAATTCTTCTATAAAGGTCGTTTAAATCACTAGCAGCAAATCTTCCACCTTCGAGCGGAACTAATGGTCTAAGCTCTGGTGGCATCACTGGAAGGATTGAAACAATCATCCATTCAGGTTTATTATTTCTATCTCTAGCAAAATCTTTTACTACCTTTAATCTTTTTAATGCATCTTCTTTTTTCTGCTTTGAATTTGTTGTAGTGCTAATAAGTTCTAGCTCTTTCTTTAACTCAAGCAAATCCATTTCAGCTAATCCGTCTTTGATAGCTTCTCCACCCATAGCTGCGTAGAAATGAGATTCTTCTTCTCTTTCTTCTTGAGAAGAGGCCTCATAACCAAATTCTGTTTCTAGCTTAAGATATTCTTCTTCATCTATTAAATCAAATCTCTTGTAATCACTCTTTCCAGGATTAATAACTAAATAGTTTTCATAATAAATTACGCTTTCTAACTGCTTGGCGCTTTTTCCTAAAATGTAACTTAGCTTACTTGGTATAGATTTAAGGAACCAGATGTGTACAACTGGAAC
>Ga0257114_1003375_pt1 | contig 10111 bp, 11 predicted proteins | sample SI112_10mmetaG_FD_190149 | JGI IMG/M metagenome (GOLD analysis project Ga0257114, IMG submission 190149) | Marine microbial communities from Saanich Inlet, British Columbia, Canada - SI112_10m | ecosystem: Environmental > Aquatic > Marine > Inlet | place: Canada: British Columbia | collected... | reverse complement strand
TTAAGAAGTGAAACATCAAAAGTTCCCAATTATGTTATCATATTGTTATTTAAACAATATTTCTTATATTTTCATATAAGGTCAGACTATATCTTATTCTAATTATTTTATTTATTTATTTAGTTAGTTATTTAGTTATGTTTAATATTTTTTTATTTATAATATCTATATTTTTCATTAAATTTTTTGGATATATTAATAAATAATTATCATATGTATTATTTTTTAATAATTCATCTATTTTATCCATTTTAGATTTCCAAATACCATTTTTAATTTGTTCTTTATGCCATATATGTTCATCTTTTAATTCTATTAATGTATTAATACTAGGGATATAAAAATCCACAATATATTTTCTATTTTTAGAATTAAATGAATAATTTATTTTTGGTCCATTTTCAATTAAAATATTTAAATTATTCATTTTTTTAATGAAATTCAATTCTAATTTACTTTGATATGTAATTTTCTGATTTAAAATATTATGAAATGTTCTTATTTTAAAAGTATTATTACAAAGTGAACAATACCTACATAATATTTTATATTTATTTTTAACAATATAAAGGTCTCTATGAATAAAATCATTTTCACAATTTTCACATTTAAATTTTACATATATTGGTTTTTCAAAAACTTTATGATTAATATCATATAATCTTGGGTTATATTTGGTCCCATTTCCAATTCTTGCATTTGAAATATATGTAAAATTTTGTAAATTTGTAAATTTATCATTTTGAAATGATATTATCTTATCTTTTATTCTATCAAAATCTTCATTAGTTAAATGTTTTGAAAAATACATATCTTGAAAATCTGAATCTTCTTCATTAAATTCATTATTGCTATAATCAATATATTGTTGTTCTTTATCAACATTAATAGATTTTTCATTTTTATTAGAAAAATTATTATCATTTTTTTTTTCTAATGTATCAAATAATGCAATTCTTTGATTAATAATTTTATCAGGACATGAATTAACACAATGAATACATCTTTTAATATTACGATTTATTTTTCTAACAATATTATTTAATCTAAAAATATTTCGTTTATTACAAATAATACAATCATACTCAATCATAAATGGATTATTTTTATTAATAATTATATTATTTGCTTTTAGTTTGTAAATGGCATTGGTATTAGAATTTTTATGTTTATATTTAATGAAATCTATATTATTTTCTTTATTTTTTTTATTATAAAATATTTCATCATTATCTTTATTATAAATTTTCATAATATTTGATAAAATTAATTTTATATTTTGTTTTTCCATAACTCATATAATATATAATAAATAATTTTAAATAGTTTAGAATCCTGGCACTCGTGGTTATATTATCATATTAATATTATTAACTTAGACATATAACTAGTCGTTGAACCTTCCGCTTATTTCTAAGACGACTTGGCTGCTGATTGTCCAATATTATTACTTTTCAAACCTTCACGCTTACTATCACTAGTTACGTTGTGGTGTAATAATCTTAAGGAGTTTCCAGCAATTCACCAGGTTACGAGGCAGAATATAATTAATGTTTACCTCCAAAATCATAAATAAGTACATTACGTTCTTCTTTAGAACCAGTATTAAGACCGTAAGCCATGGCAGCAGCGGTAGGTTCATTAATAATTCGTAATACATTTAGTCCTGCAATTGAACCAGCATCTTTTGTTGCTTGACGTTGACTATCATTAAAATATGCAGGAACAGTAATAACAGCATCTTTAACATCTTCACCAACAAATTGTTCTGCAACTTCCTTCATTTTTGTTAAAATCATAGCCGAAATTTCTTCAGGATGAAATTGTTTATTTTCTCCCATATAAGAAACTTCCATTTTAGGTTTACCATCTACATCAACAATATTAAATGGCCATGTTTTCATATCTTCTTGAACAGTAGAATCAGTAAAACTCCTACCAATTAACCTTTTAGCATCATAAATTGTATTTTTTGGGTTCATACTTGCTTGATTTTTAGCAGAATCTCCAATTAGTCTTTCATTATCATTAAAAGCAACATATGATGGAGTAGTTCTATTACCTTGGTCATTTGAAATAATTTCAACTTTATCATTTTTCCATATACCAACACAAGAATATGTAGTACCTAAATCAATTCCAATAGCTACCATAATTTAAAGATTAAAAAATCTATATTATTATAATTATTATTTTTTAAATAATTTTAAAATAAATATGAAAATTGAGAAGTAAAATAAAAAAATAATTTGCGTTAAATAAAATATATATATACATAAATGTCTACCACAGATGTTATAAAAAATTATTCCTTTTTAGATAATATAATTAAAAAACCCTCAAATATAATTAAAGAATCCGGAATTGAATTTAAATATTTTGATACTAAAAAATATGAAGAACAATATAGTTTCGATTTAATAATGCAAAATATAAAAAATAAAAAGGATACTTTAGAAAAAAAACAAAAAATAAATTATTTAATATTTAAGGAATAAAATTATAAAACTTATTTAAAAAATAAAAACAAATAATCTATATTAATTATGAGCAATGTTCAGGATAAACAAAACCAAGAATTTAAAGTTCCTGATGTAACTAATTTAAAAGTATCTGAAGAACAACAAACTGAACAACAAAAAGTTAAAATAATTCTATTTTGTATACCTGGAAAAGAATTTAAGAGTAGATTTTTACTATCTTGGAGTGATTTATTACTACAATGTATTATGAATGGTTATCGTCCAATCTTATGTCAAGAACATGATAAAAATATTTATATATCTCGTAATAAATGTTTAGGTGGGAATATTCTATCTAATGACCCTGAACAAAAACCATTTCAAGGAAGAGTAAATTATGACTATTTAGTATGGGTAGATCCCAATGTTACATTTACTTATAAAGATTTAGAAAAATTATTAGAATCACCTCATGATGTAACATCTGGTCTTTACACATTCAATCAACAAATTACAAATGTAGTCCAAGAATTTAATTATGAATTTTACCAAAAAAATGGTACATTTAACTTTTTAACATATGATAATTTAGTTAATGTACAAAAAGAAGATAATAGATATTTTCCAGCAGATTTTGTAGATATGGGTTGGATGTGTTTTAAACCAGGAGTAGCAGAGAAACTTCAATATCCATGGTTTGAACCAAATACAACACAACCAGTTGGTCTATTTACTGATACTTATGCTTATTGTATGAAACTAAAAGAAGCAGGAGTTCAAGTTATGGTAGATAGTAATACTAAAATGCGATATATTGAATAGTAACGAAATTAAATATATTTTAATTATATATTTTAATTATAAATTTTATAAAATTATTTTTTTATTAATTTTATTTTATTAAAATTAAATATGTTTCTAGATGAAATCAATAAACTAGATATAATAGACAATATAATTAAAATTCCAAAAAAATCTATAAAAGAGTTAGATAGAATTTATAAAGAAATAAAAGAAACTGAATTTAAATTTATAAAAAATACTTCAAATTTATTAAATGATAATGAAAAACAAACTTTAGATGAGTTAGTAAATAGTTATACTTATTCGGTCAAAATGGAAAGTAAAATAAAATCATTGAAAAGAATAAATACAGTTCAATATAAATTCAAAAATACAAATGTAAACTTATTTCTTTATAATAATAGATTAAGTAAAAAAATAGTTAATGAAATTTTAGATTTAATAAATTTTAATATTACATTATTTGATAAAATACATAAACCAAGAGAAAATATTAAAATTTATTTTTTACTAACAAATGAAAATAAAACAATTAATATAAAAAAAGATAAACAGTTAATAGGAGATAATATAAATACTGGTTATACACAAAGTTTTTCAGATGAAAATAACGACTTTATAGTAATATATAGAATGGAAGAATTAAAAAAAGTATTAGTACATGAATTAATACATTTATATAATTTACATGGATTTATGTCACCCTCAAATATTAAAATTAATAATTTTATTAAATCAACAAATAAAAGATTTTCAATATTTGAGGCATATACTGAGACTTTAGCAGTATTAATATATACATATTATTATTCTAAAAAAAATAATGAAGATTTTGATAAACTAATTAATAAACAATTATATTTTTCATTTCTACAAAGTGCAAAAATATTATATAACCAAAAAATTAATAGTATTGATGATTTAGGTAAAAAAATAATTAATGAAACTACAAATGCAACTAGTTACTTTATTTTAAAATGTTCTATATTAAATAATTTAAATTTGTATAAAAATATATTTAATGAAAAAGATGGTATATCATTATTAAATAATGAAAAAATAAAATTATTTGATGAAAATTTAATAAAATCAATTAAGAATAAAAAATTTAAAGAAAATATAAATAAATCATTAGAAGATTTAAAAAATAATAAAATAAATAATATTTTATTAAAATCATTTAGAATGAATATATTAGATTAATCCCATTTTCAATATTATATCTTTCATACGAATTTAAATATAATATTTCATAATTGTTCTCTACATTTATTTAGTTTATAATTAAATAAATTTAAATTAATGGAAAACTTATAGTATTAATCTAATATAATTTATTACCTTATTTCCTGTCGTTTCCTCATCCACCTTTTTGAGTTGTTTTTTTAATCTGATTTGATTTATTTCCTCCTTTTATAGTTTTTTTTGTTTGTTTTGATTTATTACCACCTTTTTGAGTTGTTGTTTTTTTAACTTGTTTATTAGGCATTTATTTATATAAATATTTTTAATTAAATTAACTTAAATTTAAATTAATTAAATATCAAAATAAAATATATTTAAAATTTAAAAAAACAATATTATTATGAGCAATTTTAAAAATAAATATACATTTGATAAAAGAAAATCGGAATCATCAAGAATAAAAGAAAGATATCCTGATAGATTACCTATTATTGTTGAAAAAAATAGTAATTGTAAAAATTTAACAGATATAGATAAAAATAAATACTTAGTTCCAAAAGACTTAACTATTGGTCAATTTTCATATGTTATAAGAAAAAGATTAAAAATAACACAAGAAACTGCTATATTTTTATTTTGTAATGAATTATTACCACCTACTTCTGAAATATTAGAAACTTATTTAGTAGATAAAGAAGACGCAGATGGTTTTTATTATTTTACATATAGTGGTGAAAATGCTTTCGGTTCAAAAATTAATTAATATATTTTACAATTAATAATATTTCTATAATAAATATTATTAATTTGTATCAGTTTTTTTATCCTTTGAGAATATTTTAACAAAAACATCTTTATATTTATGCATTACTTTATTATCACTTTTAGGATATATAACATTAAATACCAATATTAAATCTCCTTTAGTATCATTGACATCATTAGTATCATTATTATCATTGACATCATTAGTATCATTAGTATTAATTTGACTTTTATATTTTGATAATCCCATACCTTTATAAATAATAGTTTCAGATGGATTAAAATATTTATCCATAGAAATTTCAATAAAATCTTTAGATAATTTAATTTTTTTCTTAAAACCACAAAATAATTCACATAATGTTATATCAACTTTAAGAATTATATTATTATTTTTAATTTTTATATTTTTATCCAAATTATAAATGAATTTTAATTTAATATCATTATAATTTTTATTTAATTTATTATAAGACCCTTTATTTTTTATAATAAATATATGATTATTTGGTACACTAGTTGGAACTGCTATATTAATTTCCATTTCTTTATCAATTAGTCCATTTACACAATTAATACAACGTCTATTAGTTTTAAAAATATTACCACTACCATTACAAGAACCGCAATTAATATTAGTTCCACGACAATATAAACATTGTATTAAATCTCCTGGTTCAACAGCACATGTACCATTACAAAAACTACAAATATCTTTTATTTTATATTTAATTGATTTCTTATTTGAATTCATTATATCATCTAAATTAACTTTTATATCTAATAAATCATATTCTTTTTTATTAGTATTTTTAGATGTATTATTAACATTAGATGTATTATTAATATTTTGGTGCATATTAACACCATTAAATAATATATCGTCCATCAAATTAGTTATATTGTTTAACATATCATTATTTGGATTAATATTTGAATTTTGAAATGTATTTAATGGAACTTTATTAATATTCACAAATATTTTAGGTTTAAAACTTGTATTAATCATATCATCAATATCTGTATCTGTAAATTTAAATATATTTGATAAAATATCATCTAACGGACCATTATGAAAAGTATTATCAAATATATTATTATCTGTTACTCCAAAAAAATCATAATCTTTTCTTTTTTTATCATCTGATAAAATATTATATGCTTCTGTAATTTCTTTAAATTTTTTATCATTTTGTTCTTTTATAGATTGTTCATAAGTTGTATTTTTATCTGGATGATATTTTAGAGCCATTTTTTTATATTTCTTTTTTATTTCATCAGTAGTTGCATTTTTATTTAATTCAAGTAAATCATAATAATTTTTACTCATTTTATAATTGTATTTGTTATAATATTTAAGTAAAATTTATATTATTAAAATAATAATCTATAATAAGATGAATCAAAATATTAACCCTTATAAAATACTAGGTATTCAAAAAAATTATAGTTTAGAAGAACTTAAAGAAAAATATAAAAGAATCGCAAAAAAAGCTCATCCTGATCGTGGTGGAAGCGAAGAACTTTTTAATCTAGTTACTTTATGTTATAAAAAACTTTATGAAGAATATAAACTTAAAAGAATAAATAAACAATTTAATGATCTTAAATTAGATTTTAGTCAATATACTGAACAACAAAATAATGTTCAAAGACGTAATCAATACTTAAATCAAGAAACAAATCAACAAAATGGAAACAGATATAATACTAATGATTTTCAAGATACATTTAATAGAGTATATGATGACCATAAAGTAAATAATCCATTTGATAATGGTTATGGTGATATGATGTTAGAAAGTAGACCGGATAGAGAAGATATTAATATTAGTAGAAAAGTTAATAATATGAAACAATTTAATACTGCTTTTGAGTCTGAACCCTTAAATAAATATAATAAAAAAATGATTGTTTATAAAGAACCTGAAGCATTACCATCATCAACTAAAACACTTAAATATACAGAATTAGGAGCTGATAATGTAAGAGATTTTTCAACAGAAACAAATAATTTACAATGTTCTGATTATAAAAAAGCACATTCCACTAATAGATTAGCTGACCCAAGATTAATGAATAATAGAAGACAATTTAATAATATAGGCGATGTTGAAGCAGACCGTTCTAATATTTCTTATGCTATGTCCGAAGAAGATTTAATTAAAGAAGCAAAACGTAAAAGAAAAGAACAAAAATTAGAACAAAGAAGAATAAGAAAACAACAAGAATTAGATAATCAAGCTGAAAGAAATTTTGAACTCATTAATAATTTAATGGTTAGATATAAAACTTAATAATATTATATTTTAGTTATTATCAATATCCATAACATAATTAGTATCAGTATTCATATTTTCATATTTTCATATATTTTTAGATATACTTTGTAGCAATATAAAGTATCAAATTCTGCATCGTGAGCATTTGTAATTTCTTCATTATAAAAGAACCTATAAGCTTCCGATAACTTAGGCCATTTCCTCATCTTCATTATTGGTTGTGCTTTAAACATAGTACAAAATGTTTGTATACTTTTTATTTTTTCAAGTGTAATATTGTAATCATAGCGATATAATTCTGATTTTAGAATATTAATATCAAATATAACATTATGGGCAATAATTAATTCAATATTATATTTTTCAAAAATTCCATTTAAATGTAATAACATTTCATGGATAGTTATTCCATTTTCTAGTAAAAATTCTTCAGTTATTCCATGAATTTTTATAGAGTGTGGAGAAACTACAAATCCATTTGGTTTTATAAAATAAGTGTCTTTGCTAATAATCTTATTTTCATTATCTAATAATAACCAACTGATAGAAATAAGACGCGATGTATCAAAATGTTCTAAATTTGTATAATCATATTGTTTACCCCGTGCTTTGTAAGGTAATCCAGATGTTTCAGTATCAAATACAAATTTATATGAAGACATTATTTATATAGTTATTATTCTTATAAATAATACTTAAAAAATATTTTAAATTAATTCAAAATTTATATAATACTTAAAGTTTTATAATTTTAAATTTATTTCAAGTACATTCTTTCCCAACTACCTTTATTTGTGTTTGCAAATCTAGCGTTACCTTTTCCATTATCTTTACCTTGTAATACCCTACCTTTATAATGTGTAATATAAACTGGGTGTGTACCCTTAAGTTTTTTAAGGTCTGTTTCATTAATACAAGTATTATTAATACATAATTTATCGCATTCATTTTTATTTGTACAATTGTTACTATTAGTTCCAGGTATACCTTGAGATCCACGAGTACCACGACGACCACGACGACCACGACGACCACGATCTCCTTTAGGTCCTTGTATACCTGTATTACCTGGATTTCCTTGAGGACCAGAAGGTCCTTGAACACCTGGATCACCTTTGTCTCCTTTAGGTCCAGTTAAACCTTGAGGACCTATTTCTCCTTGTACACCTTGAGGACCTTGAGGACCAGTATTACCTTTTAATCCTGCTTTTTCTAAATCAGTTAAGTCAGAAAATGCTCCACCAGGTGTTCCTTGAGGACCCGGAGGTCCTTGTAAATCTCCTTTTAAACCAATTTCTTTACAAGTTTGTATATCTATTCCTCCATCTTGACCTTGTTCACATAATTCACCATTTTCATTTAATATTAATTTTGTTTGTGTTGCATCTACTGATGTTGTTGCTGATGATGCTGGATTTTCTTCAAAATTCTCAATATTATCTGGTATTTGAATAGGTAATTGTTCAATAAATCTTCTAGTAATTAAATGTGAACAATTTTCACCATTAATATCACATACTTGTAATTTATCTGGATTAGTTACATTTATTTTTACATTACCATCTGTATCCATTCTTACTTTTGTTCCTGCTACAGATTTTAGTAAAGTAGTATTATCTACATTTTTTTCTAATACTTCAAAAACCGAATTGTAGTTATCATTTATTACAGTATTATTATGTCCAATCAAAGAATATACATCATTTTCAGATACATCTGGATTATTTGCTACAATATCTTGTATAGTAGTACTATCACTATTTCTTAATAAATTTTGATTACTATCAATAATTGTTCTATTTTCAATTAATTTTGTATCATGAACAGATAATGTTGTGTCATGTTCTGCTAATTTAGTTTCATTTGTAGTTAATCTTCCATCATGACTTTCTAATGAAGTACTATGTTCATCAGCTTTACCTTTTAATTGTTCATCATTACTTGATAATTCACCAAAAGTTTTTTGTAATCTTGTATGTTTATAATCTTGTTCTTTATTATAAATTCCTTTAAATGCTGTTAATTCATTTTTGATATTTAATAAAACATAAATTAGAACTAAAATAATAGTTGCTATTAAAATAGAATTCACTACAGATAACATAATATAATTTAATATAATTAAATATAATAAATATAAAAAAAAGGATTAAATATAATTTTAATTTTATCTACATTTTACAGGAAGAGGTTGAAAAAATGCTTCTGTTGCGGTAGAATAACCTTTTTGATTATTCATAAATGTTTCTAAAATGCAAGTACCATCATCTTGTGTAGCATTAGCATTATAATTAGATGCATTAGAATCCATACAACCTTGAACATGAGGTACGCAAGTACCATCATCTTGTGTAGCATTAGCATTATAATTAGATGCATTAGAATCCATACAACCTTGAACATGAGGTACGCAAGTACCATCATCTTGTGTAGCATTAGCATTATAGTTTGAAGCATTCGCATCCATACAACCTTGAACATGAGGTACGCAAGTACCATCATCTTGTGTAGCATTAGCATTATAGTTTGAAGCATTAGCATCCATACAACCTTGAACATGAGGTACACAACTTCCATCATCTTGTGTAGCATTAGCATTATAGTTTGAAGCAT
>Ga0257114_1003374_pt1 | contig 10114 bp, 8 predicted proteins | sample SI112_10mmetaG_FD_190149 | JGI IMG/M metagenome (GOLD analysis project Ga0257114, IMG submission 190149) | Marine microbial communities from Saanich Inlet, British Columbia, Canada - SI112_10m | ecosystem: Environmental > Aquatic > Marine > Inlet | place: Canada: British Columbia | collected... | reverse complement strand
ATTAGTTAGCACAGTTCAAAACTTAAACCTTTCATTATTAAAAGTTGGCGCAGTAAGTGGTGCGGCAGTTAATATGATTGTAGAAGGTGCAGACAACTTAGCAAATGGCGACATTGCAGGACACGTTATTGCAGACGTCTCATTCTAAGTTAAACAAACTTAATAAAAAGTCCTCACTTATGTGGGGATTTTTTTTGATTAAAAATGATAAATAAGTGTAACGGAGTATATAATACTCCATAATTATTAGGAGAATATAATGGCACAAACAAACCCAAACGCGGCAGTTAGAGCGGCAAACGGATTCGTAGGAACTACTCACATAATGGCAGTTACTGACGTATCAGTTAAATCAGTTGCAGACGTAACAGCAGAAGCACAAAACGAAGGTTTTGTTGTTGTAGCGATCGAAGATGACGTAGCAAGTGACGGATGTCACATTGCTGTACAAGGCGCAGGCGCAACACCTTCATTCACAGGTGCAACATTAGTAGTAACATTTAGTTAACACTTAGTTTTTACACAAAACAAGGCATTTTAACTGCCTTTTTTTATGACAAAAAAAGATAAATAAATGCATAGGGCTTATTTAAAGTCCGCATTATTCAGGAGAATTACAATGGCACAGGTAAAAGTAAATGGTTTCTCAGAAGACTTAAACGGTTTCGGTAGAGACTTACATGTTGCAACAGCAACAGTTTCAACTAACATGACTCAAGCAAAAATGGACGCATTAATTGCCGCTATTCAAACAGCAAATTACTCAGTAACTGGTATTTCCGGTTTTACAGTAGACGTAGCAACAGCAGTACACATTGCATACGAAGGTGGACCAGCAATTGCTGATGATGCCACTAATGCATTTGGTGTTACAGGTTGTGCATGGGCAGGAGTTGCCTCATTCTAAGTTAGTTAACTTACAAATCTAAAAGCACACTTCGGTGTGCTTTTTTATGGATAAAAATTCTTGCAGTAAAATTTATTTCTTTGATAAATAGTACAAAGAAACACAATATTGCGGAGACACACACATGGCATTAGAAAGAACAGGCGCAATGGGTAGCAGTGAAGTATTATCAAGTAACATTGAATATTATACATTGTTTACATCATTGGATATCACCAGAACAGGTGATTTTGTAGATGAAACACAAAAAGATTTTGAAAGTGTTGTACAGGTTATTGGTTTGAGAGCTCAACCAGTAGTTATGAATAACCCAGTACCATTAAACGGCACAGGTCAAAACTTATTAGAAAATTACGGTGCACCAAGTATGGAAGGAGCAGGCTGGATTTTTAAATTTGCTTTCGAAAGAGAAGGCGTACACACAATTGATACACTTAAAGATGAATTAGATGGTATCGTATTAAATGGCGGTACTATAGATACTAAAAATACAGTGAATATGGAATTCACTAAACAAGATTTATTATAATAAGAGAAAATTGTTATGCCAAGAAAAGCACAACCAGAAAGTAAAGTAGAAAAAAAATATCTTGAGGATGGTAATCTCGAAGCTCATATCATTGCTGATATGTTGCGTATTGAAAACATCACAACTGAATTAAGAGAATTCAAAGAAGATACCAAAGCAAGATTAAACAAACTTGAAGGTTGGATTGTTGCAATCGTTGGAATAACAGTAACAACATTATTAGCCACAGTAGGTGGTTTGCTTATGAGGATGATGGGCGTATGAGATACGAGCAACTCACTGAAGAAAATCTTCTTGAAGCAAGAATGGTGTGGCGTAAGATGGGCAACAAAGTAGTCCGTGCTGTGAGATGCACCTCAGGTAGACGAAAAGGCAGAGTAGTAAGCACAGCGTCACAATGTTCGGCACCAATTGATCTTAAGAAAAGATTAACACTTAAAAAAACCAAAGCAAAGTTTGGTTCACGCATGAAGCGTAAAGCACAGAGAACAAAAAGATTTAATCCTGCAAGTCGCAGATTAAAAATGCTTAATAGGTAACTGGAATGAAGTTTAAAGACTTACGATCTATACAAACTGTTATTAAAGAATACGGCATGACCAAAGGTCCTGCAACACCTGTTACCCAACAAAAAACAGGTGCTGTAGCAAAATCAACCAGTGCGGTAACAAAGCCAGCAGTAAGTCCTACATTAAACAAACCAACAGTAAGTCCAACTACAACTGGGCAATCAAGTACACCAGCAACAAATAAACCTACACTAACAAAAGTAAAAGCAAAAGACCTGCAAGTAGGCACAGAATATAAAGATGATAGAGGACAAGTTGTAGGTGTAGTTTCATCGCCAGTAGGTGACGGAAATAATCCAGAAGCAATTGTTGTACAACATCCTGCAACTAAAAAATACAGTGTTATGAAGCCTGATGATGTTGTAAATGTTGATGCTACAGATGAAGTAGAAGAAAGCAAAGCACTTAATATACTGTCAAAAAATCAACGTAAACAGCATCTACATAGAAAAATTAAAAGACTTGTAAGGAACAACAAATTACTCGAACAAGGCACAGAAGACTTATTCGAAATAAATTTTAACAGTAAAGAAATAATGCAATCAGCATTAGACTTACCAATCAAGTGTGGTTTCGAAGCAGAAACGGCTTTTACCAGCGTCGAAGATAGACCAGAAGAGAACGATGATTGGGTATCAGGATATTATTGGAGCGACTTAGAATCAATGATCATTGATCAAGAAGGCCGCAGACCAGTTGACGAAATTCAAGAAGCATATAACGAATGGATTGGCGAAAGAGCAATGGACCTCGAATACGAGATTGTACAAGAAATGTTCGATGATGTCAAAGAGGATGAAGACACTATAAATGATTTTGTTGATGCTAACTTAGTTGACGAAGAAATAGAAGACTATAGAGATGAATTTTTAGCAGGCCTCGAAGATGAAGAAAAAGAAGAATTCGAAGACTGGGATTTGCAGGCTTGGGGTAGACAGTATACGGAGGAAGCAAAGTTTGAAGAATATGAAGAATTCACAAAAGAAGGCATCCGTGATACAGGCGAGGCAATGGATCAAGCATATGACAGAGCACAACAAGATAAAGACATAGATGATTGGGCAAGTTACGAATACGGTTCGTGGGGTAGTGCATTAAGTGAATTTGGAATATACTTATACGATCCAGATCCACAAGGCTCAGGAGAAGGCGTACACGAAGTTGGTAATATGTTATCAAATTGGGCCAACACTAATTCAGAATTTGATCAAGTTGAAGCAGGCGAATATCACAGCAATGCAGGCACTAACCAAAGTTTTTGGCGTGTAGAAACTGATTCCAGTATTGATGATGAAGGCGGAACAGGTGCAGAGATTATATCACCTGTGTACACAACACCGAGAATCATGCTCGAAGAAATGAAGAGTTTATTTACTTGGTTAGAAGAAGAAAATGTTTCAACAAACAGTTCAACAGGCTTACATGTCACTATGAGCTGGAACGGTGAGCAGGGTGGATACCAGGGTAGCAATTCCGTAAAAGCAAACGAGTTAAAACTTGCAGTATTATTAGGCGACAAATATCTTTTAAGTACATGGGGTAGAGAGAACAATTCCTATACTAAAAACCAAATAGATAACTTAAAGAAAAAAGCCATTGAACTAAAGGCAAACCCTGACAGCACTAAAACAATTCAAGGCATTGAAGATATATTAAGCAAAGGCATTCAGCACAATAAGTTTAGTAGTATACACTTTAAGGATATGCGAGACAAAGAAAGTGGTTATAATCTCATCGAATTTAGGATTGGCGGCGGCTCTGATTATCATACAAACTTTAATAATGCCGCAAAATCAGTTCTACGATATGCAGTAACAATGCAGGCTGGATATGACGATACAAAATATAAAATGGATTATGCAAAAGCATTATTCCGTTTAATTAACGGTCTCGATAAAGTTGATGATTTTGATGTACAATCAGCAAAAGACAGGTTTGACAGCGATAATCAACCGTTAGTTGATGTATTACAAAATTTATATGGTAAGCATAATTATCGCGACAGCATGAACACACTTGCAAGTGCTGTGAATAATTTAAATAAGTATAAAAAATTGTCAGACCCAGATGCAGATAAAAAATGGAAAAAATTAGTTGCTAAATTTGAGAAATACACAGGCAAAGAATTAGACATTAAAGAAGAGGATGGCCCTGGTGTAAATGCAATGATGCAACCAAGTACAACAGCGCCAAGTAAACAAGCACCGGAATATTTAGGCAGAGCACAAAAGAGCTTTGCACTTGCAATAGCACAGGCTGGTTATGATTTAAATCAAAATGTAAACAGAAGTCCTGTTAATGCTAAAGCAATTCAAGTATTTAGAAATGCAGTCAAAGATTTTAAATTAACATTTAACGAGCTTAGTAAATTAGTATTACAAGTTAGGAATAACGTTAACACTAATAACAACTTTGAAGAAAAGAAATTAATACAAGGTTTACAAAATGGTGTAGATAGACTGTTTAAGAAAACTGTTATCCAACCACCAGAATTTATGACTGGTCCACAACTTGAAAAAATAGTTGGACTATTATGGAATGCGTTGCAGAGTGAAGAACAATTAGATGATAAGACATGGGATTTACTTTCAGACTTAACTGAGAACGATGTTGATGATGTTAAGAAAGCATGGGAAGTATTAAAAAGTGGTTCTGGTAAAAGAGAATGGAAAATATTCAATCAAGTTATTATTGCTGGTAGATATAATGGAGCATTACCGAAAGGCAGTGGCGCATGGTTTAAATCAGATAAGCCTATCAACTTAAAACTATTTAAAGTACTTGTAGAAAAATTATCTAAATTTGAGAAATGGGACCATCCTGTTGCAAAAGGACATAATCCTAATTTGTCAGGTGATGATTCGTATGCCGATAATGCTCATTCTAAAATGATGATTAAAATGCGTAAGTATTGGGAAGAACTTGAACGTATTAAAGATATAGATCTGCAAATGTATATTGATAGTTTAGCAAGTTTAGTTAAACCGTTAGAAGCACTGGAGGCAGATTGTACTGCATTTGAAACCAAGGACGATATGCTGGATAACTATCCCGGACTTGTAGCCACTGACGAGACACCAGTATACAACGATGGCCCGGATTATTTTGCAATGACCAGTAACCAAGCCTATCAGTTACAGGAAATTATAGGCAACCTAACAAATAATACTTCATCTTCAGACTTTGAACTAACACCAATAACTAAAAGATTACAAGAATGGACGCAGTCTTTTATAAATTCAGCGTTTGACACTTACTACAAAAATAAAAGGGATTATCCAGATTTGTACAAAAATCCTGAAGTTAGTAAGATGATTAAAAATCGTGTAGGTGCAATTGAAAAATATTTAACTTCTGTAGATAACATTGCTAAAAAACTTGGCTTCAAAGGACAACCTGATGCTATTGCAAATAAAAAACAATTAGATCAAAAACAACAAGCATTTAATAAAAAGCATGGACAAGATCATAAAGCAGAAATTAATGTACCGATGTTCTCGTATGTGTATGTTGATAAACAAATAGTTCAAAGTTTACAAAACGGCAGACCAGATTACAGAGATTTTGATTTGGAATATGGCGTCCGTAACAACTATAACACATTGCTTATTATTCCTACAAGGCATTGGCATATAACAATTGAAGCACAGGAAGTTTTAGCCAATCCGCGATATAAAGGCACATGGCGAGAAAAGGTTGCTCACAATATAATTTCAGCCTTTAAAAATTTATATTACAAAACTCCGGAACACATTGAAGCAACTAAGATGAAAGTGAACAGGGAATTCCAGACGTTGTTAAAGAAAAATAGTATCAAAGTTACCAACGACGGTGACAGCAGAGAAACAGATAAACAAACTCCACTATTACCGAGATCGGAAATAAACGGACCAACTGGTGAACCGTTTGAGCCTTCATCAGCCGCTGTGTGGCATGTAAATAACCCTGAACTATCTAAGAAAGCAAAAGAGGCCGAACGCAATATGCCAAACCAAAAAGAAAGCATTTTTAGTAAATTTGATAAACTAACATTAGAAGAAAAGTTAGCAATGATATCAAAAATTGATAAAAAGAAAATAGACGAAGTATGGAAAAAGAAAAACAAAACTACATTAGAAAATAATGTAATAGAAGGCGCAGTTCCTAAGAATGATAGGCTTGATAAACTAAATGCTTTAATGATGAAGCCATTATTAGGCAGTGATCTCAAAGGACAGTTTGAAGCCTATGTTGCTATACCTAATCCACAATTAATTAGTGCATTTAAGATGGCAGTAGCATCTGGTGGAAAAGGCACAGATTTAAGAAGCATAGTAAAACAGTTTATGGGTACATTACATGACAGCCAACAGAAGCAATTAGCAGAAGGCAAGTTATTTGAATATGCATCACTGGATCAAGCAAAACAAGATATCATACAAGGCGTACAAGCATTAGACACAGCAACCGATGATCAAGAACTTGCTAAAAAGAATGCTGACTTATTAGATAAAATCTACACAATCTTAAACAAAGGAAATGTATTAGATAGAGTACAAGAAGTATTACCAACAGTATTACGAGGCGAGTACTCAGACAAAATGGTTATACAAATTGCATACGAACTCACAACGGCACCATTAACTTATGCTGAGCGTTCGGAGTTTGCAGATAACTTAGCAAAAGACAAAGTAATTAATCCTAAAGTATTGTTAACACCGGGCAGTTACACTGTAGATGATTTAACATTTAACAGCAGTGTAAACAAAGCCATGTTCGACCACTTAAAAATATTTGGTGTTGGACAACAAATGAAAGGCCCAGCAGAACATGCCTTAGCAATCTTGTGTAGGGAAATCAGCATACAAGGTAAAGGTGATGTAACCATTGGCAATACAGCAGTAGAGATTAAAGCGGCAGTTAGCAGTAACCCAAGTGGCGGTGGTGGAAGGTTTGGTGAAACAGGTAATGTTCCAAGTCGTAATCGCATGTTACAAATTGTTACATCGAGCGAAAAAATAAAGCCATTGATTGCACAGCATTTGATCAAACAAAAAAGTTTAAACATAGAACAGTTTGTACAACTATGTAATTCTGCAGAATTAGAACCACAGGAAAGAAACGCATACGGACAGGAAGTCTTTGGTGAGATATTTGGACCTGAAGCGGCTCCTGTAATACAAGCATTTGCACAACCTAACGCAGATCCAGACACTGTGAGAAAAGCATATATTATCAGTAACTTTAATTGGTACAAGAACAGCGACATGGGTGGCGAATGGGAAATACTTGCCGCTATAAGTTTTGCGGCAAACAGCATTGGTGTTGTTAAGACAGGTGAAGACTTAAAACGAATCAGCATGTACAAAAAGAATCCTGCAATTATCACAACAGATAAGCCACAAGAAATGTTATTCCAATTCAACCCTAAGGCAACATAAATGAGACTGTTTGAGTTAGACAAAAGACCTGAATCAGATAAAGACTTTCCACGTAGTGTGATGCCTCAGATTAGAAAAAAGAATTTAAAGGACAGTCCGTTTAGTTATAAAACAGGTAAAATAAGCATAGACAAATTAAAGCCTGTACAAAGTCAACGTGTAAAAGGCATGCATGATAAAGCAAAACGTGGCTTCAATGACGGTACAATAAGACCTATCATAATTGATAAATATAACTATATTGTAAATGGGCATCATCGTTACGATGTAGCTCGAGGCTTAGAATTAACTTCAGTTAAAGTAATTAAAGTTGATGCTACTATAGAAGAACTTATTGATCATTACAGCGACACAGCAGATGATCAACCTACAATGGAAGATAAGTGGAAAGAGGCATTAGATAAAAAAGTTAAGAAGATGCCTAAAAAAACAACGGGATCTAAATCAAATATTTTATTTAATTTAGGTTTAGCAAATGAAAACTTTGCAGATGGTAAAAAGAAAGGCAAAAGCCGACCGGGTAGAGTTAAAAAAGCAGGTGCAAGTTGCAAGGGTTCGGTAACGGATCTTCGTGCTAAAGCCAAGAAGTACAGCGGTGAGCGTGGCAAGATGTATCACTGGTGTGCTAATATGAAATCGGGTAAAAACTAAAAGGGTATATAAAATGGTAGATTCAGTTAAAAATTACGGTATCGCAGGTGTCAGTGGTAACGTTGAATTAGGTAAGGGCGGTCCACGTGTTGTTGACGGAACCTCCGATATTCAATTACGTGAAAACGGCGGCGACTTAACTCGTGCAAAGATTTTAGATGGTACAGCAGACGATCATGCAGTGACTAAAGATCAGCTCGAAGGATATCACACAACAAGAATGTTTAGTAATGTTATTAATTTTAATGACAGTGTTACTAACCAATTAGTTGTAAGAGCAAACACAACAATTTTAAGTGTGGCAATTAGACCACTTACAGGTTGGACTAATGGTACAGCCGCAACAACAATCAAAGTTGGCGATTCAAGTGACAATGCTAAGTTATTGTCAGATTGGGATCACACAGCAAACGAAATTAAAGAAGAGTATAACGTAAAGTATACTGACCAAACAACAATTAAATCTACTGTAACAACAGGTAGTGCTACTACCGGTACTGCAAGATTAATTATTATGTATGCAGGTGGCTTACATAGAGCGGCACCGCAGGTTGAGATTGATAGCCAAACAGAAATTAATATATTCTTTGATACAAGTGGCAGTATGAACTCATCTCTTTCCGCGTTAAGAACAGCCAAAAACGAATTACTCAAAGAAGCATTATTACCGTTTTATAAAAATGACAGCGACGACTATGATAACAACGTATCATTTGTCGAAGATCCAAATGAAAGAACATTTGGTCCTACACAGTTGCAAACATTAGGCAGTGAAGCAAATGTAACACAGGTTATTAATCTTGTGTTCCAGGATGAAGCATCTCCTTATGGTGCTGAAGCAGGATCTGAACCATCCAGAACTAATGTATTTGATACTGACATGGCAGGATTAAGAAGTGCTATTTCTTCTTCAACATCAGCAAATGGTGACGGATATTACAAGTCAGTGGTATTCCGTGTAGCATCATATGATAACTACTTTAGTGCATATCAAACTTTAATTAATAATGTACACAGCGGTACAAGTAATTATTCAGGAACTAATGGTTTAAGTGATTTTTCATCTAAGTGTAAGCGAGTAGATAATGTTACTCCGGCGTCAACAGCGGCGTATTACACTAATACAATTATTGATGCATTAAATACATTTGGATTTGCAATTCCAAATATATCAGAATCCTAATCTACCTTAGGAACCGTGATTGCTGGGAAGGCGTCACACTGTGATTGCTGGGAAGGCGTCACACCAAAAGCACTCTTCGGAGTGCTTTTTTTATTTAAAATAAAAATTACAAACTTTGATAAATAGTATTATGAAGATAAGAGATATCAGTGAAACAACGTCAGGCGGCATTGCTGTAGTGGCACAACCAGTCGGCAAAGTTATTAAACGTCCTAATCCAAGTGTTTTTTCTAAAAAGAAAAAAACTGAAGGCAAAAGTCCTCACAAGAAAGGTTCAGCAAAATACAAAAAACATATGGCGGCAATGCATGCCGAAAATAAAGACGAAGCAATTGAAGAAAAGGCAACCATACCTGTAAAAGGATATACCGATGCCTATGATTTAATACATGATTTTTGGTTTTATGGTCATAATCCAAGCGAAATGGTAAGTCACAGCGGACCCAGATCTAAACCAACGTGGGTTGGCATAGAAGAACCAAAGCATTCACGATTAAACAAATTTTTAGATGCCAACGGCTTGTCCCCATCAAAACTTTACAACGACGAACTTAAAGTTGTATTATGGTTAGCAAAGAAAATGAACATTAGCCCTATGACAGTTTTACGTTATGGTAATGATGCAATTAGATTTGGCACTGATACTATTAAAGCAGTAAAACAAATAGTAGCAAAATCAAAAGAAGCAGTAGAAGAAGCCAGTATAGGTGCTCCAGATTATAATCCAGCAAGAGGTGGTTATACAGATAACATGATAGGCGAACCTGATGATTACTACGATGCTGAGCAAAGAAAAGAAGCATACGATCAATTACAAGATGCATTAACGGGCGGATTCGAAGACGATTATATAAA
>Ga0257114_1003367_pt1 | contig 10123 bp, 10 predicted proteins | sample SI112_10mmetaG_FD_190149 | JGI IMG/M metagenome (GOLD analysis project Ga0257114, IMG submission 190149) | Marine microbial communities from Saanich Inlet, British Columbia, Canada - SI112_10m | ecosystem: Environmental > Aquatic > Marine > Inlet | place: Canada: British Columbia | collected... | reverse complement strand
TTTAGTAGTTATTTTAATTATTTTTATATAATCTAAATATTTATTAAAATATTTTAGTATTGTACTAACAAAATTTTCTAATATTTCTTGATTACTGTAATTGAAATAAGTTATTTTATAAATGAAGTCTCTATTTTTTTGTAAAACTAAATTTATTTTTTTTGTTTTCTTCAAATAATTTAAATGATTTTTAATAGCTTCTTTTAATATATCTTTATATTTTATTGGATCATTGCTAATATTAGTTGATTTACTTAATCCATTACTTATTTCATCTATATTTTCGGTTATATTTAATCTAATAAAATTATCTGCATCTAATTTTAATAAAATTTTATTTATATCATTATCACAACTCTTAATTAATTTATTAATATCTGTTTTATTATAATGTGTTATATTTAAGTCTTCTAATATTTTATTTGTAAAGTTAGCTAATAATTTTTTATCTATAATGGGACATCTAATATTTAATAAACGACTTTTTAAAGCATCTGGTATTTTTGATATATTTGTAGAAACACAAATAAATAATGCATTTGTATTATATAATTCCATAATGCGTCTTAAAGACATATAAGCACTAAAATTTAATTTATCAAAATCTCGTAAAATTATAATATGTTTATCATAATGAAAACTTTTATTTTTAATAATATTAACTATATATTTACTTATAATATGTTTATCATAATTACTTTTATAAATTAAATTTAGTTCTTGAAATGTATCATAAATTTTAACATTAAATTCAACATTATTATTATTAACATTAATATTATATTTTTGAGTTTTTAATAAACTATGTTGAAATGTAGATTTTGTTAATTGATTAATAATATAATAAACATAATAATTTTTCATAGATGAATTACCATATAAATTTATATGTTGTATTTCAGATAATTCAATATTACTAATATTATTAATTAAGTCATTATTTAAATATTTATAATATTTATTGATATTATCTAAAAAATAGTTAATTATTTTCATATCATTTTATTATCTTTAATTATAAAATAAATTCAATTTTTATAATTAAATAATTCATTTAAAATTCATATTAATTTAGATATATAATATGGAATACATACAAGATTTTAAAAATCTAGAATTACCATTAGGTGCTAGTAAAGATGAAATAAAATCAGCATATAAACGTCTATCAAAAAAATATCATCCTGATAAAAATAATAATTGTGATTATTCTGAATTTATTAAAATTTCAGAATCATATCAAAGATTAATGAATATATATGATTATAAAATTGATATAGAAGACTATGAATTTTATATCAACAATTATATTTCTATTATAAAATATTTATATGAAGTTATACGTGATAAATTAGTAGAAAATACAACTAATTGGTTTACTCCAAAACAACATATACGAGAGAAAACTAAAGATATTATAATAAATCTAGATGTAGATTTAGTAGATATATATAAATGCGAAGTTAAAAAAGTTAAGATTAAAGTTTTAAGAAAAGATAATAATGTAGAAAATAAAAAACTAATTTTAAGAAAAGAGGATTTCTATATATCTTTATTTGATTATAAAATGCAATATATTTTTAAAGGTAAGGCTGATGATGATTTAGAAAAAGATAATGGTAATATTATTATTAATATTAATATAATTAATAATGACGGATACTATATTAAAAATATAAAGGATGAAAAATATAACTTATATTATGATATGGAAATATCATTATATGAATACTTATTTGGAATTAATAAATTTATTAAAATCCTAAATATGAAAGAAAATATAATAGAAATAGATAGTAACTCAATATATAAAGATGGCGAATATTTAATAAATAATAAAGGTTTATTGTATAAAGAAAATAATGAATATAAACATGGTAAATTTATTATAAATTTTAAAGTATATAATAAATGTTTTGAATCTAATAAATGTTTTGAATCTAATACAGAATATACAGATTTAAAAGAATTAATAAATAAATATTTTTAAAATTTCAAATCAAACGAGAAATCATAATGGTAATAAAAAATGATTTAAAGACATCATAATAATAAGTAATTATAAAATATGCCAGCAAAAGCGAAAGGAGGAAAAAAATCAACAGTAGCTAAAGGAAAAAAAAATGGACCAAAAAGAACTACTACTAAAAAGAGAGCTGTAGTTGAACCAGCTGTAGTTGAACCAGCTGTAGTTGAACCAGCTGTAGTTGAACCAGCTGTAGTTGAACCAGATGTAGTTGAACCAGATGTAGTTGAACCAGCTGCAGTTGTTGAAACAAGTTCTTCTAGTTTAAGCGATACAGTAAGTACTCAACTCTCTGGACTTCTTGATACTGTTTCTCTTCTTATGACACAGCTTAAAACTGTACAAGGAGATATCAAGACACTTCAAAAAAATTATACTAAACTTCTAAAAGATCATGATAAAACTAAAAATAAGAGCAAGAGAGCTAATCGTAAACCAAGTGGATTTGCCAAACCTTCTGCTCTTTCAGCTGAAATGACAAGTTTTCTTGGATTAGATAAAGATGTTGAAATGCCTCGTAATGAAGTTACTAAACTAATCAATAAATACATTGTTGATAATGACCTTAGGGATCAATCTGATAAACGTAAAATTCTTCCAAACAAGAAACTAGGAAAACTACTCGGTTGGGATGGTAAGGAACAAGTATCTTACTTTAATCTCCAAAAGTACATTAAGCAACATTTTGTAAAAACTGAACCAGTTGCTTAAATAACAATAATTGATTTAATTACTAAATTGACTTAAAAATTTTTTTTATATTTATAATATAATATATTATGAGTTTAGACGATAAAAAACTATTAAGATTAATAGATGATAGTATTAATGGGTATACATATGATATAGCGAAAGTTGTACATTATTTATATAAAGATAAATATGTATGTGGTAAACTAAAAAATAAATTATGGTTTCATTTTGAAAACCATAAATGGAAAGAAACTGAATTAGGACCTTATAAAGAATTATCTACAAATATTTTAGATTTATTTGAAGAATATAAAAATAAACTTGATATTGAAAAAGATAAAGGAACTATTGATAAAAGTGAATTATTAATATTAAAACTGAAAGATGTACCGTTTAAAGAAAAAATTTGCAGAGAATGTTTATATTTATTTTATAAACCTGATTTTATATATGGACTAGATAGAAATATTAATTTAATTTGTTTTAATAATGGAGTTTGGGATATACAAAATAAAACATTTAGAAATGGTGAAAAAGAAGATTATATTTCACTATCAATTGATATGATTTATAATGAAAGTGAAAATATTGATATTGCTATTAATCAATTTATTGATTATAGAAAAAAAATATTAAATAAAAGATCACCCAATTATGTATTTAAAGTAAAATAGTTTATAAATTTATATTTTAATAATTTTTTATTTTTTTTTTATATTTAATAAAATTTTTTTATATCTAAATATTTAGTAAAAATGTACTATAATTTATTAACAAAACCATTTTTAAATAATAACATGAACCAATATATAAATGAAAAATATTTATTAGAAGCTTTAAATAGTTCATATAATAATGCAGCATTTTCAACATTTCCATATATATATCATAAAACAAATTCAAAAGAATCATTACATTTTTTTAAAAGTGGTAATTGTATTGCTTTATCATTATATTTAAAAAATTTTTTAAAAAATAAATATAATATAAAAAGTTATTTAATACCAGCATCAGTGCCTAATATATTTAAAAGAAATGAATATTTAGATATATCTCATGTTGCTTTAGCAGTACAAAAGAATAAAAATACAATTTATATTTTAGATCCAGCATTTTATTTTATAAAACCTATGAAAATTGAATTAAATAATATAAATCAAATAAATCAAATGCATATGAAAAATATATATTCAAATACACTTGATTTATTTGATTATAAATTAATAAAAAATAATAAACAATTAAAATTAAATAATTATCAAAAATTACCAAAAAATACATTATATTCGCAATGTAATTTTTCTAATAATAAATATGATACCTGGAATTATTATTTAAGAGAAATAAAAAATCCAGATGTTGCTATATCATCATTTTTTATAAATTTACTAAAATTCCAACCATTTATTACAAAAACAAAATTAATTGATGGTGATTGTAAATGTGAAATTATGGTTAAATTTAAAGAAGATAATAATATTGAAATTAAACATTATAATAATGAATTATATTATGGGGACTCTAAACTTATTCCTAAAAATGTAATTAATTTTTTAAATCAAAATTTAAATCAATTCTTTGAAAAACAATTAAGATATTATTTAAATCTTAAAAATATAAAAAAAAAAGAAATCAAATTTGATTGAAAGAATTTTAAATTATTTTAAAAGAACTGCTGGCTGTGGGGTTCGAACCCACGCAGATTTACATCTAATGGAACTTGAGTCCATCGCCTTAGACCACTCGGCCAAACCAGCATTTAAAATAGTAATAAAAATAAAATTTAAGTAATTACATATTAATATGATTTTATATCTATGTAATTACATATTAATATATTATATTGTTTTTAAATAATTTTTATATTCAATAAAATAAATGAATTTAATATTATTAGTTTTATTGTGTTCTTTTATTTCTGCTAATTTAATTTTAATACAAAAAAAATATATCTTAACAAAATTATCAGGTAATCAATATTTTTGTGTTAAAAATTGGTTAATATTTACAGTAATTGCTTTATATTTAGTTTTTATTAATAGAAAAATGGTATCAGAAATAAAGAGTGTTAATTTAAAAAATCAAATTCCATATTTATTATTAGATGTTAGTTTAACTATTGGAAATATTATTTTATGGTATTATTTATTACAAAATACTGAAGCACATACATTAATAAGTACTATTAACCCTTTAACTATAGCATTAATTGTTATATTATCATATGTATTTTATGATCAAAAAATTACAAGAAATGAAATGCTTGGTATTATTTTAGTATTACTTGGTATAGTATTCATAAATAAAAAATAAATCACTTAATTTATTTTTTATTTAAATTATAAAATTTATTGAAATTTATATTAATTAATTAATAATGATTAAAAGTTTAAAAAATATTAAAAAAGAAAGTAAAGATAATATTAAAATTATTCATATTGATAAAGAAATAGATAATATAATTAATACAATACAAGATGATTTTAAATTATCTAAAATGGATAATAAAATATGCGATGAAACAAACAATATACTAGATAAATTAAAAAATGATATTACTAATATAACTATTAAAAATAGTAATATAGATAATAATATTAATTTTATAATTTATAAAATTAAAAATAATTCTTCTTTTTATCTAGATAGTAATAAAATTCATAATGAATTATTGGAATCTATTAAACTTATTATAAAAAATAATTCAATTGTAATGAAAAATAAATGTCCTGATTGTAATATTGATATGGGTAGAAATGCTAATAGGCGTTTATGTGGTAAAACAAAATGTTATAATTTAGGACAAAAGAAAATATCATAAAATTACTTTTGTCTTTGTCTCATTTTACGTCTTAATCTTTTTAATCTTCTCATTCTTTTTTTTAACCATTTTTTTCTCATTTTAATTTATTTAAAGTTTTATTTTTAAACTATAATTATAAAATGAGTGAAATGAAATTATTATATACAGGCAAAGTTAGAAATGTTTATGAAATCAGTGATAAACATTTAGTTCTTGAAGCAACTGATAGAACTTCTGGTTTTAATAAGTATATATGTGATATTAAAAATAAAGGTGTTTTACTTAACATGATGAGTGCATTTTGGTTTGATAAAACAAAGCATATCATTCCTAATCATTTAATTCATTATGATGATAGATATTCAATTGTAAAAAAATGTAATCCATTTAAGATTGAAGTAGTTGTTAGAGGATATATTACTGGTAATACTGAAACAAGTTTATGGACACATTATAAAAATGGTTCACGTATATATTGTGGTATATCATTTCCAGATGGATTAGTCAAAAATCAAAAATTAGAATATCCAGTAATCACTCCTACCACAAAAGATGAAAATGATAGACCAATTACACCTGAAGAAATAGTTAGTGGAGAATTTATGACACAAGAACAAATGGATTATGTTTTTAAGAAAGCATTAGAGTTATATAATTTTGGTTATAAATATGCTGAAAATAGAGGACTTTTATTAGTTGATACAAAATATGAATTTGGTTTAGATATGAATAATAATATTATTTTAATTGATGAAGTTCATACTTGTGATAGTAGTCGTTATTGGTTAAAAAATACATATGAACAAAGATTTAATGAAGGTAATTCTCCTGATAAGTTTGATAAAGACCAAGTAAGAGATTGGGTTAAAACTCAATGTAATCCTTATGTAGATAATATACCTACACCACCTGAAAATATTATTAATTTAGTATATAATAGTTATTATAGTTTTTATAGAAGATTAACTGGTTTAGATTTAGTATTTAATAATAAAAGTATTAAAGAGGTATTACAAAATTATCCTTTAAAATTAGATACTAATAAAAAAGCTGTTGTATTATATGGTAGTATCAAAGATGAAGAATTTGTTAATCAAATTTGTGGTTATTTAAATCTATATAATATTAGTTTTGATAAATATGAAGCGTCTGCTCATAAAAAACCAGAAATTTTATTAAAAATTTTACAAAAATATAATCAACAAAAATTAGTATGGATTACTGTAGCAGGAAGAAGTAATGCATTATCAGGTGTTGTTGCTGGACAAACTGAACAACCTTGTATTGCTTGTCCACCATTTCAAGATAAAATTGATATGCTTACAAATGTACATTCATCTTTACAAATGCCTAGTTTTGTTCCAGTAATGACTATATTAGACCCATATAATGCTGTATTAGCCGCTAATAGAATTCTTGAATTATAGATTATATATTATATTATATATTATAGATTATTTATTAATTTATTAGTATTGTTTAGTATTGTTTATTTTTATTATTTATTTTTTTATTAAAAATACATATTGTATAATAAATATGAATGAATATAGTAAAAGTCCAAAAGGATATTGTTATAAAAAACATAATGGTGTTACAACACGCATTTCATTAGAAGAATTTAATAAATTTAAAAAAAATATAAAAAAATTAAATCAAGAAGGTGGTGGGTTTTGGAGTAGATTATTTAGTAAAAAAGAACAAACAGTAACTACAAATAGTGATAAAACTAATAATTCAAATAATAAAAAAAGAAGTTTCTGGGAAAGATGGATATGGAAACCAAAAAAAAAACAACAAATAAATACTAGGACTGCTGAAAAGAAAATTTCTGAAAATTTAATAAAAAATTCTTATTCACAATTAAATAATATTACAAAAAAAAGAGAAAATGAACAAAGAAAACAATTACAAAATACTAATAAGAAAAATGAATTAAAACAATTAATTAAAAATTATAGTGATAAAAAAAGAGGTATTAATTTAAATTTAGATAAAATTAATAATGATAAAAGAAATATACATGAATATTTAAAAAATACAAAAGGTATTAATTCTACACCTAGTACGTTAAAGAATTCATTAAATACTTTAAATGTAAATAAATTAACTGATTATGAAGTCAATTTGCTACATATGAAATTACAAAATATAAAAAAATTAAGAGAAGATAGAGAACAAAAAATTCTTAAATGTAGTAAACGAAACATTACATTAACTAAAAATACAAATAATTCAGATAATTTATATAATAATTCATATAATGATACATTTAATAAATAAATATAATAATTAAATATAATTGTATTTTTGTTATAATGATAAAAATTTTAATGAGTAAATAATCTTATTCCTGTATTTAACATTAACATATTATTTTTATTACATTCTTCAATAACTTCATTATCACGAATACTTCCGCCAGGTTGAGTAATATATTTAACTCCATATTTATTAGCAACTTCTATATTATCTTTAAAAGGAAAAAATGCATCAGATGCCATTATCATATCTGGATATTCTAATTTTTCATTTAATGCTTGATTTTTATTTTGTCGTAATAACCAATTACGTACTTTATTACCTGCTAATTTTACACAATCTACACGATTTTGTTGTCCAGCACCAATACCAATAACTTGACCATCATGAGCAAATGTAATAGAATTAGATGGTGTATATTTTAAAGTGATATTTGCTAAAATCATATCATTTATAATGGAATCATTTAATGTATTATTATTTGTTACTATTTTATTTTCTTTAAAAACTTTATAATCTATAATTTTATCATTAATATTTTGAGATAATCCTATACCATATAGTTCCCTAAATTCTATAAAATCATTATTTATATAATTTGGATCTGCTAATAATATTATAAAATTACCCTTTTTTTTTTCTTTAAGTATTTTCAAAGCTTCATTTGTATAACCAGGTGCTATAATTCCATCACTTACATGTTTCTTTATTATTTTTGCGGTACATTCATCTACCATATCACTAATCGCTATAAAGTCTCCAAATGATGATAATGGATCAGAATTTTTAGCTCTTATATATGATATAGCAACATCAGACAATTTTTCATTTTCTACATTATAAGTTTTTTTTAAAATATTAGATAATGATTTAGATGTTCCCACACCTGCTGGAGATGTATGTTTAAATGATGCTGATACTGGAACACATAATATATCTCTTGCATCTTTAACCAATTGCCATGAATTTATTGCATCTAGATAATTAATATATCCTGGTTCACCATTTAATACTTCAAATGGTAGTTTTTTTTCATTCTCATATTTAGATAAATTATTAATATAAACATTCGCATTATTTTGATAGGAATTACAACCATATTTTAATTTATTTTGTTTGTTATATATCTTATATATTACATCATCATTATTATCAAAATAATTAGCAATTGATATATCATATTTGGTTATATAATGAAATGCTTTTGCGGCAAATCTTTTTCTAAAACTACTATTCTCTGAACATATAATTTTATTAAAATTTGTAATAACAAAATCATAATCTTTTGGATCTGTAATTACTAGTACATCTTTATAATTTTTTGCTGCTGCTCTAATTAATGATACTCCACCTATATCGATATTTTCAATAGAATTATAATCTTCAAATGGATATAAATTTGCTACAACTATATCTATATTAGATATATTATTATCATTTAGTTCTTTTTGATGATTAATATTATTACGTTCATTTAATATTCCACCATATATTTTAGGATGTAATGTTTTAACTCTTCCATCTAATATTTCAGGATGATTAATATATTTTGTTATTTCAGTACACAATATATTTGAAGTATTTAATTTATCTGCTGTTTTACTACTTGATATTATATCTATATTTTTTAATTTTAAAAATTCTCCTAATTTTAATAGTCCTTTTTTATCATATACAGAAATTAGTGCTTTTTTAATCATTATTATTAAATAGATTAAAAGAAAAAGAAAATTTTGAACATAATTAAAAATTGAATCCTTTGTATTATTATTTTTTATTCTTTAAAATGACATCTTCAATGGAAGAAAGTATTAAAAAAATAGTTGATAAAAGTAATATATATATAGATATAAATAAAATTATTAATAAATTAAATTTAAATTCAGACTATTATTTAAATTTAAATTTAATTAAACAGGAATTATATTTAGTTATTTATAAATTAATAAAAAATAATTCATATGGTATAAAAAATAGATGTATAATATGTAATCAAGATATGGGTGAAGATAATCCTAGACAATTATGTGGTAAAACTAAATGTTTATTTGAAGATTACAATATTACAAAATGTAATTTATGCAATAATATAATTGAAAATAAAGATAATCTATGTAAAAATTTTAATTGTCTAAAAGATAGACATTATTGTTAATATTACACGTATAAATATATAATAAATACACGTATAAATATATAAAAATAAAATATTTTTTATTATTACTTGAAACACCTAATATGCTAATGTCCCCTTATGGATTTATGATTTATTATCATAATAATAAAGAATTTATTGAAATGAAAGAAATTAAAAATACAAATACAAATACAAATACAAA
>Ga0257114_1003366_pt1 | contig 10123 bp, 22 predicted proteins | sample SI112_10mmetaG_FD_190149 | JGI IMG/M metagenome (GOLD analysis project Ga0257114, IMG submission 190149) | Marine microbial communities from Saanich Inlet, British Columbia, Canada - SI112_10m | ecosystem: Environmental > Aquatic > Marine > Inlet | place: Canada: British Columbia | collected... | reverse complement strand
TTATTCCTGCTGACTGCTTCACACCGCTTCCTCGTCCCACTGTGATGCTTCTTCCATGGACATATCAGTCTCAATCTCTTCGATTGAACGATCGCCCCATGCATCCTCGCCGGCATTGTGGAAAACATCCTCAGCGATATTGCAGATCATTCGACGAATACCATCAGCTGCAAAAAGAAACTCATAGTTTTCTCGAGCGTGAGCTGCGGTTGTAGCAAAGACACCAGACTGTCCTGAGAGAATGTAGTACTCTAGGCCTCTCGGAATATTAGACCAACCGATTGCAGACCTGTAATCAATATTTACGTGCGCTTCTCGTCCCCAACCGCAACACTTGTAGGTGCCAGCCGGCATGTCATCTGCAAATGGGTTGTTACCATCGCGCTCGACTTCAAATGCATAGGGCATTCGGTCAAGTTCGTTGTTCGCAGCGTCAATAGCATAGTACACACCGTTCTTGATATAGTCACTCATTTCTTTTCTCCTTTGAAATGATTACACATTCATAGATAGTTTTAAAGCTTAACAGAGATTAACGCAGAGCGTCTATCGCATAACTTTTGTTAGGGTAGACATATCTTCAAGCGTATCAATGTTTACAGCCCAGTCAGGTTTATCGTCAAAGTCATACTGTTGCTGATTAGTCAATGGCATCAAGTTTTCTTCTGGTACATAGTCAGCCTTGCCAGTCGACCAATCTTTGTCAAAAAGAACTTGATAAAAAACGCCACCTCGAGTCTCAGAAGCGTTTACAATTGTACCTCGGTTACCTTTGGTATCAACAACATCTTGCTTGATTGAATACTTCATCTTCCTCTCCTGTTATCTTATCTTATTGCAAGTCTTTATGCACTTACTTCATCTTAAGAATTTCCATGACCAGCTCAGCTAAATCTTCGCGGCCTTCATGTATCAATGTGTAGTATGCGTTAAACAACGCTGACTCAGATGGTCCAATCTGGATTCCTGATGCAGCAAGTGCATTAATATCTGAATCATCAGCATGATAATAAGGTTCTGGTTCGATTTCCCCAATTATGTCCATGATTTCATCAACTTGACTCCAGAGACTGTCGAGCTCGATTTCTTCTTTTTTCTTTTCTAAAGATTTCTTATAATCACTAAGTGAAACTACTTCGCACATTGATCTGCTCCAGCTATATTGGTATTATAATTATTTCGGTCGTACCAATCTTTCCAACACCAAAATACAGCAGATTTTTCTGCTTTAGAGATGCGTCCTTGGTCGACGTACCCTTCGAGTAGACTTCCTACTTTCTCAGAAAACTCTAGAATATTTGAAGTAACTACCTGATAGCCTCTGACGTGTGCTGAAACTTCTTGCGGTTGAGTAAGATACAGACACATGAGTGTTGGGTCAGATGCTATAGCTATTTTAATCTTATGATAGTCAAGATAGTCTACAAGATCTTCAAAGTCATCTTGAACGATATGCTCAAGTTCGTGCCTGATAGCATTACAAATCTCTTCAGTGATAAACTCATCAACTGAATCTTTCAGAAAGACATTTAGATGCATACCGACAGGTGAACCATCAAGTGGACAATTATCTGCTGACACTGACGGGTAAAAATTTTCGAATACAGCAACAGTAATTGTTACCTCTTCGCACTCTTCGTCAAAGGTGATCATCGATTCAGGAAGGTGGTAACCCAGCCAAAGAAACTTCTTGACACCTTCTGCCAATCCGCATCTGACTTTCAGTTCTTCAGCAAACCAGTCTTCATCTTCTGTGATTTCATAATCGCTACCAACAATTTGCTCAACAATTTGCTTGGTGATTTCTACACTAAGATCGTTAAGATCTTTGAGGATGCCTGGGTTATTCATTCTTGCCTCGTGTGTTTATTTTAACACATAAGATGATAACATACACACTATTCAGTGTCTGGAGACCAAACTTCTTGAGATCCCTTTACTAGACAGAAAAGATAGTCACCGTCAATACCAGCAACTTCGGAACCTGGGCACTGCATGTTAGTTGCCGCTTCCCAAGCTTCCTGTTTACTATAAGATGCATCAAAAACAACTGATCTAGAAAACTCTCCATTTTCTGCATTTTGAAAGATTGCTGTATAGATCATCGCATTGGATCCTTATCTGGATGGTTTTCAAAGTAAAATCGCAAGATTTCTCGAAGCGGAATTGAGTATACATCACTCGGATCAGCTGCATTAAAATGTGAGCCCGGGCCATCTGTAGGATCCCAGAACCTATTCTGGATTTGAATTACTTCTTCTTCGCCGGCTCTAGTAAGATAGCCAATCTCGCAATCTAGTGCATCATCAAAAATTGAGCCATCGCTCAAAACAACGAATGGTCCTGCTTCAATCTCTAGATCATTTTCCATTTATAAAGTGTCTCCTTTAATTGTTACTTTATACTCTACTTTTTACTTTTACACTCAAGAATAAATATCTTTTTCAAAAGATTGAGCGTCAGACCAGCTATGCGTCTTAGGGTATCCCAGCTCTTTCATCTTATTCCAAAACTTTCGTCCGTGCCCTTTTTCATTATGAAAATGGTATGCCCAGATGTGGCACATTTCATGAATCATAACTTTTCTTAAAAATCTAGGTGTCCACCTGTGTGATTTCTTGATTTCAATTCTTGTAGGTCTCATCTTTCCGCCTGACTCAAAAAGGTAAAATGCCTTACCCAGTGTCTTCCTAAGACGGCCATTCATCTTAACTTCAATATGAGGAAGTGAATTATCGAAAACTTCAGCATTAAGCTCGGCATAAAGAGCTTTTACAGAATTGACAGGTCTATTGTCTTCAGCAAAGACAACCTGATTTCTGTACATCTGTCGCTTTGCTTCTTCAAGCATTGCCTCACGAGCTTTCTTCTTGGAGATAGAAAACATACATCACCTTCCGTTATGAGTATATTATAAACTCTTTTTTGTATGCTTGCACGCGCGTACGCGGGCGCAAGACATCTTGTGCTAAATCATTTCTGGACTATAAGAAAACTTAATTGTTCTAATTCCGTCACAGTTTTCCCTGACTTGTTGCTTAATTATGTGCTCAAAATGTAGCATGTCTTGAATATTTATATATCCGTCTGTATCCCCAGAAGAAAACTTAATTTTTTTAACTGACGATTCTAAGAGGATGTCACATTTAGAAACGACAAGATGCGTTGTTCCTGTCATGTTGATTGCTCTAATCAATCGATTAAGATTTAGCCAGTTCACTGCGCGTTTTCGACCTGTTGTAACTCCATACTCTTGTCCTTTTTCTTGAAGAAAACTGAGGTTTGCATCTTCTTCAAGTGACTCAGGGAATTCAGGATCGTATCCGGAGCGTGTATCGTAGGCTTTTGCGCAACCCCAGACTTTTCTAATTTTCTGGTGTGGGAAACCTAGACTACATGCGGCATAGGGAAGAGTATTTGAGGACGTGACATAAGGGTAATTGCCCCAGTCAATATCTAACCAAATTCCTTGAGCACCTTCACATAGAATCTTTGCACCAAACCCTTTTGGGCTAGACACAAACTTTTCATCCCACAGTAAATCAGCAGACAGGACATCCTGTGCTCTTACGCCGCTTCTATTTGCCTTAGATGAATAAGCGGGCCCGATACCGGAGGATGTAGTACCCAATCTTTTAGAATAATCACCTGAATCCTCTCCTTTATGTTCATTAGTAACAATGTGCGTTCGAGGCGAGACCTTTACAAGGGATGTATCAAACCCAGCATCGTCAAGATACTTGAGTTCTTTAAAAAAAGACTTTACATGTAAGACACACCCAGGGCCAATAACAGATTTTACTCCGTGAAATACACCAGCTGGGACAATATGTGTCTTATACTTTTTGCCGTCTACATAAATAGTATGGCCGGCATTTGAACCTCCAGCCCACCTACAAACATAGTCATATTCTTCAATGTCTACTAGACGAGAAGTAACTTTTCCTTTTCCTTCGTCGCCCCACGCGAGGCCACACACAACATCGACATAATCAACCCCACTCATCGACATTCCTTTTGACAAATTCTTGGATGTCGCCTGCGCCTACCATTGTATCAACAACTTGATTTTTATAGATTGCTAGAAAAGTCGGAAGACCGCGAACATTGTACTCGCTGGCGATATCACTGCAGCCTTCGCTGCCTGCCTCATATTTAGTAAATTTAACTTTTTTAGAACCAAAGTCTTCAGAAGCTTTATTATACTTAGGCGACATCATTTTGCACGGACCGCACCAACTTGCCCAGAAATCAACAAAGACAAGATTGTCAAAGTCAATTACTTCTTCATTAAAGCTTTTGTCTGTCACATTAATCATTTATACTCCACAGCGTGACCTTCATTAAGTAGCCACTGGTTTAAAGATTCTTCAGTGTCTGACTCGTAGATTTCTCCGAGCCACCGACCATATTTTCCTTTCTTATCTTTGTGGGTCTTAATAACAACCCATTTGTTAGATATTCTAGATCTTACAATGTCTCTAACTTTCAGCCCTTCCGGCCGGGATTCTCCGCGAACTTCAGGTGTGTTTATGCCTACAAGGCGAAGCTTCTGATTTCGCATAATCACATTAAAACCTAAGTCAATGTCACATGTAATAGTGTCGCCGTCATAGACTTTTCTAACAAATGCTCTGTATTCATACATGAGTTGCTCTTAAAAGCATTGAAACAAACCATGCTATGCCGAGGATTGCAACAACAATCCCTACATACTCCATTGGGTCTCTATTCATTTCTTTTCCTGGCTGTTATTAAAACGTTCAAGTTCACATCCAATCTTTTCCAAAGCTTTAATCAGTCTAGGCAGCTGCCCGTCAAAGAAAGACCGCCCCATGATTGTTTGAAAGAATTTTGGTCCCATGTATATATCCTTAAAAGTGGCGGAAGCGGTGAGATTCGAACTCACGGTACCTTTCAGTACGCCGGTTTTCAAGACCGGTACCTTAAACCACTCGGTCACGCTTCCTAAAAATGGAGCCGCTTAACAGACTTGAACTGTTGACCTACGGTTTACAAAACCGTTGCTCTACCAACTGAGCTAAAGCGGCACGATTAATTTTAAAGACAGCCCATAATTCTTGAGTCAATAGTATACTGATCTGGATTGTCAGAATTTTTAATCCACATCATAGCAGCTGCTTTTCCTTCGTTATATGTTTTGTACTTTTCGTCTGACCCTGTAAAAAAAGTAGGACCGACTGGCTTTTTGTTCTTATCTAAGATCTGAATTACGTACATGTTTTTCCTTACTCTTATATTATAGCAAAACTCTTAAATGTTTACACTCAAAAGCTTATCCAAAACGAAGTTTCCATTCATCAAAAGTCATAGATGGGGGTTCACGATAAGGCTGAATTGAAAAACTATGACATGGTCCAGGCTTTTGCTTAATGTGATCCAGCGCTCTTTGCGCATCTTCTTTCGTGTTGAATATAGTTTCAGCGTCGTGCTCATCGCCCGATACAGATGTCATTGAAAATGTTAGTGTATATTTCATTCTACAATTTTCCTATTTCAATAAAAAAATTCTTTGCCTTTTGAAATGATTCACGATCGAATCTAATATCTTCATCAAATTCCCAGCAAGTATGCTGTCCTTCTGTGTTTAGATTCCAGCAAAACCAACGATCATCTAAGACAATAAGTCTGCGGCGTGCATGTGCTGTAATTTTGTCACTAAAAATAAATCCTTCAGCAACTAGCTTGGTAAATTCATTTTCGTCAACCGGGCGATGACCTGCTTTAGTCGCTTCATATTCGATGTAATACTTCATTCTTCGTTCTCCTTATTCAGCCAACGATCATGGTGGCAACAAAAAACCCCATGACAAAACCAGCAAACACAAACCACCAGTCTGATCTGTGTTGGTAGTCTCTCTGTGCCTTATTCATCTTCGGCATTATAGGCGGAAGAGCCATTCTTTATTCTCCTGGTATCAAGTTGGATCAATAAGCCATATTGGGCAGACAATTTTCTTGCCTTCTTCATGGTAAGATTGTCTCACTATGTCTACCCAGCCTTCAGGCGTCTCAACTGAGCATGTCTTTTCATCACATTGATCAATAACACATTCAGGCTCATTCGGGACATCATAAGCCATAGCAATCGGGCAGCCACTTAGAGGCAAGCATAACATTAACAAAACTGTATTTTTCATTCTTCTCTCAATCATGTTCTTCTGCAAGGGCCATCTTGACCCACTTACCATTCCAGTCTGTGTACCTTACTCGTGTTACACCGTTTTCATATAACGTTTTCTGGCAGAACCTGCATGGTTTTGCCATTGTAGGCGTACCATCTTTTAAAAATCTAACAACATATACAATCTCACCTTTTTTAAATTTAACCCTATCACAAAGAATCATTTCAGCGTGTCCGCTATAAGCACGAACATTATAACCGCTTTCGTAAAATCTCAAGAATTTGGGTGAAGACTTTTCGCAATTAGAGGCAGCAATAATTGAGTTACCATGCTTAACAAAAGCTACAACATGATAAGGCGTATTATCCTGCCTTGGAGAAATTTTAGTTACAGTATTGTACTAGACGCACCGTGTTCATAGCTGCCTTCCTATTATTGTTATTATAATGCTTATTTAGTTTATATACACTCTGCAGATTGACTTAATCAGCGTTGATTTCCTTAAGGCAGTCGACCTTGCTACTTCATTTTATTGTTTTCTTTAGTTACTTTGTCTGCATTAATCTGTACTACACTCTCCGTAAGTGCTTTCAAGATTATTTGAGATTTCACTATGATTCATAATGAGATTTTCCAAGGTAACAGATGTCGTAGGAATATTGATTACACCAAGATCTACAGTGTCTACTTGATTTTTTGGTGAAAAAATTGCAAAAAACGAAACAACTGCTACGATTCCAAATAGAATTGAAAACATTTTCATAAGATTATTAAGCATGGCGCTTCTCCTGTTAACGATATATATACAGCGAACGATCCATGTTCTTAGAGAACATGGATCGTTTTTGTTAAATTCCGGCTGCAGAGATTCTTGCAACTTCCTGGAATCCAGTCTTTCGAAGATTCAAGAATACAATGTGACCGCAGCCGCCAAAACGGTTCTTTTGTGTTTCAAGAACGCGACACCCACGGAGATCTTCATCCTTTTCTTCAACAGAGAGGTGGATGTGAGAATCCACCATATGCTTAAGCTTGTTGGAACCGGCCATCTTGCCGTCTTTTGTAACCTGGCCGATTACCAGAACATTAACCGCATGCTCTTTTGCATAATTGGTAATCATCTGCAGAGATCGTTCGCAAGTTGCAGAAGTAATACGACCACTCTTGAAGTATCCGTCGTTCATGCACTGCAAAGAGTCAACAATTAGAAAGAAGGGACGATCTGGATGCTGTTCGCGAACCTTGTCGCAACCCTTGAGTAAGGTTGCAACATTGTCTAGGCCTCCTACCATAAAAGAGTTTCGAAGTCGAAGTCGATCCGATGTCATCTTGACTTGGTGAAGCGACTCCTCAGCTGTGTTAAAGACAACCTGTGCACCATGCCCTTGCAAAGAGTTTGCAAGAGAGAGCATCATTGTAGTTTTTCCGCAACCGGGTGTCCCGGTGAACAGAGTAACCATAGAAGGAGTAAAACCCTCTCCGCCAATTACAGCATCAAAGTATTCCAAACCTGTCGGAATGCGCTTCTTTAGAACATCCGGGACCTCAACGTCCTGGATTGAAGTGCCGAATGGAATGTCATCGATTGTAACATTGATTTTCATATTTGCTCCTTACGTTAGCTTCTTTATTATAAATTAATTAGGTTACTTATGCACTCAGTGCGAATTTACTTTAAACTTTCAAGAATAAAAGTGTAGCTGTCAGGAGATTCTTCCCAATACACAATTCGATCTTGCAGCTTAGACATCTTCTTTTCTACACGAGACATTTCAGATGAAATTAGCTTTTTAATTTTTGATCTTTGCTTTTCTGTTCTTGCAGGCCTATCACCGAGTTCGATCATGCGAGCTTTGAATTTTTCAGTTGCGCCCTTGATCTCTTCATTAAGAGAATCAACATAGATATCGTTTCGAAGAATATACTCTCCAAATAGAGGAGTGCACTTTTTCATGCCTTTTGACTTGTTCATTCGAGACTTACCCCGTGAACCGCTAGCTGGTGGAAAAAAGTCTTCAGGTGTAAGACCTTCAAAGAAAAGAAAACAAAACTTTTCAAATTCTTCATCAGCTAAAACATAGACATAATCAAGCTGGCCTTTATTACAAATAGTATCCCAGTCAGTTCTAAAATCATAAGTAACAGAGCCTCCGCTTCTCGATCCACTTGTTAGTTTACACTCGAGTTCTGCACAGATTTCATCAATGACAATATCAGGTTTTCCTGGAGCACCGTCAGAAGAAACACCGCTAAACTTTTCAGATAGGATTCTTGCTGTTTCTACTTCTTGTGACATTGAAACAAGGGCGTTTCGTCGGCCAAGATTTTCACGGAAATCGTATTCCCAATTAAGATACACAGACTTTAGATCAGACTCAAAACCTTTCATTCTTGCAAGAATTCGAGAAGCATCTTTTTTTGAAATATACATTGTTTTTCTCCTACAGCGTTATTTTAGCATATATACATTAAAAATACACGCTAAATAATATTCCACTTTTTTAAGACCCAGGGTTCAATCTGTACTGAGTATGTTTGCTTGTCTGGATTGTTTAAAATGTATAATAGATCTTCCTTTTTAATTGTTGATCTATTCGTGTGAACAATCGTATCAAAACCTAAGATTTTTAAACTTACTAAAGATTTATCTCGGGGTGAAGCTTCAGCAGAAGCAAAGACGGGAATATACTCTTTTTCAACATATTTGTCGTAAGCGACAACTAAGTTTTTAAATTCTTTAAAAGTTCCTATCTTAGATAGGCACTTCATTGTTGAAAAAGATATACTACCTGATTCAGAGAGTAGTGATACTTTCTGAGTACCCCAAGTCGAATTTGAGACCCAAGTAGACCAAACCAAACCAATCGTATCTTTCTTAGCTCTTGGACCAGGAAATCTTCCTCGAGTATTTTTCTCAACAAGAACTACATCAATTTTTGGTTCAAGATGAGCTTTTAATGATTGCATCTATATACCCGGTCGGGACTTTGTAAATCAAGACGTTCTTTTTCTTAAGTTTCATAGGAATCTGTGACCAGAGATTTGTTGATAGATTTGTGTTTTCCATTTCAACAAAAATACTAAACACATTGCCTTCTTCTTTTATATGAAAGGCATTTTCCCAGTACTCAACAAGTATGTCAGTGAGCGCAACAATCTCAGCCGACTTCACTAGAATCTCTCAAGGAGTACTTCTATCTGCTGCTCGACTTCTGCATCTTCTGTGTCTGTAAGCTTTTGCTTAATCTTTGCAATTCGAAGTGCATATTTAAATGCCTTGACATCAAGCTGATCTTTGTATTCTGCAAAGAGCTGCTTCTGATATTCTTTTAGCTCTTCTTTTTCAGACTCAAGCTGTTTGACTTTTACGATAAACTCTTTTAAAACTTCTGTATTTGCCATTTTACCTATCCTCCGGTTTCTTAAATGGTGTGTTGAGTGCCCTATAAAGGTCCTCTTCACTTTTAAATTCTACAACATTGCCTGTGTTTTTACATTTAAGGCCATACTGCGAAAGCGAGTAGCCCATCTTTGTTGCCTTTCGACGAAGCGATACGTTATGATACGCGCTGCCGGTCCACATCTGCTTAAATGTGCCGTAATTGTCTGGCGTGGCAACATAGAACTCTGTTTGGACTCCACGAAACAACCCAGTTTTAGCAGGCTTTCCGCTTTTTTGGTGACCAAACATGCGGACAAAGAACTCATTGAGCTTGTCTGCAAGTTCAGAATCTTGAGCTGGTACAACAACAATATCAAGGTCGCCGCATGTGGGCTTTTGACGTCTTGCGCTCCCACACAAAATAACACTCTCTACAGTCGGCATCTGATCTACAATCTCAGAGTATAGACTCAGTGCTGTTTCCCTACTAATACGTTTACCACCGTGAGCTTTACCACCCATAACAACCTCCTTGGTGAGATTATTTTAAATTATATTAATGTAATATGCACTCAAGTCAATATTGAAGGGGTAC
>Ga0257114_1003364_pt1 | contig 10128 bp, 6 predicted proteins | sample SI112_10mmetaG_FD_190149 | JGI IMG/M metagenome (GOLD analysis project Ga0257114, IMG submission 190149) | Marine microbial communities from Saanich Inlet, British Columbia, Canada - SI112_10m | ecosystem: Environmental > Aquatic > Marine > Inlet | place: Canada: British Columbia | collected... | reverse complement strand
CCACGTGCGAGGACCAAGGGATGAACACCCTAGACTCGGAGGCCGCTTGCAAGTTCTATGCAGACAACACGCCCGGCACCTCGTGGGTCGCCGCTCTTACGTTCGGAAGCACCGCAAAGGCCGCGCCACACTGCTTCATTTACTGGACCGACGCTTCTGTACCCAATGCCAACAACGGCAAGGTCTATTACAACAAGGGCGACGATACGCACACGTGCGATGCGACCGGTAACCTGGACAGGAGCGCCGGCTGCGTCTGCTGCGCGGGCGATCGGTACCGCTACGAGTCGTGCCTCTGTCCCTCACCCCCCGCATCGCCACCGCCGCCGCTGCGACCCCTGGGCGACACTGCCGTTTGCATCAAGGGCGACTCGCCGCTCTTTGCGAGCCAGGCGGATGCAGACGCGCACTCGCCCACTGGAACCTCCACTGCTACCAGCTGGGACCTCGGCAATGGCGTCAGCTACTGGAAGCCCGACGGCTATCCTTGGGCCACGAGCACGGGTGGGGACACGTGCCTCGAAGGCACGACGACCGAGCTCATCCCAATCCACCTTCTGCCAAAGCAAACGTGCGGCGGCGGCGCGTTGACCTTTGCCGAAAAGTACCCGCACGCAACGGCCACCGAGGCCGCAAACGCCTGCACCTTGCACGGGTGTGGAGGGGGCCTCGCACCCGCGTCCGCACTCAACAGCTCGTGGTATGCATGGACGGGCAACGGTGCGTCCAACAACCGGCCGACTTCGGTGCAGGAGCAGTGCTATGCCGCCTGGTACATCAACGACATTGGCTTCATTGGCGACAACAATATCGTGCACGCGCACGAGCAGCTCTTTTTCATGCACAATCCCTCCGCGGGCTGTGGCAGCCAAGGACTAAACCATTGGGACAATAACCCAGTCGACTCGGCCGCCGCCTGCTTGGGCTGCGATTATCACTACGCAACATGCCCCTCACCGCCGCCCACGTCGCCACCGCCGCCCGCGTCGCCACCGCCGCCCGAGCCACCCACACTCCCGCCGCCCGCCACGCCCTCAATCGCCGAGTCCACCTCGTCCTTGGCCACCATCGGAATCGTTGGTGGCGGGCTGCTTGGCGCCCTCCTGTTGGCATTCGTGTTGGTTGTGGTTTGCGCCGCCCCGCTCGCTGCAATGTCCAGCAAGATTGACTGTGACACTCCACCCGAGCGAAACACGGAGGCCTATGAACTATGGTTGCGCCAATGCGAGAGGCGCAGCCGTCGTGACGCCGTACCGCTGATACGGTCGTGAGAGTCGAGCGTGCGTGTCTTTTTCAACCCCCTATAATACACTCACCACAAGAGGATCCCCTAGAGCGAATTTGAGCTCGGTTGCGTCCCAGCACGGTTGGGTGGACAGCAACGTCCCTCTCGGTCGCCACGTGGGGAACATTTGCCAGTCTATGAGGCGTGCACCCGCGTGCATCCCGGGAAACGCTGGGTGGGTCGCTTGCATCCACCTCAACCCCAGGGTACTGTCGCGCTTTCTGTGCTGCCGCGCCTCGCGAATCGCCGTTTTGTTTTCACGCGTTGTTGCATCGTGGTGCAGGGCCTCATAGGCCCCGTCGATCTCGTGCGTGTCGAGGTGGCGGAGCGGCGTCACAAAGGAGTACGCGCACGCCACGCCCCTGCAGCTTGGATCCACGCGCGCGTTCTTGTCGATGCGCGAACGCATCCATGGCAGCGCGCAGTCGTAGAGCGCGTGATCCAGCAGGCCGCACCAGACGGAATCGATGTGCCCATCCCCGGCGGCGAGCACGTGCTCGGGCATGCGGCTCAGCAGCGCCGCGTGGATCACCGCCCATGCCGCGCGCGTGAACAGCGGCGCCTTGACCTCTGTCCACGCCTCGCGGCAGACGGGGCAGGTCACATTTGGTTCCGTGTTGCAGTGCTCGCAACGGCGACTGCTAGGGCATCGCGGACCGTTGAGGTTGTACAGCCCGGCGCCTGGGCCAAAGGGCGACGGCCCCATAAGGGAGGTGTTGGTGGCCACCTGCAACCGCACAAAGGTTTCCAGCGCAAACTGCGACGGTCGAAAGTCCATGTCGCTGTCCACGATCCACACGTGCGTGAAGCCGGCCGTGGCGCTGGGGCCCAGCAACCGCGCCCACCACAACAGCTTCAAGCCTGGCACCGTGGCGATCGTGGCGCACGGAGGCAGCAATGGAAATGGCATGCTCTGGGAAGCATCGAGGACGTTGATCACTGCACGCACCCACGCGTGCGTTTCGCACGTCTCCACGACGGCCTGCGTGACGCGCCCGAGATTCCGCTGCGACACCCCGCTGGCGAGCAGCAGTCTAAACGACATGCGTTCTCGTTTCTCACCAAACACACACACACACACGCACACACGTGTGCTACTTAGCGAAGGGGTTCTTGAAAAATGCCACACCCCCATAATACCCATGCACACACACACACGCTTCCACGCTCCAGAGTCACTCGCCATTCTCTTCGGCGTCCTTGTCGGACGCCGGCTTGCGCTCCTTGGCGAATGCGAACTTGCGCGTAGGCGCCATTCGCGTGATGAGCGCCCTGTCCGCTTCCACGGTAGCACCGTTGCCGTCACAAACCCAGCGCTCGTTGCGAGACAGGTCGTTGTGCAACGTCTTCTTGATTAGAAATGGCGACGACATGGCGCTGAAGTTGGGACGTCCGTTGAGGTAAGGGTTGAGACAGTGGGCCGTGATACAGAAGAGGTCCTCCTTGTGATCCTTGGTCAGGTTCATGCTGTGCACGTTTTCGTTGAAGGAGAACTGCACCTCGGCCTTGCCATCAATCATCGCGATCTCGTGTGGCCCGCGTGCGTACGGCCGGACCTCGGCGGGACTGAGCAGCCTGCCATCTGGTGGCTGCTTCTTGAACGCGTAGCGCTGCTCGTTTTGAATGTCTGCGCAGACGTACCGGGAGTATTCGCTTCCCCGGGGCAGGTTGAACTGTAGCTCAAGGTAAAAGGTGAGCGTACGCTCGTACGCGCCCCACCCCTTGGCACGCTCGTCCTTGTCCGTGCGCTCGAGCTCCTTGATCACGTCCCTTTCGGTCACATTGTACCGATTGGGGTCGTTGGCTGCCAGTTGGATGTTGACGAGGCGAATGGTGATCACAATGTCGAGGTTGCCGCTGCACACGTAGACCTCTTTACCCTTGTGCGGCCCTGTCTTGTGCTTGACGAGGGCGTGCGGAAAGGCGCCACAGTGCGTTGCGTGCGATTCATCGCCGACAACAAAGAGTCGACCATCCCCATCGCGCACGTCCTCCACGATCTCTACGGCAAACTTGGCCGTCAGCGCTTTGAGGATGCCCTTTTGGCTGATGCGCTTGCGCTGCCAGCGCTCGTCACCGTACGGCGTGTACTCGCCAGGAATGTTGAACGCGTCGAGAATGGGGACGTGCGCGTCGTCGCCCTGCGGCGTCTCGTCCTCGTCGTCTGGGTGATGGCTCCCATTGTCTCCATTGGAGACAATGGTGCGCTGATTGAGCATCGACTCCATGTCCCGAATGAACCGTTTCATGACAGCCTTGGTAGACAGGGCGAGCGCGTGCTGCCGCATGGCAAAGTCCCAGACCATTTGGGCTTCGGGCATGCCCGCAAGGCTCTCCCGCGTCGTGTACATTTGTCCGTCAGCCGACTGAAGCCCGGCGATGACGAGCGGGTCGTCGGGGTGGACTATCGTCACCACCTCACCTTGGGCTCCCCCACCTTGCGCTTCCCCGGCCGGTGCGGCCTCTTGGGTGGTTTGGGCGCCTTCGGTGGGCGCTTCGGCCTCGGCGGGCGCTTCGGCTTCTTCGACGGGCACGACGACGGCTTCGGCATCTTCCATGCCTTGCTGCGCGCGCGTGTGTGTTTCCAATAGGTTGCGCCGCACACCGCAAGCGCTTAGCGAATCGCCCAAATGTAAACACGCGCTTAAAAAAACTCTACCCAACCGTTTGTGGTTACCAAAGAGGCGTGTGCATTCTTGACTGTGCGCGTCACACGCCTAGGCCACCGGACTCAGGCCGCCGGCCACCTGCTTGTACGCCTCAATGCCCTGTGCCAGGTCGCCGGCGATTGCATTGTTCTTCAGAAGCGTGCTGTAGTGATGCGCGTTCATGAAGCCGATGGGCTTCCACTCGTCGGGACTGACACCGATACTGGCCGCCGATTTCTCGGTCTCGGTGAGGTCGTCAAATGTGAGCGCGCCCTCGACGGGCGCCGCCGTCGCGGCCGTCTCCGCCACTGGCGACTGCACCGCGCGCGCCTGGTCAATGTTCGCCCTCAGGCGCATGGCAGACGCAGCGGTTTGCTGCTGCATGGGCAGCTCCTCAGCCGGACGCATCGACATGGTTTACGGCAAACGGTGGTTTCAAACACGCACGCCTCTTGTTCTACACTCACCGCACGTGTTCGCGAGGCTTATCGTCACACGGTGAGGACTCGAACCGTCTCGTGCGGCGCCAGCAGCGCGGCCAGCTGCGATCCCTTGAAGCGCCACACGAGGTTTAGCTTGCCATCAATGCAGGTGCGCGACTGCTTTACAAACCCGCCCGCTTTTAAAGCTTCAAGCAGCAGCTTGATGCCCTCGCTGGTCGCTCGCACCTCTGCGCGAGTCACGTCCAGCGCGCCCTCGGAGCCGTCGACGACCCACTGCTGCACCGACGGCAGCAGCTCCAGCAGCGCGCCTGAGATGCTGTTCCGAGTCGTGGGCGACCACCCGAGTCCGTGAACGCGATAGTGTTGCAGCAGGGGCAGCGCCCAGCTCAGCACGTGCGAGACGACGCCGTTCAGCTCCTCGCTCCCGTTGAGCTTGAATACGAGCTTGTCATTCACCTTGCGCACGAGCTGCAGGCTATGCCCGTCCCAATGCTCCGAGTGAACGTCAAACACGTGAGCGAGCTCCTGCAGCGAGTACCGTCCCACGTTGCGTGCGGCCGTGCGTATCTCGTCTTCCAAGTGCGAGCCCGACCAGTTCTGCAATTGGTACTTTACGACGGCGCACTCAAAGCCGGCCATGAGCGGATTGATCAGCTGCTTGAGCTGGGCGTAGGCCACCTCGGCGGCGCGCTCGGCAAACGCTGCTACGCCGTGGAGCACGTCGCAGGCGATCACGCCAGGCGCAAACACCTCGGGCTCGTCGTCGCGCGTGCCGAGCAGCTGCGTCAAAGCAGACGTGAGCATGACAATCCGGAGCCCGGTCGGCCGTAGGCCCGTGCGCGTCACCAAGAGCTTCTCGCGCGGCACGAGCTGCCACTGCCCTCGACCGCGCGCCCACGGCACCGCCGGCAGCACCGCACGCGGGTCTAGGCGCAGCTGCACGCGCGTGGCCTCGGTCACGCATGGAAGGCGCGAAATCGTCTCGACAAAGTTGCCCGAGGGCCGACGCCACGCCTCGATCTTCTTGGTGGCGCGCTCAAAGAGCAGACACAAAACCTCAACGTTGATGGCAGAGCGCCACTCGTCGATGCCCTCCTCGGTGGCTGCCCGACCGGCCTCAGCGGCATTGCCGATGATGTCCCTCAGCGCCGCAAAGCCCATGTCCTCGGCCACGCGCGGCACCTCTTTGAGGAGCTCGGGCGGTGGCGACTTTAGCAAATCCGTGAGCGGTTTGCGCATGTTTGGGCTCGAGAGCGAGCGCCATTGCTCCGCCGCGCCGACACCGTGACGCGCGATCCGTGCTAGCACGGCCATGGAATGGCAATCGGTTCGGCACTGCGCCTCGGCCAGCAGCTTCTCGTTGACGTACTGCACCTCAGCACGGTGCTCGAGGTTGTCGACGCAGAGAATCTCGGACGTGTGCGTGTGCTCCTGGTCAGTGGGTTCTAGCAACGACACACGGTTGGCGATCTGCTTGGCGAACAAATGAATGTGCTGTTCCACAACGGCTGCCTCGACGGCGTCGGCGCTGACCGGGATTCCAAACCATTGCCGGATCTGCTTGTCGACGTTCATGAGCCACTCGTCTGCCAGCTTCATGATCTGATCGCGCAAGTTGACGCCGAGGCCGCCCACGGGCACCAGCGATTCCACAAGACCGCACATGACGGTTTGGTCGTAGCTGCCGCCGTTGTCGACAAACGCGCGGTCGAACGGGACGTTCCCAGTGGCATCTTCGGCCGCCGCGCGGTACGCCTTGTGTTCGTCGTAGCACCAGCTGCTCAGCGTGTTGGCCAGTATCGTGGCGTCAAAAGCCAGCTCCTGCTGGACATGCAGCGCGCGTATCACCTGCTTCTTCGTGTCGTCCAGCACGTACTCGTCGTTTGAACACCTCTGCATGACGTTCGAGAGCGTGGGACCGTGCTCGACAATCGGCGACTCGCGCCGGCACATGTCGCAGAGCACGTGCCTGCTCTTGATCGGGGCTTTGCACGAGTGGCAGTGCGGCTGCGACTCGTTGTAGACGGGCGGGTCCTCGCCTACCCAACGGACCAACCCGCCTTTGCGCACGAAAAAGGAACACCTCAAGGCCAACAAGTCGGCCAAATACGTCGCCCACGCGTCGACGATGGACTCGAGCCACACGGGGTCTGGCGGCTGCGGCGCGGTGACTGTCGGCATCGCGCGTGCTCTGTGCCGCGATGGCATTGGCTGCGTACGCGTGTTAGAGGGGCGGCGCACGCCGCAAGCCGAGTTAACAAAAACACACGAAACGACACGTGTACACCCTAGGACGGCAACGGCACCGACTTTGGTCGGACAAACCCTGAGGGGTACGGCACGCCTTCCTTGTCGTGCTTGTAGATCACCTTGGCGACGGCCATCGCGCAGTCCTTGTTACAGCAGTTCACGTTTACGGTGGTGGTCATGAACCGCGCGGTGCGCTTCTGCTTGGCCCCGCTCTTGTGCTCGCCGTGCAACAGCATCTTGGCCGGGCAGTTGCCGTGGTGGCGCCGGCCGGCGCCGCACTTGGAGCACCGGATCAAGTTCTTCTTGGCGCCCAGGGCGGTGTCCGCGGCCCGGTTGTCGCACCACGACTGAGTGTCGGGGTCGCAAGCATTGCACTTGGACGCGCCATTCTTGCTCGTCTTTGGGTAGAAGCGTTTGCGGCCGCGCCGATCGAGCTGCTTCTGTTGCTCAAAGGCCTCGGGCGTCTGGGGTAGGCGAGGCTGGGTGCGGTACTCGGCGGGGAAGGCGTCCTCCCACTTCTCCTCGTCGCTCACTGGGTCGTCGTCGCCGCCGCCAACGGAGCGCTTGTCGGCGGCGGCGGGCGAAAACCCGCCCCGGCAATGTCGGACCTCTTCTCCTCCTCGGGCGGCGGCGATCCGGGCGGCGTGCGCGCACCGTCGTCGGGCAGCATCTCCCAATCAGACTCGGAGCCCTCCACAACCTCCTCCTCGGCCGACGCCGTAGCCGACGTCTCGCCCTGGTCGATTTTGGCTCGCTTAGAAGATGCGGCAGCCCTTTCCTCCTGTGCCTTGAACATGGCCTTGAGCCCAGTGAGCTTGGACGGCTGCGACGCCTTCGCGTCGGCCTCCTTCTGGACTTGCGGGTTCTCTGCGGCATCGGGCACCTCAGTGGGGGACGCTCCCTCGTCGACCTCAACGATGGCCGGCTCGTCGTTGTCCTCGAGAAGAACGGCCTCCGCCGTTTGCTGCAACGCCTGCGCGCTGGCATCCACGGGTGCCACCATGCGCTGCTGCGGCGCCTTGTCAATCGTCGCGCCGATTGACGCAGCAGCCTGCTGCTTAAAGCGAAGCCGCGTCTGCACCGCGCCCTTGGAGTCTCCAGTGTCGAGAATGCGCAGCCCGTCCAGGCAGTCCTTGAGCCGCTCCCTGATCTTCTTGCATTTGCGCACCACCCACTTGCCGTCGCGGTACACCTTGAAGCAGGCGTTCGCTATGCTGGTGGCCGTGTTCAGAGAGTCGGGGATGTCGGAACGCACGTAGTCTCCGACCAGCCTGGCAAATTGAAAAGGCGCATCGGGCGGGCCCTTCTGTGACAGCTGGTAGGCGCGCACCAAGAAGTGGTACGGGCCGAGTCCACCCGCCTTGATCACGTTGTACGAGTCCATGTAAAGAGGGTCGTGATTGAACACGCCGAGGTCCAACTTCATGTTGACCAGAACGTCACACTCGTGGAGCTCGTCGCGTTCGCCATAGTTGTGGGCCGGATCTAGGTGCTCCACTTCGTGGTTGAACAGCCGAAGCGTCCACACCTCCAGGTCATAGCAGTCGATTGTGAGCGCGTTGCGCTCGTCGTATTGCACCACCGAACGCCGGTGGTGCCAGCGGCTCCAGCGGAAGCGGCGCAGCTGGTCGCGGTCCAAGATGAAGTACCGGTACGTGGGCACCAACTTGTCATTGACCGTCTTCATGTCGCGTTTGTTGTTCGGCACAGCGATCAGGTTGGCCTTGCGCAGGTCCTCGAGGCCCTCGGGCGTTTCGGTGAGAAATGTGCGCACGGTCGTGGCGGAGACCCGTTTGTTGCCATGCTTGGCGACGAGCCCTGGCATCAACAACGCGTATTTGCGTGCGGAGGTCTTGGTCAGCCCCTTGGCCAGGTCGTGATAGTTGAGCAGGTGCTCGCCACTTGCGTCGGTGTCGTACAAGCACAATTCGGGTTTGCGCTGCATCATGGTGGTGCAAAACCGCGTGTATGCCGAGGCGCCCTGGTAAAAGGCATTGACGTCCTCCGCTTCCCAGTGGGCAGAGTTAAACTGCCAGCTGCTGTTGCCGATGAGTTTCCGGACAAGTTGGCGGAAAAACTTCTTGGTGGCCTCCTCGTCGTTCTGGTACATTTTTCGCGCGGATTCCTCGTTGGCGAGTTCGCCCAGCAAATGCACGGTTGCTGCCATGGCGCTCGCGCAAACCGCGCCTCGCGCGCGCGCGAGGCGCGCGCGCGCAAACACAGTTTCTTCCACAAGACACACACCGCAAGCAACTCTGAACCACGGAGATTTGAAACTTTCAACGACACACGCACGCACACACGCCCACCCCGACCTTCCCATCACCCGCCCGGTCCTCAGTTGCCCAGCAGCGCGCGTGCCTGATCGGGGTCGACGTCCACCAGCTCCTCTGGAATCGCCTCCCACTCCTCCTCCCCGTCTTCGATCGGCACGTTTGCGTTGTCCTCGTTATCGGGAAGCTGCTCCCACTGCTCCTGATCGTCGTCACGTTCTTCATCGCTTAAGTCTTCGTTGTCTCCGCTTAAGTCGCCGTCGTCGTTGATCGGCGCGGCGGGCACGGTGTTGTTTTTTTCCAAAAGTACCAGCCACTTCGCAGGGTGGCCGATGCTCGTCTTCTTCTTCTTGCCAGGGAGCGCGCTCGACGTCTCGCCGACGATGCCGCACCCATCGGGCAGGTACAGCTCAAACTGCGGGCGCATGATGCGCCCGATGGCCTGCACGACGGTGGCCGGCTGGAGGAACGCCCCCGTCATCTTGTCCAGGATGATCAGCTGCGCCGTCCACAGGTCGAGGCCTTCGAGGCTGAGCGAGCGGTCGTTGGTGTTGATGAGCAGCACGCGGTTGGTGTCGTCCAGCTTGACGAAGGCCTCCACAATCTTGCTCGAGCGGCCGCTGATCGATTCGATCGAATCCATCTTGGTGCCCAGCGCGGCCGCCAGCGTGGCACGGGTCTGACGGGTGGCGTTGCCCTCGTGGCCCTCGCAGGCAAAGGCGAGCAGGATGCGCGCGCCCCGCGGCTTGTAGCGGAGGAAGACCACGATCGCCTCGGTCGTGGCCTTCATGCCGCCCGAGAAGGTCTTGTCCTCGGCCGCGAGGCCGTTGAACGCCTCGACGAGCTTGTCCTCGTCGTCGACGAACATTGGGACCTCCGTTGCCTCGGGCGCCGCCGTCGTCGGGGCCGCGCTCGTCGAGACTTCTCCAACGATGGCCGAGATGGCCTGGTTCGCGTTCACAATGCCATTCTTGAGCGGCTGATTGCACATGGGGCAGCGGCCGCTCAGGATCATCGATTCGTAGTCGCGATTGTAGAGGGCGGTGCAGCACGCAAAGATGCCGGCCTTCTCGGGCGGGATGGGCTCCATGGAGATGGGGCACTCGGCCGGGTGCGCCGGGTCGACCGATTCAGCGAGCTTGCCAAACATCCTAGCCGTCGCATTGAACGCCCGCCGCTTGGACTCGACCTTGTCGGCCTCGATGCGCTTGTCCTGTGTGAGTTTAGAC
>Ga0257114_1003361_pt1 | contig 10132 bp, 10 predicted proteins | sample SI112_10mmetaG_FD_190149 | JGI IMG/M metagenome (GOLD analysis project Ga0257114, IMG submission 190149) | Marine microbial communities from Saanich Inlet, British Columbia, Canada - SI112_10m | ecosystem: Environmental > Aquatic > Marine > Inlet | place: Canada: British Columbia | collected... | reverse complement strand
AAGAAAGCACAACTGTACGATGAAGCAAACGAAAAGATAGAAGTCATTACGAGAGCTTTCTTTACTAAGACCATAGAAGACCTGCCGGACAAGTATTTCACTGAGCGCTCTCGGCACTGGGTCACTTATGACCCACATGCTTGGATGGAGCTAATGGTCGGAGACATTACTAACGAGTTCGACGAGAAAATTACCTCACTAACTAAAACACTACAAGGAACGGCAAACCAAATGAATATAGCAGTAGTTTCTGGTGCTCGTGCTAAGGACATGAATATCCAGCAAATGTCAGGGGCTTATGGGCAAGTTAGGGTAGGTGGAAACCGACTGATGAGTGGAATAAAAATAGGTAGGCTATTGCCACATTTCTCAGGAGGACAGTCTGTCAGCGGTAGCTACGAGCAATTAGCTGACCCGGAATTTGAACCAGTATACACTGAAAACGCTCCCGACTATTCCGGTACTGCATTTGGCTTTACTCCCGACTCTTACTCAACGGGCTTTTCTCCGCGAGACTATTTCCTAGGCTCTATCGCAGGGCGTCGCTCAATGATGGAATCATCTATGGGCGCTATTCAAAAGTCGGGTTATCTTGAACACCGATTAAAGAGAGCTTCGGAGAACCTAATGATAGATGATAGGGGTTACCTGGTAAACACGCGATTAGGCAAGGTTTTGTCATTGCAAGTTGGCGAAGATGGACTCCAACCATTCCACGCGCGAGGTCCCGACAACCCAAGTGGACTTTCACTTTCACTTCAGTCTCATTTTATTTCACAGCGGTGTAAGCATGATATTCCGCTATTTGACCATTGTGACACATGTCAGAGAGGCACATCATACACTTTGAGAGGAAAGGCCGGACGGTTACCGCAAAATATTCTGTCAAAATTGACAGAAAAAATCCATCCGGAAAAAGAAGCGCGAGAAATAGAAGACCCATTATCTTACTTCGCTCGCGCTTACGAGTACTATGTTGAGAGCAAGGCGCGACCAGGAGAAATGATTGGTGCGACCGGAGCCGCGAATGTTGGAGAACCAGTTACGCAGGCTGGTCTTCGCGCATTCCACGGAGGAGGTAAAGGTACAGTCCCAACTACTGACAGAATCGTACAAGTCCTAGACTTGTCGCGGTCCGAGATTCAACAACCGCTGACCCAATATTTCTTGAAAGAAGAATACAATAACGAGGAAACGGCTCAGAAGATAGCAAACTTTTGCTCAAGCCTAAACCTAGATGACATAGTCAAGCTTTACCGTTACTTACCGGATGAGAGAGGTATTGATATCGTGTATGACCAAGAGGTAGTTGAGACATTTGACCTGGACTTAAGCTTCATCTACAAGTACCTCGAATACAAGGGGGGCACTCACAAACCGACTTTTACAGTCAATGAAACTAGTGATGGTCTTAGAATAAGGACCAACGGGGTACCGGCATACATAGACATAGATTCTTACTTACTGGTGCTCAAAGAATCTCTCGGAAAGTACCAAGTAAATGGTTTAGTCAACGGGGGGAGAGGTTTTGCCGAGTTCGGAGCTCACCCAACTGGAGGTCCGGAGCGTTGGTCTGTAATGATTAAGGGCCCTGAAAAACCAGCTCCGGGAAGAGATAATGCAATGATGTCCAATGCCGATGAGCTAATTGGAGAATACATAGACGAGTACCTTACTACTTCTAACGACCCATTTTGGGTTGCACATCAATATGGCCTAGAGGCCGCCCTGAGCTCTATCAAAGAGATATTCAACAATCAAATGAATAGCAAGTCTGGATTAGGAGAGCTAGATACGCGCTATATTGATGCCCTGATTGACAACATGGGCAGTACCGGCTACTTATCAGGGCTAGGTAAAAGCGGACACATGGTTGCTAATTCTGTTTCCTTAATTGGTGGAATAGGAGGAGAAGACCCAGGAATGTCACTACGCGTCCACCCAATTATGGCCACAGTCGATAGGCTCGAAGGCATGGTCGAAGCTGTTACTGTTGGTAAAAACCTTAGAATCGGCAAGTCTTATGCAGAAAGAAACTCGTCTACTGAGTAGCGCTTCTTTTCGTACAGTGCATCAATGCTCCAACCCATACCATAGTAAATGTTCTCCAGCTTCTTGATAACATGCTTCTCAGCCAAAAGTGCGTAATCCAGAGTATAGTCAGCAATCTGTTCTAACTCATAGAAGCCAACCCAACCATCCTTAGGGATTGCAGTAGGGCCATCACAAACATGAGTCCAACTGAAAGAATCACCTTTGTCAAGCTCTAGGAAGCCCTTGGCAGGGTTAGCGAGTACATCGTTGTGAAACAAAGCCGCAGTAGCCGACCAGTACTTCTTGGCATAACAAGCATCGTCATCATCACGCTGGTCTCCAGTCTTTGGCTCCGGGCATTCACCGCAATCACAATGCTTAGAATAAGACCAGTGCCAATCTTGGTGGTGTGGTAGCCACTTGTTGAGTTTGGCGTTAGCAACCAATTGAGAGTCCTCAATTTCACCATTGCGCACTTGCTTCACTAGGTCTTCAATACTGGACTGAATCTCTCGTGGAGACTCGCTGTTGAAAATACGACCAAGAGTTTGCAACTGAATGTTACGACCAATAGGGGCAGTGTTTGTTTGCTTAGCTTCCATACCGGACATTTTCCTTGAAACCTCCGGCCAACCATCTTCGGAGAAGTCGAGGTTAAGGAACCCCTTCTTGTCGTCCCATGCCTTACGACCAGCGTAGCGGTTCTTCTTAGCAATGAAATACTTGTCCATGATAGCCTCTAACTCGACTACTACCTTGTCAGTACGAAGGTCAGCTTGAACATGGTCAGTGAGGATTTTAGCAAGAGCGATGGATTCATCGTAAACTTTCTCTTGAGTCCATTCCTTAGGCATAGTAACGAAGATAGAATCAGTGTGTCCGAATACTACCTTGAACCCTGCTTCCTCGGCTTTAGCCTTGATAGAGAGCAGTGCATTGCGACCGCCCATAGTGATAGTCTTAGCAATGTCCGGGTCATACCATGAGAACTTAGGAAAAGCCATAATCCCATAGAAACTGGCGCGCATTCTTTTGACTGAAAGCTGCATAGCGTTCCACTTACGAGCGGCGTTCTTATCACCAGCGGCTTCTGCTTCTCTTAGCTTTGCCTTGTATTCATCGCGTTGTTCGTCAAGGCGAAGGACCATTTTAGGAAGGACACCAACAGGATTCTTACGGAAGCGAACACCGTTATGACCAATCATATCATCATCTAAGTGAGCCATTCCTGGGCGCACCTTAGAAGAGTGGCATGTATTGTAAGCGCACATAATAGAAGGGTACAAGCCCGCGAAATCAAGAATAACAGTCCAGTCATGTAGCCCGACTGAATCTAATTCAACGGGGTCAAGAACGATAGCACCTTCAAGGTCATCGTCGTCATTTGCAAACTCATGCTCGTATGGGTAAGTGCGTTGCTTCCAATCTGCCTCTTCATTGAACATGACCTTTGCAAGTCCAGTAGCATAGAAAGTTGAGCGAAGCTGACAACCAATTAGCTGTTGAACCGTCTTATACGACCCAATTACATTCCATGCATCGTCAATCTGCACTAGCAATTCAACATCCCGAATGTTGTAGTTACGGAACTGTTCCCACCCAATGTGGTAGTCCTTTGAGTAAAAGTCAGGTGACTCTAACTTACCGTCGCGTAGCCCAAGGAATTGAGCAACACGACCTAAGCGAGCAGAAACTAATTCATTGTTAGTGGAGTCTTTGTAAAGACGCTTGAAAGCTACCATCATATCCAAATGGTCGACTCCTCGTAGTGGTTGTTGTTGCCATAGGTACTCACGGCCACCCTTGTGAAATGGTTCATCCATGATACCGTAAGGGGACATAGCCCCGCCACCATAGACTTCACGAGGCATGATTCCGTTCTCAAAGTGAACACCGTTCATGCAGTGAGGCACGCGATGAGACTCCATACGGTGGTAAAGAACCGACATATCATATCCAGCACTGTTCCAGCCAGTGACTACATCGAAGTCGGACTTGTAAAACCACTCAGCAAAAGAAGTAAGCATAGCCTTCTCAGTCTTGTGCTTCTTTTCGATGATAGTCCTATCACCGTCTTGAGCACTGGTTACTTCTTCATCCCAGGTGGGGTGACAAGCAAAGACAAAGTAAGTGTCTAGCCAGTTATCGTAAGCAACAATGGAGTTAACCATCTGCTGGTCATGCCAAATCTCTTTCTTCCAATCGACTAACCACTCAGCCTTTAGTGGGTCATCTCTCTTGAATTGAACGGCTTCAATATCGAAGTAGCACTTGTGAGACTCGAAGTCTTCATTACCGGTTTCATATCGGATAGCGCAAATATCCTCTTGCGCCAAGTCAGCACCATAAACAGGAGTGAAGTCCCGAAGGAAGCTACGCAAGTCAGAACGGGAGTTGAAGGTAACACGGGCAAGAGGCTTCTTGTCAATGGTCTTTGCAGCCTTAGGTTCAACAGCAATAATACCCGACCGGTCCTTACGCCAGTCTTGAGTAAGGAAAGACAGTGGGTCAAAGACAACCTTTGCAGGGTTGCACTTAACTCTCTTCTGCCCATCCCAAGTGTATCGCTCAGCGAAGTTGTTCAAGTCAACATAACATTCAGCGGGAACATCATAGAAGTCAACCTTACGGTTTCCGTCTTTATCTCTTGTCCTAACCGCTACTCGGCTTCCATCTCTCATTCGGCCCTGATACCCAGGGGTTTGCTCGCAAATTGCTATGTTTGTCACTTTCTCATCTCCTCATTTTCTCTTGTTAAAGTGTCGACATATTGCCGCACTGCTATGATATGTTCTACACTACGGTCACCCATACCTACCTGAATACGCTGGTAAATATTGTGGCAAGCATCACACATAGGAACCTCATGCTCGTTACAATTTGTGGCTTGCCCTTGACAGGTCACACCTCCAAAGCGACAATTTACCGATTCGAAGTCAAATAGCTCTTCAATCATACGGTTGTGACTGTGGTCGTAACAACGGGTTTCTTCGTCAACACAGGGAAACACACATTCGTCAACCTCGCACTTGTGGCCTATCACCACATCCATTAGTCGAAGTACACCACTCATTCTATGATACCCCCGCACTTAGCACAGCTAGTCGGGTGGCATCCCGAATGACGAGGGCACGGTGCATCGCACTCGCAGTCATCAGTCGGCATAATCACGAAGATACCCCCTGGTCTATTTCTTCTTTTCGGATTTCGTATTCTAGCTCCGCCTGTTCCGGAGACATTGTAGAAACCCATACATTTGCACTTGAACCTGAATGTGTTTTCCTGGTTTTACCCGACTTTTCAACAAAGCCAAGACGAACCAAGGCCACTCTAGCTGGGCGATAGGAATTGCCTGCGATACCGAGTTGGTCTTGACCTTCTTCATCAGTCATACCGTCAGCAGACGAGTGAATGTGCTCCAAGACTCGCTTAGCTTGTGTAGTGTATGTTGCTACTGATGTTTCAGCTGCTTCTTTGGACATGGAGTCTTTGCCGACAGGCCGTACTGCCAACAATTCACTATCACTTGGCTCTTGAGGCGTGTCAGATTGAAGGACCCCTGCATCTGACAGGCTTTTCACCAGGACGCGTGTCAAACTGCCGTCAGCCATACAGTCTGCGACACAGCCGTAGCCACCGGATTCTTCATGAATCCAAAAGTGGTTTTCATCGGAGTCTTTCCCGATAATAGCACATGAAGGACACAGCCCTTGCAGGTAATCGGCGTTTTTATTACGAAGGTTAGTGATAATCGTCGGATGCTGGAGAACCAATTGACCGATACTTGGACCATCGTGCCTTTCGGGAACCTTAGCCTTCTTCTTTCGCGGCTCTCCTGAAGAGAGACCCCGCTCAGGCATGACTTTGTCATTGGCCCAGGAGACTACATCTTCTAACAGCTTTCGCTCTCTTTTTGTACGGAATACGACCATGCCACCTTCGATGTTGAAACAATGAGGCGAATATGCTTCTTCCTTAATGCCGACTATCATAGCTAGGTAGTCAGACCATGGAACCTTCCAGGAATCGCTCATATCCCTAGACTGAGTGAGAACGCTTATGAAGCTTACTCGTCTGAATCTGGCGTTTCTGTACTCTCAGATGCTTTTTTGGAGAAAACACCCTTTACTTTGACTGCTGGAGCAGTTACAGTGTTGACAGCACTATCGAGGGTTCCAAGAGCTACGCCAGCGACAGCGCCAGCGACTTTAGCGGGGCGAGACTTCTCGTCTTCTTCGGTATCGCGAAGAGCAAGAGGAACACCGGAGTTAGTAAGGTGATGTAGAAGTACCCACGCTTGAGCGTCGGTCAATTCTTCACCGCACTCCTGACGAATCAGGGCTTTTGGGAATTTTAACATGGGGCCATAACCTTTGGCGAAATACTTGTTCGCAGCATTAATCCATTGCTCTTCAACGATGACAACATCGCTGACGAGCTTGCGTAGCGTTCCGACTTCTTTTCCATTGTAGGTGTAGCGCACTTCATTGGCCATGTACTAACGACACTTAGTAATGAACATAAAGCTATTGGGTGCTAATTTCGTCGATTCTGCGACGGTAAACCGTTTCTGCTTCTGTTTCTTTCTGCTTGTTTTTTGCGTCTTTTACCAGGTTGCGAAGGCAGCTAGCACACACATCTACCATGAAGTCGCTAAATCCTTCTTCATTGTCAGTTCTAAATTGCTTCTTACATAGTTCACAGGTACGACGAGGAGCCCAGTCAGACGGCCAGCTGCCTGCTCTTCGCAGACCCCAGCGATTATCGAAGTCTTCGTCATAATCATTAGAAAGTGCTCCGCCCCTTGAGGCGTTGTAATAATCGGACCTTGAGTTGCGCGCTTGTTTGTTATTGAGATTACTCATCTAGTCACCTCTCTTTGTTGCAGCCAATCAATCTTTTCATAACATCTCTTCAACTCAGCAATTAGGGTAGGTAGTTTGGCGATAGCTTCTGCTTCTTCTAAGGAAAAGTTGTCTCTTCCTGTCTTAATCGCATAACCGCCATCGGGTCGTTGTTTAACTTCCCATTCTCCTATTCCTTGAAATTGAGTCAAGTTAATTCTGTTACTCATCTAGTCACCTCAAAAAATCATTTTCTCCACATAGTCTTCCTTAGCATCATGAAGAATCCATTTCTTCTGCAAGGAGCTGGGGTACTTGTCAGACTTCTTATCCATGAAGTCTTGCTTGGTTTCTGACCAAAGCACTTCGATAATTGGTAGCACATGAGTTGGGGCTACTATGTCAGGGCGAACCCCAGTGTTTAGTCGGACTTCTGTCGCGAACGGAATACCATGTTCCATGAGCGTACAGCAAATTTCGCACACCCTGAGATTATGCTCGCGGGTGTTGGCCGTCGATAATCGAATGGCTCCCCAAAGTGGCTTGTGCATCTTGTCCCCATGTTCTCTCCACCAATCATTTACCTTCTGTTGTGTTTTTGCGTTTAGCTTCATTATTAGCCCTCAAACTTTTCCACTTTTACCCCTTCTACCTAGGGGTGGGCGCGGAAATTTCCACTTTTTTGATACTTCTCAATAAAATCGATGATTTTAGCGCACTTTGACACTATTTGATTCATATTCTTCTCAATGTAGCTACTATCGTAGCCCTCGAAGTAATCTGAACCCTTAGCGTTCAGGTCAGAGAATAATCGACCGACAAAAGCAGCGCCCATCTCATCTAGTCGGTTCAACATTACCCCGTACTCGAAGTCCTGGTCACCCACTAGCTCGGCGGCAATATAGCCAAAAGCTTCTTGCCAATCATCAATAGAACTGTTATTCCAGTTTGTTACTGGATGGTTTCGATAATGGTCATCAAGCACACGGACCATACTCATTCTTAGTTCGCTGCCCCCTTCAAAAATTTCGTTAGAAATATGAGATACAGTATGTAAGAGAAACTCAGCCACAAACGCTTCGTGCATTGCCCTCTTAGGAATTGACACCGAGGGGTCAAATAACATTAGGAATGCTTCACCAGCAAAAACTGCCCTTTGTACTAAATTGCTTTGGTTGATTAAATCCATCGAGAACTCAGTCTCTTCTTCAAAGCACTCGTACTCTTCAAATACTGAACGGATTAGACAAGCGGCCCCAGGAAAAATGGCCTCCTTGAAACCGCTGTCAACATCTTGTTCAACTCCATTAGCATGAACCCACATAGTCATTGTACCCCCGGTATGAGCTTAAGAGTTATCTCCATCTAGATTAGGGTTCTCTTTCATTTCCTTTAGGAAATACTTCCCACAGTTTTCATCATCATCGTTGACTCCCTTCCAGGGAAGCATGAAGGTCATTATACGACGAACGCCCATCGCAGTCCAGTTTTTTCCTCGCCGTGTATGCCACCCATCTTCATTAGCCCACTTAGCAAGCTGTCGATATGAGACTCCGGGCCTCTGAAGAATACGGTCATAGAGAGCAAGGATGAAGCGCATTTCTGCTGGGTTGTAAAGTAGCTTTCCGTAGTTTTCCTTGTCTTCCTTCTGAGTAATAACACGCATACCGTAAGGTGGAGAGCCAGCCCAAATACCCTTATCTTCAAGGTTCTTCATACCACGAATTGTCTTTGATTTCAAGTCATTACGATAGTACTCGGCAAAGGCTGCTCCCATAGTGAGCATCATCCTTCCCGCCGGGGTGGACAAATCCATACCACCGAAGTTAAGGTAGTGAAAGTAAATACCCTCAGCTTTTCGTTGGCGGATTTCTGACAGTAGCATTTCTGTATCACGAGAATGACGGTCGGAGTGTTCAAAGAGAATGTTAGGGATTCCTTCTTCTCGACAGAAGTCTAAACAAGCGAGATAGATTGGGTGCTTGTGAAATACTGAACCTGAAACATCCTCGACACACCAAGCCTTGCCCCCATGACCAAACATGGTTTTCAAATCCTTATCCTCAATGGAAGGGTACCTTTCCCAAAAGGTACCTTCTCGTTCCCCACCCTTTCCGAGTGGTGGAGGGGCGATTAGGTCATATTCCGAGTAAAGACCGGCATCGAGGGCATAGTCAAGTGAAAGTAGCTGTGATTCAAGCCCCTTCTCTTGCTTGAGGGTGCTTGTACGCCCGATAATAGCGATTTTCTCCCTGTAAGAGGGGGTTTCCATGGTATAACCACTGCTTCAGGCCGACCTTAAGTGTATCGTCGAGGCCCCCCGATATGCAGAACACTGACGATACACTACTGATATGGGGGATTATCCAGTACCCAAGTACCCCTTTACTTGAGGGAATGGTTTCGGAAACCTACCCTTATCGAAAGGAATGTTTATACCCATTCTCAAATTGAATCTAAATTATGGGAGAAGAAAGGCGGCTGACTCGTTCACAGCGAATGGCTCTTCTAATGATTCCCTGGATAGAGGAAGTAGTCAATCTCGATGAGACAGTAACTGCTAGAGAAGTCTTGCGACGGCTATCTGAAAAAAATGGCCCGACCAGGAGAATAGGAGGAAATCCTTCTGCGGGTTCTTACCGTACTATCAAACACCTTCCATCCGTAAGCGGAATGGCGCACCTTCTCAAGATAAGTACCAACTTTGTAAAGCATGGGACGGGAAGCCCTATTCAGTGGAGGAGAATCAAATGAATGGCGACCTAATAGTTTTCGCTGTTCTCATTATCATTTTGTTTTCTTGGCTTGCGGCCAGCATAGACGATACCGACCACCCGCGTAAAGTACCTTACTCTCGCGGGTACACACACATTCCCGACGACCTTGAGGAAGGTTGGTACAGTAAGGCTGAGCGCCGCTACCTAAAGAAGGAGGAAGAATAAATGGAGTATATGATTTTACGAGATGGAGAAATGAAGGGACTAGCGAGGAAAGTTAGGGTGAATATCCGGGAAGGATGGGTTCCTATCGGTGGCGTTTCTGTCACCCCCGGCTACGGCCATGCACACTTTCATCAAGCAATGATAAAGGAGAGGAAAAAAATGAAAGAAGAAAAGAAGCTAACGCACGAAGAAATTAAAGAAGGCATGGAAGACGCACTGCAATGGATTTGCGGCGTCATTGACCAATGTAAAATGGACCCCAAGAAAGTCGTCATTCAAGACCTTCTCGATGTTCTATTTGACATTAAGGGC
>Ga0257114_1003350_pt1 | contig 10153 bp, 10 predicted proteins | sample SI112_10mmetaG_FD_190149 | JGI IMG/M metagenome (GOLD analysis project Ga0257114, IMG submission 190149) | Marine microbial communities from Saanich Inlet, British Columbia, Canada - SI112_10m | ecosystem: Environmental > Aquatic > Marine > Inlet | place: Canada: British Columbia | collected... | reverse complement strand
GAAAATACAGTAAAAAAGGGGATGTAGCTCAGTTGGCTAGAGCGCTTGACTGGCAGTCAAGAGGTCGTGGGTTCGAGTCCCATCTTCTCCACTACATTCTCTTTCAGGTACTTCACAAAAAGTGATGTTAAGCATTTAATAGATGTTTAATTAATTGCCAAATAAGTGCCAAAAAAAAGTATTTCATATCCAAAAGTTTGTAAACGTTACGACGGTTTATATTACATTGATTTTAAGCTAAACAACAAAAGAATAAGGATGTTTAGTGGTAAAAAGATAGGTTCTTCAACCAATCCCAATACGTTTCCATTAAAGTATAGAAGAAATGAAACCATTAACCTCGCAAAAGAGGTTTACGATTATCTTGTTTCTAACAATTACAGCTTCACTAAACGACCTAAAAACAAGTTAGAGTTCTTTGATTATTTGATTGAAAGAAAACTATCAGAAAACCTGTCTGTGTCTTATATAAAAGCACTTAAAGCGATAGCAAGATGTTTACGTGAGCAGTTGGTTTCTAAAGGTTATGTCTCACCTGAATATGTTGATTCCTTGTCTTTAAGGTATCATAATAATACCAGCTTTAATACAACAAGAAGGCACGTTAATGTACTTGTCAATTATCTGTATGAAAATGACTTTGATATAAAGCCCTCTAAACTCAAAAGCAGAAGGCAAACAGAAACTTTGCATAAGCCTATTGAGAATGTAAAAGAATTACTTGAAACTATTAAGAGGTTTAATTACGATTTGTACCTGTGTTGTGTTCTTACGTATTGTTGTTTATTACGTCCACATCAAGAAATTAGATTACTTAAATGGGGTGATTTTAGTGAGGATTTAAGACACATAAGTCTGTCTGGTAGTAAAGTGAAATCTAAACGCAATAGAGTCGTTCCTGTACCCAAATTAGGGCTTGTAAAATCAGACAATAATCTAAACATCTTTACAGGAAGAATACAGCCATATAATAGAAGCTATTTTAACACGCTTTGGAAGCGTTTTAAGAAGGCTAATCCGTCTGTTGAACAAGGTATAACGATTTACTCTTTTAGGCATTCTGGAGCTATAGAAATCTTTAAAAGAACAGGGTCATTAACCAAGCTACAAAAGGCAATGGGGCATTCAAGTTTAAAAGTTAGTTTAACCTACTTAAGAGGATTAGAAGTTGAGGATTTAAAAGAGGAAGATATGCCAATGATTTAGAACTAATTACAATGGTCAACTTCAGGATAGTTCTTGTTGTTTTTATAATTTATATCAAAAACACAATTTTCTTTCAATTTAAATAATGCACCATCATTATATTTAATTTCCACGCTGCCATCAACAATCTTAATTTGCGAAATATTTTTTAAAGCATACTTTTTCATACCCACAATTTACAATAATTTTAAAAGAAGAAGATATGCCTATGGTTTAAGCTATTTTCTTAATATTTTTTCCATCTTTCTTCCTTTTGCTAGTTCGTCTACTAATTTGTCTAAAAATCTTACTTGTTGAGTCAATGAATTGTCTATTTCCTCAATTCGATAACCACATATTACTCCTTTAATTAGATGAGCATTAGGATTCAGTTCAGCATTTAGAAAGAATGTTTCAAATGTTGCCTTTTTATTAATTAAATCTTGTAATCTCAATTCATCATAACCAGTTAGCCATTCTATAACTTGATGTAATTCTACCTTCGTTCTTCCTTTTTTCTCTACCTTATTAACGTAATGAGGATAAACAGAAGCAAATGTCATATTTGCTATTCGTTCGTTATGTTTAACAGTAACTTTCATTACAAACAATTTACAATAATTTTAAAAGAAGATATGCCTATGGTTTAATCATAGAGATATTTTATACTTTGTATACTATAATTATTAACAAAACCATAACTATCTTGAAAACTTATAGTATCCCCAACTTTCCAATTAGCCTGATTATCTAAATATGGAATCTCTCTAACAGATGTTGTTTTGGTAACATCCTCCTTTTTAAAAAAAACAAAGTCAGAGTTATTATTTATTTTTCTTGGAGATGTAGCACACATTGATAGTCCTTCATATATTAAATCAGTAAAGTCAATATTAGAATCTCCATATTTAATTGGAAGATGTTTAGTGTTTTGATACATATATCTATTAAATTCCCAAAAAACTCTTTTATTAATTGTATCCCCAATAATTTTTATATATCCTATTTTTGAAGGTATATATCGTTTAGCAGAAGTATTATTTGGAATATATAGTTTTATGTCTTTGGTCTTTTGTTGAGTGCCCCAAGAATAACCCTCAGTAAAGATATCTTTAGAGAAATCAATAATTAAAGAGTCAACAGAGTAGTGATGGTATGAATCCATCCATAATTTATTACCATCGGCTCTATAATAACGCCCACCACATCCATCAGAGAGTGAACTTCTTATTGGAACTTCAATATTTTTCCATACTTCTGTAAGTTCATATCTAGCTTTTGATGGTGTTTTCGGTGTGAAATTAGCAACTACTGTCTTGTCAGAGTTCATTAATATTTTTAATGGATTGGATGTTTCTGAAACTGAACCAGTCCATTTATCAAAATTAAACTCCACTCTTGGATAAGCAGTTAATGTTATTTCTTGTCCTTCGTCAAATTGACCACCTATTGGACTCAAATCTCCAGCATTAATTGGATTTGATGATACATTCAAATTATATTTAATAGTTTCTCCTTTTGAACAAGAAAATACAAGTGGAATAAACAGTAATAGTAGAATTAGTTTTTTCATACTTAAATATAAGAATTATCTAAACCCTATTAATCTACTCCCTTTATAGAGGACTATGTTGTTGTATAATACAGGTCTATTGTAGCTGGTTATTATTGCTTGTCTTGGGTTGCTTATTTTGATTATCATTATATTTAGTTTATGAAAAAGTTATTCTTATTTGCATTCATTTTATTTTCTTGTAGTTCCGATGGAATTAATGACCCTGCAGTTAATGAATCATATAGGTTAGAACTCAAAAACAGCTTTGATGAAATGCAGTTAACTCAAATTAATTCAACTGATTTTGTACTAAATGTTACATCTGGTAACCAAATATTCACTATTGATAATCTTCCAAATGGTAGCAATAACGTAAGCGTTACTTTAAATTTTAGCTGTATGAATAAACAGGATTCTCGTGTCGTAAATGCTAATTTCAATAAAGGTCAAACAACAGTTGTAGAACTCACTAAATACCATAGAACTGCAGGAGGATGTATTCCTACATTTGTAGTTTCTTATCAATAGCCTTATCCAACTCCTTATCTGAATATTTACTCAAAGAATCAATAACTTCTATTTGAAATGTTCTTGGTTCTTCTTCTGTTATTTCTTCAACCTGTTTAAGTCTTGGTATTACATACGTCAGTCCTATTTGAATAAGTTTTAACCTCTCATTTTGAGTCATTGAATCAATATCAATACTTGACATAGCATCCATTATTACTTGACTTAATCTTTCTTTTATTTCTGCTGTTATCTTGTTTGGACTCCCTTTAGGTCTTGGCATATTTTATAGTATTTTATTATTTACATATCAGACCGCCCAAAGGGCGCTTCTATTAATTAGTTTGCATACCTCATTTAAAAAAGATGTTTAATCTTTTATGAAGAACCCTCCATCAACATCAAGGCAGAAAACTTATTCACGTGGTGTCGATTACTACTGACACAAGAAAAACTGCTGCGCTTACCCACTTACGCACTCTATGCGAGTTTATAACGTCAAACCTTATTGGGAAACTAAAGGTTTTGTGTAGAAAATATCTTGGTTCTCTAAACGTCTTTATGGGTTCTATTTACCAAGTTTAGACCCATATAATTATATAACGTAGTTAAGGGTTTATTTTGTGTTTTGAAACAATAGTTTTTAACAAAACAAGAAAGTTATTGACGAAATTAATTGCAGTTGCCAAGTAGTTGTTCAAGTTTATCTATCTGAACACTTGTTTCTAACATTATGGTTTTTTTTGCCAAAATATTAAATTATAATTTTTATGAAAATTAATTTATTTAAGCTTCTTTTATTTATTGTATTACCCTTTTATCTATCAGCACAACAAACTGTTAGAGGAATTATAACAGACAAAGATTCTAAAGAAACCATTCCTTTTGCTAATATTTTAATTAAAAATGTTACCCCGTTATTAGGTACAATTTCTGATGAAAACGGAAAGTTTATTTTAAAAAATGTCCCTATTGGTAAACAAACCCTAATAGTTACATTTTTAGGTTATGAAACCATTACACTATCAAATTTGAATGTAACATCAGGTAAAGAGGTCGTTTTAAATATTGGATTAATAGAAGATTTTGAAAAATTAGATGAAGTTATTGTTGTTGGAGGCAGAAAGAAAGAGGAAACTGTTAACGAATTTTCATCAGTAAGCGCACGTTCTTTAAATATTGAAGATGCTAATTTATATGCAGCTTCTTTTGGTGACCCAGCTAGGCAAGTACAAAATTTTGCAGGAGTAACAGGAAATGGTGATGATTTGAATAACGAAATTGTAATTAGAGGAAATTCACCAAATACGGTTTTATGGCGTTTAGAGGGTGCAGAAATTCCTAACCCAAACCATTTTGTGTATTCAACAGGTGGTGCAGTAAGTATGTTAAGTTCTAATGTACTAGATAAAACTGATTTTTTTACTTCTGCTTTTCCTGCAGAATATGGTAATGGTTTAGCTGGTGTTTTTGATTTACGATTTCGTAAAGGAAATAACAAAAAAAGAGAGACAACGATTGATGCAGGTTTTTTAGGACTCGGAATTGCTTCAGAAGGCTATTTTAATAAAAAAAGTGAAGCTTCATATTTATTAAATTACAGATATTCTACTGCTAGTATTTTAGAAAGTTTAGGCGTTAATTTAAGTGAAGGGGGTAACTTAAATTATCAAGATTTAAATTACAATATCTACCTTCCAACTTCAAAAATAGGGGAATTTAATGTATACGGACTATACGGAAAAAATACATTAAAATCATCTGAAACAGCTTCAGAAAGTGAAGATGGTAATCCAACTACAGGTAACTTTCAAAGCACTTCTAATAATGATGTAAGCACTTTTATAGCAGGAATTGGTCATCGCATATTTTTAAAAGATAGAACCTATTTAAAAACCAATATATCTTACTCTTCAGATGATGCAGATATTAGGGAGGAAACAAAAAATAATGGAATTGTAGACCCGTTAAGCGTTAATCGATTTGATTCAAAAATTGAAGCTTTCCGTTTATCTTCTTTTATAAATCACAAGTTTAATTCAAAAAATACTATACGTACTGGAATTAATTTAAGTCATTTAAAAGAGAAAACAATTTCTTTTCACACAGGTTCAAATGACATAGGACATTTAGTCCCGACAAAAGATGAAGCAAATGGAAATAGTAATATATTTCAGAGCTATGTTCAATGGAAACATAGAGCAACAGAAAAATTAACTTTAAATACAGGAATCCACTTTTTACATTTTGCTAAAACTAAAAGTAGTGCTGTAGAACCTAGAATAGGTCTTAATTACAAATTAAATTCTAAACACTCTTTATCACTAGGAGCAGGCTTGCATAGCAGAGCAGAACGCTTGACTACATATTTTATAAAAGCCGATGACAATACTCAATTTCCGAACACAAATTTAAAATTATCAAAAGCTTTACATTATGTGTTGGGATATAATTGGAAAATAAACAAACACACGCATTTTAAAGCAGAAGCATACTATCAAAACCTATTTAATATTCCTGTTGATAACACGGGGGAAACAGGTTTTAATGTGATAAATGCTCGATTATTTGATGTTTTTAATATTACAAACATCCCATTAACCAACGACGGAAAAGGAAGGAATTATGGAATAGAATTTACTTTAGAACGTTTTGTAAACAATGGATTCTATTACTTAACTACATTGTCTTTATATGATTCTAAATATAAAATAGGAAATTCAAATTATTATAATACACGGTTTAATGGAAATTATGTATTTAATTTTTTATCTGGAAAAGAATTTAAAATTCGAGGCGATAGTAATAAAATTCTCGCCATCAACTCTAAATTTAATCTAACGGGTGGGCAAAGATTTACAGCCATAAATAGAGAAGCTTCTATTGCTAATCAAACTGAAATATATTCTATTAAACCATTTACAGAAAAGGTTAAGGATTATTATCGTCTTGACATAGGTGTAAATTACCAATGGAATAAAAAGAATACCACTCACAATCTAAGTCTCAATATTCAAAATGTAACAAATAAACTTAATAAAACTGTTCCTGAGTATTTTTATGATGATACAACAAATAAGATTTTAAAAACCACTACAGAACAAAACGGTTTGTTGCCAGTTTTGAAGTATAGTATTAATTTTTGATAATTTTTAGTTTTGGAGTTTTTTCTAAATTAAAATTAATGCTGTACTTTATATTACAAATTTGATGAATTTAAAATACTATGGAGTTTAATTTTATACTAACAGGATTGGTTTTAATGCTTTCTTTTGTGACCTTCTCATTAAGCAATAGAATGAATAAGTACTCTAATATTTATTTAACTTTTCTTTTTAGTTTATTGACACTGATATTTATATTGCGCCTAATGGCAGAATATTTTTTTGATGAAAAGTATGGCTTTGATATTATCATTGAAAGCATCAAATTTCTAATTCCATCATTACTTTATTTATGTATATATCACTTTGTTAATAATTCTAATCATTTCTTAAAAAAACACTACCCACTATTTATTCCTTCAATAATAGTGGCTGTGATTTTGATTTTTTTAAATATAACAGAAACTAATCGTTCATTTTTGGAAAGTAACTACGAGATTATAGATGCTTTTTTATTAATTACTCTCATTCTATTTTCTGTAATTACTTTCTATTTAGAAATAAAGATGTTATTGAGACATAAAAAAAATATTTTAAACATTCACTCTAATATTAAAGGAGTAAGCCTAAATTGGATTTATAATTTAATTCTAACTTTCTCTTTAATCCTTATAGTTCATCTATTTTTTGAAATAAGCTCTGAAGATAATTACTTTACATACTTTTTCAACTTTATTTTAGTTATCAGCTTACTTTATGCTGGCTACCATATTGTACAGCAAAGAGATATTTATGACACATTTTATCAAAATACTGAGATTCAAAAAGAAAAAATAATTGACAAAAGCTTGGTATTAGAAATAGCAAACAAACTACAGCATTTAATGGAGGAAGAAAAACTGTTTTTGAATAAAGACCTTTCATTAACCATACTATCTACGAAATTAAATACAACAACACATATTATGTCATATCTAATTAATACGCACTATAATGTAAATTTTTATAGCTACATAAATAAATTTAGATTAGACTATAGTAAATCACTTCTTAACAACCCTAATAAAAAACATTTAAGTATTGAAGGTATTGCTTATGAAAGTGGATTTGGTTCTAAAAGTACCTTTAATACACTTTTTAAAAAGGATACTGGGACAACTCCTTCTCAATATAAAATGGAATAAAAAGTAATAGTAGAAGGAATTTTTTCATCATTTCTTTTGCTTATTTTTCCAAGAGTCATAAAATGAAGATAATAATAATGCAACTCCGCCTATACCTCCAATAAGTAATATATATTTATTTTCTACAAAGTTATCTAACAATAAACTTCCAAAAATTATTACACCCGCAAATTCAAGTTTTGTTCCCCATTTATTCATAATAGCAGAAAGATTTTTTTCATAGCTCTAATATACTTAAAGTCAGTTGGAAATGAAAGTAGGTAAAGGGAAGGACATTGCAGACTAATACTTAAAGAATCATAATCTAAGATATGATGCACAGTGGAATCAATCTGAATATGACAGTGCCTTTTTATGAGCTTAAAAATATTAATATGATTACAATTGGCACAATTAATAAAATTGATATTAATACTTTTCGTAAACATCCGTCCGACAGGACGCTTTCTAAAGAAGTAATAACTGCGTACCTCATTTAAAAAAGATATAACTCTTTTGTAACAGGAATTGAATCTAAATCCCAATTTAAAACAGAATCAATGTGAGCTATTTCTCTTTCTTTTTTCATTGCTTTAAATTCAGAACTTTCTTCAGTCACATCTTTGCTAACCCATTCTCCTTTTTTATTCTGAATAATCTTGCAGGAACTTTTTTGTTGGTTTTTTAAATACTGGAACTTTAATTCTTTATTCCAATCCCACCAACTTGCTTTTGTTTTTAATGGAGATTCATTTAGTAATTCTTTATTTAACATTGGTTTAAGCCTTCCGTTCTGGTCTTTTATATTAACAGAACTACAAACCTTAATTAAACTCTCTACTATATCTCTTATTCCATACCTTTCGACTACTTCAATTTGGAGTATATCCATTTTATCTTGGTTAGGATTTACATAAAATCTTTGTGCTTTATTACTTGAGTGTCCTAATGAGGTGCTTAACTGTTTTTCAGCATTGTTATAGGTTATGCTCATAGTATCTGCTAAAACTGTACTAAAGGTGTGTCTGGCTTGTTTTAAAGTGCCTCCAAACATTCTTTTACAAGCATCTGACATAGTACCCCTCCTGTTATGCCAAGTCTTTTTACCTTCTTCGGTTTTGTAGTTAATATTATAAAGTTTTAGTTTATCATTCCCCTTGTAAGCTAAATCTGGGTGTATTATTGAAATAACCCTTTTAAGCATTTTATGAATTAATAATAGAGGAGTTAAATTATAAAGTATTTTTACTTGAGTTCTATTTTCTTTATCATATTCCAACTTAACTCTTTTACCAACGATATATAATTTCTGATTATGAAGTTCAGAACGATGTGTAGAGTCATATCCTTCAAGATTATATTCTTTTTCAATTTTATTAATTTCTTCAGCTGTACGTTCAGATTCAAAAGGATAATATTCTTTTAAACCCCAACCTTTTAAGCCATTAGAACACTCTATCATTCCCTCATTCATACATACTATGTCGCAAGTGTCAACTCCTCTTAAACAGAAGCTATATAACCACCAAAGGTATGCTTCAAGGTTATAAAGATTATCTCCTATTTTTAGTATGCCTTCTTTTACTGCTCTTGAGTTTATTGCAACTTTTGGAGGAGCTACTGAATGAGTTAAATTGACATTGAATGGAGTTCTTTCAGCTTCAGTAAAATTTGGGTTTACAGATGCTAATGAATTTAAAGCGTTTAGATATTTTTTTCTTGTAGCATTATTAGTTGAATGAATTTCATTTATGATTATATCTAATATTTTTCGCCTGTCAGCAAGTTTCTGTAGGTGTTGGTAATCTAATTCTGCATACTCTTTATAACCTAATCTTTTAAAATGATTTTGAATTGTGATTAGCTTTTTAATAGTGTTGTTAATTACACTTTTATCAACGTATTTTTCTTTAGCGAAATCTGAATAATGTTTTATAATTATCATTTCACTATAATCATTCTTTAACATCTTGAAAGCATAATCATAATCAATCTCCCCTTCTTTCATTCTGATTTCTAAATCATTCTTGAGGCTAATAAACTTTTGAATCCATTTATTTTGTGTTGGGAACTTGTTTTCTAATCCCTTTTTTAATTCCCCTGCCTTCTTATTAAAAGCATTCATAGGAACTTCAACAGGTGCATATCTCCTGATTTTCTTGTCTTTATTGGTGTAAAGTATTGTTATTTTACTTGATTTTGTTGAAGTAGGAATATACTTCGCCATCGTTAAACTCAAGTTATGATGTGCTGTTCTGATTCTTGTCATTTACTAAACCTTTTGTTTATAAATGTACGCAAAATATATGAATTGCACTTTTATTGCACTTTTAAGAAATTAAGTATATTAAATTAAATCACTATATTTACTCTATAAATCAAAGACCTAACCTCATTTTAATTAAAGGTGTAATAAGGGAATCTTTTACTTGGTAAGGAAGAGGTCACGAGTTCAAATCTCGTCATTGGCTCTTCAAAAATTTATTAAAATAAAATTCTTTAAACAATCTGCTTACAAAAGCAGTTTTAGCTAAATGTTTAAATTATTATATATTTAATATTCTAAATTAATACTCAAAATTTTATCATGAAATTATTTTTTAAATCTTCAATTCTATCGCTTTTATTTCTTGCAATAA
>Ga0257114_1003345_pt1 | contig 10166 bp, 10 predicted proteins | sample SI112_10mmetaG_FD_190149 | JGI IMG/M metagenome (GOLD analysis project Ga0257114, IMG submission 190149) | Marine microbial communities from Saanich Inlet, British Columbia, Canada - SI112_10m | ecosystem: Environmental > Aquatic > Marine > Inlet | place: Canada: British Columbia | collected... | reverse complement strand
TTACATTCATTTAATCCTCTCAGGAATTGTTTTAATATGGTTCACTCTAGGAGGGTTCCACGATCTCAAAAGCATGATAAGTGCTTTAAAATCTGATGTGAGAGATCACGGTGATACTGGGTGGGTAGACAGCTAAGGAGAAAATAATCACGTGAAACATATATTAATTGTTATTGGCTACTTTATAATATTTACTGGATGCATGCACGATGAATCGAAATTGGGAAAAGCAGTTGATCAAATGGAGCAGGATGAAATGATTGGCTATGTACCCAACAACCAAAAGTTAGGCATGAAGTGGCTATTAAATAATATGGTCGAGGATGATAAGAAATCCTTGAGCGCTAGGTTTCTTTTAGATAATTGCATTTACGCATACAAGGCCTGGGAAAACACTCCCTGGGGTAGCGTTAATGATTCATTGTTTTTTGAGTATGTACTCCCTTATTCAAGCTTAAATGAAAGAAGGGATAATTGGAGACAAGATTTTTATGAGCGTTTTTATCCAATTGTGAAAAATGCGAAATCTGCATACGAAGCAGCAGTTATTTTAAACAATAATATTTTTGAGTTGGTTGGGGTTATTTACTCTACGAAAAGACCAAAAGCAGATCAGTCACCATACGAAAGTATTGAAGCAGGTTTAGCTTCTTGCACTGGACTTAGTTTTATGTTAATTGATGCGTGTAGAAGCGTTGGGATACCTGCTAGGTTTGTTGGTACCCCATCTTGGTATAATAATAGTGGAAATCATTCTTGGGTAGAAATTTGGGATAATGGCTGGCATTTTACAGGAGCATTTGAGCCAACTGAAAATAGGTTAAACGAGGGATGGTTTACTGGCTTAGCCTCTAGATCAGTTAAGGGTCACCCTAAGTATGGTATATATGCTGCGACTTGGAAAAAAACAGATATTTATTTTCCAATGGATTGGAAACCTGGTGTAAATAAATACTTTGCTCTAGATGTTACATCAAGGTATCAAGACTTTTTAGATAGTAATTTTATTCCTCTTCGTATAAAGGTTGTGGACTTAAATGGTGAAAGAAAAAGAATTTTAGTCAGTGTAAGTGGTGATAACGATTTTTCATTTGTAGGGTACTCAAAGGATGAAAAAAATGATGCAAACGACCATCTTACTCTTAACTTACCCCAAGGTAATTCGTTTACAATTAAAGTAAATCAATTTTCAAAGACTATTACTTTAAATAAGGAAGAGTTAATTGAAATTAAGATTTGACAAAATCAATTTAATTCAAAACCAAATTAAACCTATCTTTCAATAAACAGGGTTTATGGTTGATGTTTTTTCAAAAGATGGGTTTTATTTAAAAAAAGAAATTTTTAGTAAATCTCTTGTTAATTTATATGAAAATGAATTTGATAAGATCGTTGCTCAACTTAAAAAAAGCGGTGAAGATATAAATGCTCGCTGGGGCAGTAAATTAACATCCAATATTGAAACTGATGATAGCTCGGTTATTCATACTCATAATGTCCAGAATTATTCTTCTGTCTTGCTCCAAATGATACAAAATAATAGCTTTTTAGATGAGGTTGGAAAAATCATAGGCCCCGATATTATTCTTCACCATACAAAGCTGTTCGAAAAACCGCCAAAAATAGGAGCTGCTTTTCCTTTACACCAAGATTGGTCTTATTTTCCTACAAGGAATAATTCAATGATTGCAGCGGTTATCCACCTATCAAAATCGGATGAAGATATGGGTTGCATTAAAATTGTTCCTAAATCACATAAACTCGGAAAAATTAAAAACAGTGATGGGCATAGATATAACTCGAAGATTCATAATAAGTATACATTAGAAGATGCAATACCGGTAGTAGCTAACCCAGGTGATGTTCTTTTTTTTCATTGTTGCAGTCTGCATGGTTCAATGTCAAATTTATCAACTAAACCTAGAAAGAGTATTTTAGTACAATTATATTCTGGTCAAGATGAAGTAGAAGAGGGGAATAATCATACGAATGCTCAACTTGTTTTAAGAGGTTTTAATTATTCTTCAACTAGGTCATCTGTTGATGTAAGGTCATAAATAAATGAACTTAGATCTTTCATTTAATCAATTTTATCAAAAAAATGGGTATGCTATCATTCCTGATGTTATTGGTTCAGACTTAGTGGGAGAAGTTAAAAACCATGTTATGTGGCTACAAAGTAAATACCCAGACATTCGCGCAGAGGCCTTTCATCATGATCTTTTAATTAATGATCCATTTATCCACAACCTTTTAGATAATAAAATCATGCTCGATATCATAGAAGGTGTTATAGGATCAGATATAGCTCTTTTTGGCGCTCATTATATTGCAAAAAGACCAAGAGATGGCAAACCGGTGGGTTGGCATCAGGATGGTTCATATTGGCCGTTAGAGCCAATGAATGTAGTTTCAATTTGGTTAGCTGGAACAGATTCAAATAAATCAAATGGTTGCATGCGTGTTATTCCCGGTACTCAAAACAAAAAATTAATTAAAGCTTCTGAAATGATAAAATTAGATACAGACGATTATGTTTTAGATTTGGCCATTTCTAAAAGTGATATTGATAGTCAAAAAGCTGTAGATGTAGAGCTTAATGCAGGGGATATTTCAATTCATAATCCTTCAATCGTTCACGGCTCAAATGCTAATTTATCGGATAGTTGGAGAATTGGATTAACACTTAGATTTATTCCTACGTCCACTTATGTAAATAGAGCAAATTGGGAGTGCATACTGCTTCGAGGAAGACCTAATGATGCAGTAAAAAATAATTACGTACCTAAGCCTATTTTTAAAAAAGGTGAGCATATGTATTTTTCTGGATATAAAAACTTTTTATAGGGGCTTGCTTGATAAATGAAAATAATAATTTAAACGATATTGGTTTCACTTTTGTAAATGATGTTTTTCTGCAAAAGGATATTCAAGAATCAAAAAATGCATTCTGGGATGTAATCAATTGTAAGTATGATACTGGAGTTGAACCAGAAAATAGATTTTGGAACTTAGGAGATGATCTAAAGAAAATTATTAAGATTGACAAACCTCATTTAAGTAGTCATCGATTATACGACCTTATAACCCAAAAAAAATTTGGTCAAGTCCTTGCGAAGATTACTAAAGCAAGAAAAATTCAGGTTTGGCACACTCAAGGAGTATGGAAACCAACAGGTGGTGGATTAAAAGGTAATGCTGGTTGGCACAGAGATATTCAATACTGGCCTTTTTGGGAACCCGATGGTGTTTTTACTGCTTGGATTGCATTAACCGATGTATTTCCAAATTCAGGCCCTGTCCGATATATTGTGGGGAGTCATCATTGGAAAGAAATACGGGGTGTTGATTTTTTTAATAATGATATAGAAGCTCAGGACAAAATTATTAAACAGAAACATAGTAATTATAAAATCGTTAAAGCTGATATTGCTTCTGGATCTATAGCTATCCATGGATCAAAAACATATCATTCATCCATAAATAATATAAGTGGTAGCCCTCGCGTAGGCATGGTTGTACACTTTTCAACTGACAAAGCAAAAAAAAATAGTTTAACTGGAAAACACTCTAATTATTTAAATACATTAAATAATCATTCCATTTGTCCAATTATATATGAGTCCTAATTTGTAATATAATATTTTGCTTATTTTTTATCAATTTTGAAGAGGTTTTATGTCTAGCAGTACTATCGGTTTAAGTGAAGATTTAAGACAATATTTATTAGGTGTATCGTGTCGTGAAAGTAAAACGTTGAAAGGTTTGCGTAAAGAAACATTTCAACTTAAAGAAGCTCAAATGCAAATATCGCCAGAGCAAGGCTCTTTTTTAGCATTCTTGGTAAAAGTTTTAAGAGCAAAAAAGACATTAGATATTGGTGTTTTTACAGGTTATAGTTCTTTGGTTGTCGCAGATTCACTTCCTAATGATGGTGTAGTCATCGCCTGTGACACAAGCGAGGAGTGGACAAATATTGCTCAAAAATATTGGTCAGAAGCGGGGGTAAATAATAAAATTCGGTTAGAATTAGCACCAGCTTTAAGAACACTCGATAAATTAATCGAAAATGGCGAGCCAGGTACATTTGATTTTTCATTTATTGATGCAGATAAAATAAACTATCAAAATTATCTAGAAAGGTCGCTAACTCTACTAAAACCAGGCGGCGTTATTGCAATCGATAATGTGTTGTGGGGAGGAAAAGTTTTAGATAAGCACGATAATGAACCTGCAACAAGAGCAATTAGAAAATTTAATGAAAAACTAAAGAACGATGATCGAGTATTAATTTCAATGGTACCAATTGGAGATGGCTTAACCCTTGCGTTCAAAAAGTAATTGATGGAAAGAATACCTATTATAAAAATATTTTTCAAAAACCTTAGAATATTACTTTTTGTTATCTTTATATGGAACTGTGAAAATCAATTTTCTAAAAATGAATTATACCTTCCACCTGGAAAGCCAGATGCCTTTCCAGAGCTAACTGAAAGAAATCGCCTTTTAGGAGAATTATCACCTGAAAGAAGCTGTTACGATGTGCTTCATTATTTGATAGATATTGATTTTGATATTGAAAAAAAATATATAAAAGGTTTTGTTGAAATTCGTTCTACTGCAAAGGCTGATTTTTCTATTCTCCAGATTGATTTAGCTAGAAGAATGATGCTAAATAAAGTCGAGTTTCAAGATCAGATACTTAAGACTTCTAGAAAAAAAGATGCAGTATTTATTGAGTTCCCTAATATTAAAGATGGTGAAAACTTTACATTCCGTATTTATTACGAAGGAAAACCCTTAGAATCAAAAAATCCACCTTGGGATGGTGGTTTTGTTTGGGAGAAAGATAAAGATGGGAGGCCTTTTATTTCCGTTGCTTGTGAAGGTGATGGGGCGAGTCTTTGGTGGCCGTTAAAAGATCATATAGCTGATGAACCAGATGAAGGAGCCACAATGACCTTTACTGTTCCTAGCGAACTTTATTGCGTAAGTAATGGTCGTTTGATAGATATCTCTAGTACCGAGAATGAAACAAAAAGATCATTTACATGGGCTGTTAATAATCCAATAAATAATTATAATATTTCTGTTCAAATTGGTCATTACGTGTCTATCAAAGATACGATTCATCATAATGGATTAGTTGATACTCTAAATTATTATGTTTTGGATTATAATCGAGAAATTGCAACAAATCACTTTAAGCAATCAAAGAAGGTAATTCGATTTTTTGAGAAATATTTTAGTGAATTTCAGTGGTGGGATGATGGCTATAAACTTGTTGAAGTTTCTTATCTTGGTATGGAACATCAATCTGCCGTAACCTATGGAAACAATTGGAATAACTGGGGCGGAGAGCGAGCATGGACTAGTAAGTATTACGGCATTGTGGATGGCCTGTTATTTCATGAGACTGCTCATGAGTGGTGGGGAAATAGTGTCACTGCGATAGATCCAGCTCATATGTGGATTCATGAAGGTATGGCTGTTTATAGTGAAGCAATGTTTATTGAAGACCAACTTGGCTATAATGTTATGATTGATTTTTTATTAGATAAACGTAATGGTATACGTAATAGACAACCAATCGTAGGCCCTTCGAATCAAAATTACTGGGCATTTGGTGATAGCTACAATAAAGGTGCTTGGGTTTTACATACGCTTCGTAACGTTATAGATAATGATAATAAATGGTTCTCAATTTTAAAAGATTTCTCAATTAAGAATGCGAAAAGCCATGTTTCAACTCAAGATTTTTTAAATCATATAATTAAAGCTACAAATAAAGATTTTCAATCAATATTTAATCAATACTTTTATGACCATAGGCCGCCAACCTTTGAATATTATCAATCGGGTAACAAATATTATTACCGATGGTCGAATGTTATTTCAGGTTTTAGAATGCCTCTTGACATAGATATTAATGGAGTTGAAAAAAGATTGTTCCCAAAAGAATTATTGCAGTCAATAGATATAGCAAAGCATTCAGTTATATATACTAGAGATTGGGAATCTTATATAATCATTAAAGAGGACTCTGATATTATAAAAAATCTAAATGGAGAATAGTTTTTACAATGGAATTATCAGATCTGTATGTTATTTTTATTGTATCAGTCATTTTAATTATAAAAGTAAGCATATTTTATTTGTTTAAATCAAAAAACGATAAATAGTGATTCACTTAGTGGCTCTCATAACAACATAACCAAATGGGCTTTGTTCTTTTTTGCTCGCAGAATATTGAAGACATTTACAAAGCATATCTAAAAATAATTTAGGATATAAATTAAGTAAGTATTTTTCATTAGTCCGAATTAAGTTTATCCATTTAGGGAGCACGGAAGATACATTTATCGTAATGTCTTCACATTCAATATCTCTAAATCCAGCTCTTTTCAAAGATTTTTCCCACTTTTTAATAGTATAAAACTCCTTTGTTGCTAGACCGTGTTTTGCTATTGATACTTTATAAAAATCGAAAAAGCTTAATAATTCTGGTTTGATAATGATATCAGCAATAGCTACTTTGCCATTACTTTCTAAGGAATCGTAAGCGCTCGTTACAAACATTTGCTTATTTTCAAAATGAAATGCAGATTCGATAGCATAAACGTTTTTAAACTTTTTATCTAAACTTGAAATATTTTGTGCATCACAAAGGGAAAAGCTTGCCCTTTTATTAAGGTTTTTTATTTTTGCAAGATTTCTTGCTTTAATAATTTGCGACTCAACAATATTTATTCCGGTAATAGAAATATTATTATTTAATTTTGCCAGGTAGCAAGCAGGAGCACCAGTTCCACATCCTACATCAAGCCAATTACCATTTTTTTTGAACGTTTTTGTTACAATGTCGACCATGTTTTCCTGTGTTTTAACTACAGAATCAGGTAAAGATTTTGTTGTGAAATGATAGCCTAAGTTCAAGTACATATTGTTATCACTCATTGCATGAAAAAGAGGCTCAAGAAGGTGGTAGTATGTTCTAATTTTTTTGTTTGAGCTCGCTCTAAAAATAAAATTATAAAGTAGGTCTTTTTTAGTAATCATATCTTTAAAAAACTTAATAAATAGTTAGCATGTTCATAAAATAGAAGTTGCAGATAAAAATGCTGTAAAAAGAATGCCTATATAACCTGCGAAATATAATTTTCTCTCAAAACAGGGTCTAGCTGCTATAATAGGTAGACAAATAAACAATAATCCTGGTGCAAAAGTCACATAGAATGGATGTGATTCTGATATCATATATTTTGAAGATAATAATTTGAAAAGTACTAAAATAATGGTTGTGTTAAAAAACCATCCTATAAAATTTTGAATTGGTACACCATAATAATTCCCAGGCTTATCCCATTTCCACCTACCTTCATTGACAGCTATTGGGTCTAATACTAAATCTAAAATTGTAATGAATATAGATGTTGTAAGTATAACTTCTATCGAAATGATGCTATTAAATCTTAAGTCGAGTATTAGAAAAGTGCAATTTAATGACATGTATATTAAGCCTGACCATGCCATGACTATAAGTATGGGTACATTGCCAATTATAGGTCCAGGGCAAAGAGATGGCTCGTATGAATATTTACCAAAAACATAGCCTTTGTTTGCACCGATGATTTCTAAAAAAAGGCTGGTAATAAAGCTGATTATGAAAAATAGAAAAGTGTTTAAAGTGCCAAAAAATAAAAGACTATGAAAAATAAAAAAACTGAAGCCCAGAATGACTTGAACTACTCTGATATTTTCTGCTTTTTTATAATTGGATTCGTCTTCGAGCTTTTTCCCAAAATAAAGTAAAGATTTTATACCAACATTGTAAAATCTGTAAAGGAACAATATGGATAAGCATAGAGCAAAAAAAAAGATTGTGAAATAATTGACCAATTGAATATTATTATTTTTAAAAGTTAGTTAATGATTATTGAAAATAATAATTATCAAAATTTATTGATAATATATATTTATTTATTTTTTGATAAAATACTCAATTATTTATGTAGAGAAATAATATATATTCTTAATAATTAAGGCAGTCAAAAATGTAATACATCTAGCTGCGTTCTTCATTTCTACTTAAAAAGGAAAAAGCATTGAAAAACTCAACAATTAGTAAAATTTTATCTATGAAAACAATAGCTGTTGTTGGTATGAGCCCAAAACCTGAAAGACCAAGTCATTTTGTTTCAAAATATATGATAAATAATGGTTATAAAATAATCCCAGTAAACCCTGGGCAAAAAGAAATTTTAGGCCTTAGATGCTACTCAGCTTTAAAAGATATAAAATACGAAGTGGATATTGTACATGTTTTTAGAAATTCAGATTATGCTACGCCTATCATTCAAGAAGCTATTTCAATCAAAGCGAAAGCGATTTGGCTTCAAGATGGCATTGTTTCAATTGAAGGTAAGCAGATGGCTAAAGATAATAACATAATTTATATTGAAAATGATTGCGTTTTAAGAAGACATAGGAAATTATATGAATAATTATTTTTTAAAGGTTCTAGTTATAGTTCTTTGTTTAGCAAGTTTTCCTTGTGCTCAAAAAGGATCTAACTTGCCTGAAAGTGTATACATGAACATATCTTTGGGGATTTTGCAGCCACAAGGTGAGTTTGCAAGTAATGTTACCAATAATGGTTATGGTGTTGACTTTGATGGCGGTTGGTATATTTATAATGGCCCTGTTGGATTAGGCGTTAATATTACTGCCGCCCAATATGGAAATTTTGCTCGACAAATACCATATAGCTACTTCTCTAGTTTGGTTACTTTAACCGAGACAACCGAATCAACTATATTTATTGTTAATCCTTATGTTCAACCTACCTTAAGAGTGGGAGATTTTAGTTTTTACACTAAATTTTTTGCAGGTTATCAAGTTCTTGAAACAAAAACTAAGATACAGAATGATGCGCAAGAGAATAATGAGAATGAAGATGATGAGCCTGATTATATAGCTCAATCTACGGTGGCGACTGATGGTGCTTTTGATTACGGAGTTGGTCTTGGTATGAGATTTCCGATATTTAGAGGTGGTGAGAATGGACCGCTATTTATTTGTTTAGAAATGAAATGGTCAAAAGGAGGCGAGGCTGAATATCTAAATGCAGGTAAGGATGGGGCTATTGTATTAAGTGACCCTACTGATGGACCGGTTACAACGACACTTAATCCTGACAAGTCAATGACGGATCTTTTTAATGTATCAATAGGTATTGGATTCTAATTTTTATAAAAACCTAAGGAATAGTTTTTTGAATCAAATATTATGTTAAAAGCAATTATAATCTTTTTATTTATTGATGTTTCTTTTTGTCAAAGTAAATGGATAAAAACATTTGGTACTGATGAGATTGATGGCGCTAATCATGTTTTGCCATTAGATGATGGTTTTCTACTTGCTGGTTTCACAAATTCTTTTGGAAATGGTGGCAATGATCTTTGGGTTATTAGAACGGATAAAAACATGGAAAAGGTTTGGGATAAGTTTTATGGTGGAATGCACTTAGAAACTGGCCACAAATCTATTCAAACGAGGGATGGTGGCTTTATTATCTTGGGACAAACGTATTCATATGGGGCAGGCTCTGGAGATATTTGGGTTTTAAAAATTTCTGATAGTGGTATTCTCCTCTGGGATAAAACGTACGGTAATGAAAATCTGGATTTAGGCGTTGATATATGCGCTTCTAATGATGATGGATATATGATAGTGGGAACTACTCATTCTAAGAAAACGAATAGTCTTGACGCATATGTGATAAAAATTGATTCATTTGGAAACATAATATGGGATCAAGTCTACGGCGGTTTATTAGAAGATGGTTTGAATTCTATTTCGAAAATAAATGATGAATATGGATATATGTTATTTGGATACACTAAATCATATATGCTTGATAAAAGTAGAAAAAAGAAAAAAGGCTTTTTGGGACGAATACTGTCTTCTGTTTTTAAAAAAGAAGCTTCTTCTGAATCATGGCTAATAAATATTGATGAATATGGAGATAGGAATTGGCACACTACTTACGGAGGTAAAAAAGAAGATATCGGAAAGCAAATTAATTCTTTTTCTGATAACAGTTTTTTACTTTCCAATGAGACTGAATCATTTGGTGCTGGCGGAAAAGACATCTGGTTAATAAA
>Ga0257114_1003338_pt1 | contig 10175 bp, 7 predicted proteins | sample SI112_10mmetaG_FD_190149 | JGI IMG/M metagenome (GOLD analysis project Ga0257114, IMG submission 190149) | Marine microbial communities from Saanich Inlet, British Columbia, Canada - SI112_10m | ecosystem: Environmental > Aquatic > Marine > Inlet | place: Canada: British Columbia | collected... | reverse complement strand
CTGGCTTGAGGCCACCCAGATTGCCGGATTTTCACAACAAGAAGCCAACCGGTTTTTTGGCAAAATGCCAATGGATCTTGTGCCAGATTTCACGGTTAAACTGCGGCCACCCAATCTGGTAAAACGGGATTATATTTCCAAATACCAGGCTCTGATATCGAAATTATAGGCAGCGCGGGTTGCTTTGCTGCGCCAAATCGGGGTGGTTTTACCGCGGGCTGCGCTTGGCCAAAATACGCTGAAGGGTGCGCCGATGCATATTCAGCCTTCGGGCGGTTTCCGAGACGTTGCGGTCGCAGAGCTCATACACCCGTTGGATATGCTCCCAGCGTACGCGATCCGCGCTCATCGGGTTTTCCGGCGGTGGGGGCAAATCATCCCCCCGTGCCAATAACGCATTGGTGATATCAATCGCATCCGCGGGTTTGGATAAATAATCGGTGGCGCCAATTTTCACTGCGGCCACTGCGGTGGCTATGGCGCCGTATCCGGTTAAAACCACAACCCTGCAATCGGGGCGTTTTTCGCGCAGCACTTCCACAACATCTAGGCCATTGCCGTCTTCCAGCCGCAGATCAACCACCGCATATGCTGGAGATCGCGCCGTTGCGATTGCACGCCCAGCGGCCACTGATCCGGCGGTTTCAACCTCAAAGCCGCGTTTTTCCATGGCTTTCGCAAGCCGTTTGAGAAACGGGTCATCATCATCAACCAGCAAAAGCGAAGGGTCTTCGCCCAGATCCTGATATGTTCGTTCTGACACGCGGTCGCCTCCTGAGCGGTTGCCTTTGATTTACATCTAATGCGGCCACCCGCCTTGGTCAAATAATACCAGTGTTTAAGCTGCGTTCAAAAAGCAGCTGATTTTCTCGGCCACTTGCTCGGCGGGTAAATCACGGCGGAAAAATTCGACAAACCCATGCTCGGGAAGCAGCAGATAGCTCATTGTTGAATGGTCGACCAAATAATACGGATCGTTTTGGTCATGGGCTTTGTAATAGGTCCGAAACGCTTTACTTGCGGTTTTGATTTGGGCATCGCTGCCTGTTAATGCGATCAGTCTTGGATGCATCACCTCGGCAAATTCTGCCAAGACTTGGGGTGTATCTCGCTCCGGATCGATGGTGATAAAAACGGGCGTTACGTTTTGTCCGGCCGTTTCCAGCAGATCCACGGCTTCAACATTGCGCATCGTATCCATTGGGCAGATATCGGGGCAGAACGTATATCCAAAATAAAGCAGAGCCGGAGTTTTGCTGACATCGTCTTGCGACATGCTCTGCCCGTGCTGGTTTACTAGCGTGAACGCACCCCCAATCTGTTCGCTGCCACCCGCAATCACGCTGGCGCGGCATTGCGCGAAGCGATCGCTTGAACGGGGCATGAACAATGTGGAGACCGCCAGCCAAGAAAACAAAAGTAACAGGGCAAACCCGGCGCCCAACACCACTGTGAAACGGTTCTGCATAAGGGATTCCTTAGAGTAATTGCCATTGCTTGGCCTTTATGGGATCTATGTTTCCTAACAACCCACGTCAACCGGCAGGAAGATGATGACTGAACACGACGTCAATTTATTTTCAGATCAACGCCGCAGCAATTGGATTAGATTGCGCACTTTAATTCTGCTACGCTGGGTGGCGATTGCGGGCCAGTTGACGGCGATTTTAATTGCCAAAGAGGCATATAATCTGCAGCTTGAGCTGGGTCTTTGCCTTCTTGCGATCGCGGTGTCGGCCATTGGCAATCTGGTGGCCATGGTCAGCTTTCCTGAAAACAAACGTCTGTCAGAATTTGAAAACATGATGATGACCATGTTTGATCTGCTGCAATTGGGCTTTTTGCTTTATCTCACGGGTGGATTGCACAATCCGTTCAGCATTTTGCTTTTGGCGCCGGTTGCGGTTTCTGCCTCAATTTTGAAACTGCGATCAAATTTCATTCTGGGTGGCACCACGATCGTTTTGGTTACAATTTTGGCGGTGTATCATTTGCCTCTACGCACCCAAGCGGGCGCATTTTTGCGCATTCCAGAGTTATTTGTCTTTGGAAATTGGATCGCAATCGTGATCGCGTTGGTGTTCTTAAGCGTGTATTCGCGCCGCGTTACGAATGAAATGAACGCGATGGGAAACGCTTTATTGGCCACGCAAATGGCGTTGAGCCGGGAACAAAAGCTTACCGATTTGGGCGGTGTGGTGGCGGCAGCAGCGCATGAGCTGGGCACGCCTTTGGCGACGATAAAATTGACCAGTGCAGAATTGATGGAGGCCTTGCCTGATGGCTCGGAACTGCAAGAAGATGCAAGCTTGATCCGAGAACAGGCCAATCGCTGCCGCGATATTTTACGCTCGATGGGGCGCGCGGGAAAAGACGATCTGCATTTGCGCAGCGCGCCCTTAAGCGAAGTGCTGCGTGAGGCAGCCGAGCCGCATAAGGATCGGGGCGTGAAAATCAATATGTCTTTTGAACCGATCGAGGGCGCCGGGCTTGGCCAGCCGCTGGCTTTGCGGCGCCCGGAAATCATTCACGGTTTGCGCAATATGGTGCAAAATGCGGTTGATTTTGCCAAATCAGAGGTTTGGGTGGAAAGCTATTGGAGCCCCGATACGATCACTGTGCGGATCTTGGATGATGGGCCGGGCTATCCCGTTCACATGCTTGGGCGCATCGGTGATCCTTTTTTGCGGCATCGCAAAACAGGCGCGGCGCGCGATAACAGGCAAAGCTATGAAGGGATGGGCCTCGGCGTTTTTATCGCCAAAACATTGCTTGAAAGAACCGGCGCAGAATTAAGCTTTGCCAATGGATATGATCCTCAGCAAAGACCGGCAGCCAAAGCAACGCCGCGCGGCGCGATTGTGGAAATTCAGTGGCCCAGGGCTGCGGTTGAACAAATCACCGCTGCGCTGGGCGAAAACCGCGCTATGAAGATTTAGCATTTTGACGCTGGCGGAGTGTTTGCGATTACCGCTTAAAGCCTTGGGGGCTTGCGCGGCCTTTCAAAGCTTGCCTTGCACACAACCAAGGCTTCACGGGCTGCACGATCTGTCTTGTTTCGTGCAACTGGCAATGTCATCTTAGATTTATGAATTTATTTACAACCGAATTTCACATGCCTTCTGAGGCGCATATGCAAGCCTTCGCCGCCGCGCTTGGCAAAAGCTTGCGATGCGGGGATATCCTTCTGCTTGAGGGGCATATCGGCGCTGGCAAAAGTTTTTTTGCGCGCAGCCTGATCCAATCGGTACAAGATATTCCTGAAGAAGTGCCCTCACCAACGTTCACGCTGGTACAAACCTATGACACGCAAATCGGTGAGATTTGGCACGCAGATCTGTATCGCTTAACCTCGCATCAAGAGGCGGTTGAATTGGGGTTAGAAGAGGCGTTTGAAACCTCGATTTCTCTGATTGAATGGCCGGATCGGCTGGGGGATCTATCTCAATATAGCCCGTTAAATATCGCGTTTTCCAGCGGTGCAAGCGACAGTGAACGGCATCTCAAATTGCAGGGTTCGGCGTCTATTTGGGCGCCACGGTTGCAGGGTTTGAGCGATGAATGATCTGGGTATATCCGCCGAGTTGCAAGCGTTTTTGCGGCAGCATAAATGGCATAATGCGCAGATTGTAGCGCTGAAAACGGATGCGTCTCAGCGCCAGTATTACCGCTTATCGCAGAATGAACGCTCGGTCATTTTGATGGATGCGCGGCGCAGTGCGGTGGGTGAAACAAAGCGATTTCAACGGATTGCGTCACATTTGTTTGCGCAGGATCTCAGCGCTCCGCAAATTTATGGCGCGGATCATGATTTGAGGGCTTTGCTTGTTGAAGATTTGGGCGATGATTTATTGTCGGGATTTTGGGCAAAGGGCGCGCAAAGCGCCTATCCAATTTATCAAAAGGCGGTTGATATGCTGCTTGCGGTGCAGGCAAGCGACCCTCCGGCCTTTTTAGCGCAGCCCGATGCACAGGATTTGGCTGTCATGATCACGCCCGCTTTTGAATTTTATAAAGGCTCAGCACGCGTTGAGGCGGATCAATCCGCCCTGCTTGCTGCGCTTACCGATTTGCTCGCGGCTGCGCTGCAAAGCGCGCCAGTTCTGGCGCTGCGCGATTGCCATGCGGAAAACCTTCTTTATTTGCCGGCGCGCCGCGGTGCGGCCTGTGTGGGTATTTTGGATTTTCAAGATGCGTTTCAAAGCCACCCCGCCTATGATCTTATGTCGCTTTTGCAGGATGTGCGCCGCGATATTCCCGCCAGTATGGAGGCTGGTTTGATCGCGTATTTTGTGGCGCAGGCGGGCCTAGAAGCGCGGGCCTTTCAGCGCGCTTATGCGGTTTTGGGGGTGCAACGCAATCTGCGTATTTTGGGGGTTTTCGCGCGGCTGGCCCTGCAAGAAAACAAAGCAAATTATCTGGTGCATATGCCCCGGGTCTGGCGCTATATCCAACGCAATTTACGCGCTCCGGGTTTGCAAGGGCTTAAGGCTTTGATCGATGCAGAATTTCCCAGCCCTGCAAATTTAAATTGGACGGTTTAAATGCACATGATGGCCAAAACCCCTTTTCCCGTGATGATTTTTGCTGCTGGTTTCGGGCGCCGCATGGGGGCGCTGACAAAAGATAAACCCAAACCCTTGGTGCCTGTAAAAGGGCGGGCGTTGATCGATTATGCGGTTGATATTGCGCGCGAAAGCGGCGCTCAGACGATCCTTGTTAATCTGCATTACAAGCATCAGATGCTTGCGGATCATTTGCGCGACGCGCCCGTGCAAACGCGGCTTGAACTGCCGGATATTCTTGAGACGGGGGGCGGATTAAAAGCGGCGTTGCCGCAATTGGGAGCGGGCCCCGTGGTAACGATAAATTCAGATGCGATCTGGCAGGGTGAAAATCCGATTGCCGCTTTGCGCGCGCGCTGGCAGCCAGAGCGGATGGAGGCGCTGCTGCTGTGCATTGAGCGGACCCATGCGCAGGGCCATAGCGGGGCAGGCGATTTTTCGCTGGCAAAGAATGGCTGTCTGCAGCGCGGAGGCAACTTGGTTTACACTGGTGTTCAAATCATAAAAACGGATGGATTGATGGCCATTGAACAACGCGCCTTCTCGCTCAATCTTTTATGGGCCCAGATGATAGAGCGCCAGAGCGTGTATGGCGCGGTGTATCGGGGCAACTGGTGCGATGTTGGCCATCCTGAAGGGCTGGCATGCGCCCAAAACATGCTGTCTCATTCCCATATGCCAAAGGCAAATTAGGTGAATTTTAAAGATCAGACGCTTTTTGGATTGCCCCCCGGTGCTGATTTTGCTGCCGCTTTGGTGGATGGGCTTTGCGCAAAGTTTGCCATGGCCCCAGCGGCCGATCTGGCGCGCGTGCAAATCATCGTGAACACCCAGCGTTTGGCGCGTAGAGTGTCTGATTTATTCGCCGCAAAGGAAAATATTCTGCACCCTAAACTGCATGTTTTAAATGATTTAAGCGGATTGGCGCCGCAGATTATGCTGCCCGCAGCGCCGCCGGCCTTGAGCAGCCGCTTCGAGTTATTGGCGTTGGTCGAAAAGCTGCTTGTTCAGCAGCCCGATCTGGCCGCGCGCTCTGCCCTGTTCGATTTAACCGATAGCCTCGCCCAGCTGATCGAAGAAATGCAGGATGAAGGCGTGGGCGTTGCAGACCTAAAAGGGTTAAACGTGAGCGATCAATCCGGGCATTGGCAGCGCACCCATGCTTTTTTAACCATCGCAGCCGAGTATCTTGCAGGGCGGGCCGCGCATCCTGATATGGTCAGCCGGCAGCGGCAGATGGTCGAACAGATAAGCGCCTGCTGGCAAACTGCACCGATCCCCTCGCCGGTCATTCTGGCAGGTTCAACCGGATCGCGTGGAACAACGCTGTCTTTGATGAAAGCTGTGGCCGCGCTGCCGCAAGGGGCCTTGCTCTTGCCCGGGTTTGATTTTGATATGCCGCTGACGGCGTGGGCTGACATGGCGCATGCGTTGGACAGCGAAGATCATCCGCAATACCGTTTTGTGAAATTGCTTTCGGCATTGGCGGCTCAGCCGCAGCAAGTGGCGCGCTGGGCAGGGATGAAAGCGCCGGTTCCAGCGCGGGGCGCTTTGGTGTCTTTGGCGTTGCGGCCCGCGCCTGTTACCGATTGCTGGCTGTCCGAGGGGCCGGCTTTGCACGATATTGCGGGTGCCACAAGTGCCATGACCTTGCTGGAAGCGCCTAGCCCGCGCCTTGAGGCCATGGCGATTGCTATGCGGCTGCGCGAAGCAGCGGAAGAAGGTCTTACAGCGGCTTTGATCACGCCAGATCGGGGTCTAACGCGGCAAGTTAGCGCCGCCCTCAGCCAATGGGGCATCATCCCGGATGACAGCGCGGGCATGCCGTTACACCTTAGCCCTCCGGGGCGTTTGTTGCGTCAAGCGCTTGGCATATTGGGGCAGGGTGTCAGCACGCCAACGCTTTTGGCGCTTTTAAAACACCCTTTAGCGCATAGCGGGGGCGCGCGAAATGAACATTTATTGCTGACCCGCGATTTAGAGCTTTATTTGCGCGCCAAAGCGATCCCGTTTCCGCAAAGCGCTGGCTTGCATGCCTGGGCGCAAAAACAGAATAATCCTATGGCGCTGTCATGGGCTGGCTGGGTGTCTGAAATCTGCGCGGCGCATTGGCCGGCGGATTCTGCGCCATTTGCGGATCTGCTGTCGCAACATTTGACATATGCTGAAGCGATTTGCCGAGGATCGCGCCCCGATGAGGACGACGAGGCTGGGGGGTTGTGGCAGCAAAAGGCCGGGCGCCAAGCCCGCGAAACGGTCAAGGCGTTGGAAGCAGCGGCGGCCTCGGCTGGCGCGGTTTTGCCGTTTGATTACGCGGGGGTGTTCAACGGCGTTCTTGCGCAAAATGAAGTGCGCGATCGCGATGCTCCGCATCCTAAGATCTTAATCTGGGGTACATTAGAGGCGCGGGTTCAGGGCGCAGATTTGTTGATTTTGGCGGGGTTGAATGAGGGGGTTTGGCCGCAAGTGCCGCCCCCGGACCCTTGGTTGAACCGGCGCCTGCGCCATGAGGCGGGATTGTTGCTTCCCGAGCGTCGGATTGGGCTATCTGCGCATGATTTTCAACAAGCGATTGCTGCAGGGCAAGTTTGGCTGACCCGCTCAGTGCGCAATGATGAGGCTCAAACAATCCCCGCGCGTTGGGTAAACCGCTTGACCAATTTGTTAAACGGATTGCCTGAAAATGGCGGCGTACAGGCGTTTTCGGCGATGCGTGCGCGCGGGGATGCCTATCTAAAACGCGTTGAACGCTTCGAGTCATGGCACCCAGCCCCAGTGGCGTTGCGCCCGGCGCCGGCGCCGCCAAAAGCGATGCGCCCTCAAAAACTCTCGGTGACGGAAATCAAAACGCTGATCCGCGATCCTTATGCGATTTATGCCAAGCATGTTTTGGGCTTGCGACCTTTAGAGCCGATTGAGCCTGTCCCGGATGCGCGGTTGCGCGGGGTGATATATCATGCGTTGATGGAGCAGTTCATCAAAGCCTGGCCTGATTGCGCGCCGGCGGATCGGCGCCTTCGGTTTGTTGAAATTTCAGAAGCTTTGCTGTGCGCGCAAGTGCCTTGGCCATCGCATCAGGCGTTCTGGCGCAGTCGTCTGCGGGCAATGGCAGATTGGGTTATCGCCGAAGAAGAGGTTCGCCAAGCGCGCGGCCAACCGCTTGCGCTTGAAGGCCGCGGGGCTGTGTTGCTGCCCGAGCTGCAATTTACCCTCAGCGCGATTGTGGATCGCATCGATATTTCGCAGGAGGCTGGGCTTTATATCTATGATTATAAAACCGGCGCGGTGCCCACGCCAGATCAACAAAAGGTTTTTGACAAGCAGCTTTATTTGCTAGCCGCAATCGCGCAGCAGGGGGGATTTGAAAATCTGCAACCCGGCGAGGTTGCTGAGGCGGCGTTTATCGGTCTGGGGGCGGCGAAAAAATATCAAGCCGCACCGTTTGACAAAGAACCGCTTGCGCAAGCTTGGGAAAAATTCAAACATTTAATTGCCAGCTATCAAAGCGAAGAGACAGGGTTTCAGGCACGCCGTGCTTTGTTTCGCGTTGAAGATTATTCACCCTATGATCAATTGTCGCGTTATGGCGAATGGTCGCTCAGCGCGCCTGCCCGTCAAGAGGTATTGAGATGAGCGCGCGTGATCCCGCCAGCGCGCGCCAACTTGCTGCGGCGCGCCCCGAAATATCAACATGGCTATCGGCCAATGCTGGCTCGGGCAAAACCAAAGTGTTAACCGATCGGGTGGCGCGCTTGTTGTTAAATGGCGTATTGCCCGAGCATATCCTATGCCTGACCTATACGAAAGCGGCTGCCAGCGAAATGCAAAACCGGCTTTTTGAGCGGCTTGGGGCATGGTCGATGCGCGCCGATGCCGCGCTGCGCGATGAGTTGCAGCAATTGGGTCTTGAAACCGAACTTGACGCGGCGATGCTGCGCAAAGCCAGAACCCTGTTTGCCCGCGCCATTGAGGCGCCTGGTGGTTTGAAAATTCAAACCATTCATTCCTTTTGCGCGGCGCTGCTGCGGCGGTTTCCGCTGGAGGCGGGTGTGAGCCCGCAATTTCATGAGATGGATGAACGCGCGAGCCGCTTATTGGCGGGCAGCATTCTGGATGACATTTCCGCCTCGGATCAGCAGTCGGTAATCGGTTCAGTGGCCGCTTATTGTAACGAAACGGATGTTATGGACCTGATCGCCTCTGTCTTGAAACACCGGCAGTTATTTGCGCAGGGCAGCGCCAAAGCAGAGATCTGGGGGCGATTGAATCTTCCCGTGACTCTTACCGGCGAAGCGCTGTGCGCAGGGGTATTCACACAGGATGCCTGGGGTTTGATTGGCACGCTGGTCAGTGTTCTCAGTACCGGATCTTCCACCGATCAGCGTAATGGCGAAAAGCTCGCCAAATTGTCTGCGCCAAGCCTTGAGGCGCTTGGCCTGTTGGAACAGCTGTTGCTTTGGGGTGAGGGTACAACAAAAAATACGCCGTTTTCCGCAAAAATTGACGCCTTTCCAACCAAAGCGCTGAGAGACGGCGCGTTGCAGCCCCATTTGCCTGCGCTTCACGCCTTAATGGCGCGCGTTGAAGATACCCGTGATCAACGGCTGGGGCTTATGGCAGCCCAGAAAACCGCCGTGCTCTATGCGTTTGCTGCGGTTTTTCTGCCGGCTTACGAGCGTGAAAAACAGGCGCGGGGATGGTTGGATTTTGACGATCTGATTTTAAAGGCGCGCGGGTTGTTAACGGATCAAGCTGTGGCAGATTGGGTTTTGTACCGCTTGGATGGTGGCATTGATCATATTTTGGTGGATGAGGCGCAGGATACCAGCCCCATTCAGTGGCAGGTGATCGAAAAACTGGCCCAAGAATTCACCAGCGGCCAAGGCGCACGGTCAAATCGCGGCCGAACGATTTTTGTGGTTGGGGATAAAAAGCAATCGATTTATTCCTTTCAGGGCGCAGACCCGGCTGAGTTTGATCGGATGAAAGCAGATTTTGCGGCGCGGTTGAAACCCACTGACACGCCGCTATTTGACGCCAGCCTGGCGCATTCATTTCGATCGTCTTCGGCAATTTTGGCATTGGTAGATAAGTTATTTGCGCCGGCACCGGGCGTGTCGGGTGCTGCCGGCGAACAGCATTTGGCCTTTAAAACTAAAATGCCGGGGCGGGTGGATCTATGGCCCGCGCTTGAGGCGGTGGAAAAGCAAAAAGATCGCTCTTGGGAGCGCCCTGTTGACCTACCGGATCAAGACAATCATTTGGTGCAATTGGCGCGCCATATTGCCGAAGAAATTGACCATATGATCACCCAGAAGGTGGCGATACCCGAAGAAATTGGAAAAACCGGCCGCTATCATATGCGGCCAGTGCGCGCCGCGGATTTCCTGATTCTTGTCCAGCGCCGTTCTGATTTGTTTCAAGAAATTATTCGCGCCTGCAAAGCCCAAAACCTACCCATCGCGGGCGCGGATCGTTTGAAATTGGGCGCTGAAATGGCGGTAAAAGATTTATTGGCGCTCTTGGCTTTTCTGGCCACGCCGGAAGATGATTTATCCTTGGCTGTGGTGCTAAAATCGCCCTTGGTCGGCTGGGATGAGCAAACGCTTT
>Ga0257114_1003317_pt1 | contig 10231 bp, 6 predicted proteins | sample SI112_10mmetaG_FD_190149 | JGI IMG/M metagenome (GOLD analysis project Ga0257114, IMG submission 190149) | Marine microbial communities from Saanich Inlet, British Columbia, Canada - SI112_10m | ecosystem: Environmental > Aquatic > Marine > Inlet | place: Canada: British Columbia | collected... | reverse complement strand
TTGAGTTCGGGGTGGACAAATGGGATATGAAACCCTTCGAGATAATTATCAACATATAGCATCCAATTAGCTGAAATCGTGTGGTCTCTATCTTTTGCAGGATCATGAACAAAGGACTTGATTTCAAGGAATTCGAATCGGGATTCAAGTTCAAGCCAAGGTATCATTAATCCTGATTTTTGAGAAGTGAAATACATGCCATCCCAGATTGCTGTTGGAAATTTGTGAAGATTATCGCCTTCGGTTGGAAATCCGATGGCTTCTTCGAACTCTGGCATGTTACTGAATTTACCATCTATGTCGAAAGTGCGTCCATGGTATTCACATCTGAACGATTTCTTAGTGCAGGGTTTTTCGATCAAACTCATTCCTCTATGGGTACAAATATTTGACAAGCAATTGACTTGTTCTCCTTTTACGAAAACGATAGATTCGCCGATTAGGGCTTCAATATGCTCAATCGGATGGACATTATTAGATTGAAATTGCGATGAGTGTAATGCAAACTGCCAGCCCATAAATCCCTCTTTGGAGGCTTTGAATGCCCTTTCATCATGATAAAATTTCGAAGGGAGAGTTTTTGCTTTTCGAATGTCGGCTGCAATCAATTCCTCCGACATAACTTGGGTTAGGGGGTGTGATTATTCATAGTTCGGTAGTGTTCAAGTGTAACTCGTCATAGCGGTAGCATGGAAGGGCGCTTTTGGTTTGCTAATTCCTACGCGGAAGCTGCAGGAAGATTCCTGATTGCTTGCGATGATTTGCGCGATGCTGGGCATCTGGTCGAGAGTGAACGGTTGGAACTCGGAATGACCGGCCCCGCCGGAGAGCCCCTTTGCATTGATGTAGCAGTCGTAGGCTCTCTAAAATCAGGAAAGGTGTTGCTATCAAGTAGTGGAATCCATGGAGTAGAAGGTTACCCCGGCAGCGCAATACAATTGGCGGTGATGAGTGATTTATGCATGCAAGAGCCGTTCAAGGACCATGCAATAATTTTCATCCACGCTGCGAATCCATACGGGATGGCATGGTGGAGAAGATTTAACGAAAATAATGTAGATTTGAATCGTAATTTCTTGAAGAGCGGCCAAAAATATTCAGGCGTTCCTAATGGATACGATAATGTCAAGGAATTCATCAATCCAGAGTCTCCTCCAAAAAGAAAAGAGCGTTGGTTCAAACTAAAGACCATCCGGCTGATTTTGAAATATGGTTTTAACAATCTAAAGCAGTGTGTTGCAGAAGGCCAATATGAATATCCGAAATCAATTCAATATGGTGGAAATAAATTACAGCCCGGCCCGGATTTGCTACTAAATTGGTTAGATAAAGTGCTGGAAGGGGTTGACAAAATATGGGCTATTGATTTGCATACAGGGCTTGGCCCTAGTGGTCATGATACCCTACTAGTTTCATCGGAAACGGTTGGTGAAAGATACTCCCATCTGGAATCCTTATTCCCTGGCCACGTAGAGAGTCTCGACCCAAACTCAGGAGTTGGTTACGAGATCGTAGGAGATTTACATCAGGGGCTTGAGGATAGGTATGACAAGATAGAGTGGACTTCTATTACTCAAGAATTTGGAACTTTCAAACCGGTAGAAGTTTTGAAAGCCTCACGTGCAGAAAATCGGTGGACACAGTGGGGCCAATATCTAGATCAGGTTGATGCTAGAAGGCATTGGAGCAGGGAACAGATGTTGCGTACATTCAATCCAAAGGATGAGTTGTGGCAGGCGAAAATAACTTATCGTGGCCGGGTTGTATTCAAAATAGCAAGAGCGGATTTGCTTTCATGAAGTTTAGCTTCAATTACATCTTTCATACTTTCAAACATGTGTAGAGATATTTGAACCTGATGAAATATAACTCGGTTTTGACACTTACATATCAATGGCATTTTCTTGTGATTCAAAACACTGCTTTAAGGTTCAAAGTTAGGAATTCTTGCTAAGTGAGTAAAATATGAGCGGAAAAATAGCAAGAGTAGGATTAGTAGCAAGCATGTTGTCTGTAGTATTGTCGTTGTACATTTACTTCATTGGTGGCGATGAAATGTTAGGCATCTTTGTGGGCCTTTGGGCACCGACCCTCATCCTCGCAGCAAAAGAGTTTGATGAGTTAGTAGAAGGTTCGCCAAACAAGTGAAACATATTTCCCTATGTTCTTGTAGGCTGTGGTTACTGATTTGTTCTATTGGGGCTTTTCAGTATTCAAACTTATTTCTAAACACTACCCAAGTCAGCGCCGCAGTTCATGCAGTGCTTACCTTGTGTGGGAGTCATCTCACGGCAAGTATTGCAGTTTTTGTAGGCGTGAAGTTCGAGGACAGCTTTTTGTTTGATCATCACCCAGGCCACCCAAGCGTAAGCCACGGTCAGCATCACAAACAAGCCAACTACGGCGCCTGTACTAAGGGAGAAGAACTGAACGCTTAGGGCAAAAGCGAGGAAAACACTGGCTGAAAATGCATAGGTGGGCCATTCCAAACGCATGTTGGGCCCTACTACTGCATGTATTTGATTTGTTACAAGGTTCGCATAACGAGTGAAACAATATCTCCTATTCCGGTAAGCAAGGTTGCCTATTATTGGCGAAAATACCACAGTCGCAAATTTTTGATTAAATATTGCTAATAAATAGAGAATAAAGTAGATTCATCAGGCCCTTGTAATTGAAGCCATAACATTAGTGCGGTCGAGGTTCATGTCCTCCTCCAATCCATCTCGGAAACATAGTCTGGTTCAGCCTATTAGATCTGCACTTCGGTGTATAATGTTATACACTTGAAAAGCATCCAAAGATCATGCGCAGTGGAATCCCTTGGTTGTTAACAATGCTATTGCTTACAACGATTTTTGCAGGTTGTATAGACAATTCTACAACAGATGTTGAAGAAAATAATGATGTGCGTAATGTTGTATTTGCTGCTTGCTCGGGCGGCATAGAAAACAAAAGCGAATGTAATCTCAGTGTAGCGGAGAGTGGCATCGGAGATGGCCCTATGCAGCCTGATGAATTACTCCAATCTAATGATGAGGATGAAGTAGGTCATGAACACAAAGATCATTCCCATCCGCCTCTAACAACGCCTTCATATGAAGGTGAAATATTTGATTTTAGATCCAACACCGGGGGCCGGAGTGTTTGTACCTCTGAAGATATCGTAGGACTTACAAATGCAGATCTCCAAACATACTTAATTGAACAAACGGATGCTTGTTTGTATTATTTTTGGACATTCGATGCTAACCTTGAATCAATCTTAACAGACTCAAATGTTCAGTGGATTGCAAATAGTATAGAGGAAATTGCTACCACTTATGAAGGCAATAATAACGAGGGATTACACCAATTGATGTTCTTTGTAAGAATCGCTTATTATTATGAATCCTATGGACAGATAAGTGTTTTTGACCAAGCAACATTTGAGGGGGTATATGCCGCAGTAGACTCATTAAAAGACTCTGAACACATCTTAGATTTTGGTGATGAAGCAAGAAAAAATCTAAGACAGTTGATAATTTTAGCAGACACAGTGGCTATTGCTGAGATACTAATACCTCACTTCATGACGATTTTACAAACTATGACTGATAGCGACACAGATTTAGATCATTATTGGACTTCCTCAACAGTATATTCTACAATGTATTGCATCAGTAGGAGTGTTTCTAATCCTAACTTTAATGGTCATGAAAATCTGTTAGAATTATTAGAAATAATAGGTGAATTAAGTCTCGATGCCGATGGAGCCTTGGTTTCTGGAGAAGAGGAGTGGTTGGTAAATTGGGCGGTTTTTAGTTTCGGACGGGTTGCACTTACTGATGCTCCAAATCTTTATGATTTGGGCTGCCAATACATTACTACTGCTGAAAACCATCACTATTCAGAAACCGAATATACTATGCCATTCCTTTGGGCAGTATATATGCACGATTTTTATTACAATTATTACAATTCTGATACTTGTGTGAATTCGGTTGAACAATTCTCAATGGATTCCATTAGGAGTTCATTAGAAATGCAATTATTCCCTAATACGTTCAAATTTGATGATGGTCAAATTGTTATCAGAACCCCTTTACTCTCTGAGGACATTACTCCTCTGTACTATGCCATGAAAGAGGTAAAAGCACAGTTTTTCAGGTTAAGTGAATCTTCGTTACCTGTTGATGAAGACCCGAATCATAATATTACGATGATGATTTACGGAACGAGGGAAGACTATCGGAATTATCAGCCATTAATCTACGGTTTGAACTCGAATAATGGAGGCATGTACGTCGAACAGTGGGGGATGTTTTTCACTTATGAGAGGACCCCTGATGAAAGCATATACACACTCGAGGAGCTTGTGCGCCACGAGTATGTTCACTACATTGCAAATCGCCACCTTATACATGACATGTGGGGCGAAAATGAAATCTATGACGGTAATCGATTAACATGGTTCGATGAAGGGTTAGCAGAGTTCTTGGCCGGGAGCACCAAGAGAGATGGAATTGAGCCGAGATTGAGTGTATTACAGAGGATAGATAATGATGGTTCAAGTCGACTAACAACAGACCAAATCTTTTCGTCATCTTACAATTCTGGCTTTAAATTTTACCGTTATAGTGCCGCGTTGTTCGATTTCATGTATCATAATCACAACCAAGTGATTAGAGATTTATTTGAATGCTTAGATAATGATGATGCGGTTTGTTTTGACGCTATTGTTGAAGGGCTTGAATCTGATCAAACTTTTGAGGAAGAGTACCAGCTTCACATTGATGGAATGTTACTCTTATTGGATTCCTACAGTTCGCCGACTGCAGAATTCTTGGAAATCGAGAATCTTGCCTTCATAGATACCACATTTGTTGAAAATCAAATTAAAAGTACTTCTCGGTATGGTTACAATGCAGAATGTGACTTTGCAGTTAAGGATAGCTTACAGCGATACAGATGTATAGGGACCCTGCATCTAAACGACTCAGATTATCCAACAACCGAAGAAACGTGGCCAATATTCAATAAACGTTTGAACAAAATGATGAATGATATAAGTGGAAATTCACAACTTCCCAATCTCGACGATGCTGTTTGTTGGTTTGATCGCATACTGGTTGAACCTTCAATCCGATCAACATTTAACCACACTACTTCTTATCATTGCGAAATCCCTCTACCACAAGGACAGTATTTTGTGGAAGATGTGTTTGCTCAACTTAATGAGGACGTTAACCGAACCCGTGCTAACGGTTCAATCGAATGCGTTGAGGGTGATGGTAATGACCATTACAGGTGTACCTTCCATGTTGAATCGGAATGGTTCGAGTCAAGTTCTGAGGAATCATTGTGGATTGAAAGTTTGGAGTCATATGCTCGAGAAATCGCTAATCAAATCCATGCTACAAATCCAGCAACATACGCTCGGACTGTTTGCTCACTAAGTGATGATTACCAGTATCAAGATGTCAGCACAAATTACATTTATGTCTCTTCTGATTTGACATGTCAATGGTACATTGGGAATTTATGATAGCCTTTGCAGATCAAGCCCCCGTTTGGGATTTTTTTGATAGCGTTTTTGGACTTAATGAAATATAATTCGTAGTCGGAACGATGTCGTTTTCTTGTATACCTCCGAAGCGCGTGTATATTCAAAAAAGTTCAGAATCTGCAAAAAAAACGTTCTCGTTACCTTTTGAAGAGGCACCGGACGGGCCATACACATTGGGTGATTTGTGAAAGGTGCAGAGGGCAGGATTTGAACCTGCGAACCATTACGGACTGGGACCTCATCCCAGCGCCTTTGACCAAGCTGGGCGACCCCTGCAGCAAGATTGCCACCTAACCCGTCTATATCAACAACGCGTAGGCTCAATAGAAGACTGAGCAGCAGGTTAGAGAACCATCTGCCGCTCTAATTTGACTCATATCAAGCATAATGCAATCGAATCCACGGCTTTCTAATTCCGCTTGAACTGCAGGATATCCGTCTGCCATGAGTACTTTGTTCCCGGGAAGTCCGATTGTATTACAGCCATAGACTTCTTCTTTTGGCATTACAATTACCTCACATCCTTCAGGCATCTCGCCGAATGATTCGGGAGTTAGGTATCCCTCTGGTATCAGAATCAAATTGTCAGAAGGTGTTGATGAAATGCTTGTCAAATGCAATGCTTGTGCAGGGATATCGATTACTCTCAGTTCGTGGCCTAGGTGGTCCAATAGGTCTTTCAGTTCTGAAATCCCTGCATCGTTTGTCCTTGTAGATCTACCTACAAAGAACAAATCCCCCATTCTTAGTATGTCCCCGCCATCCATCATTGCAGGCGGCTCCATCTTGCAGATTTGGTGCCCTTGGAGTTGGTCGGATAGGAAATCTGCAATTGGAGGTTGTTCGCCTCTACGAGATTCGTGCCCAGGTACTGGAAGTAGGACGTGCCCGTCGATTACAACCGCTTGGTCTTCTACGAATACGCAATCAGGGTAATCTTGGTCTGCCTCAAGGGTTGTAACTTCTACTCCGTTAGCCGATAAAGCGTCAGCGTAGGCTTTGTGTTGGCTTTTTGCAGCAGCAATATCTGTTGGCCCACTACCGAAGTAATTTGCTATTGCATTGATGTAAGATTCTGAAATAGACCGTACGATTGCCCGTGATTTTTGGTCGAGGCGTACGGTTGCCATCGTTAATTCGGGCCGATGGTCCATGTATAATGCTTATCCTCTATCCGGAAAATCAATTCCGTACAACGGTATGAGATTCTGACCATATGTTTCAACAATAGGATAGTTGTCGGCAGCACATGGATGCTGCACGCGCTATACTGATGGTCGCCGTAATGTCCCTTGCCCCACTATCGGGTTGCATAGGTGAAGAGGGGGATTCTGGATCCCTTTCCACCGATAGTCTGAATGTATGGCCGGACATTATCCCAGGAGGGGATTGGACGGTCATCAAATTGGATGCCGATAGTGACATGAGTGTTTTTGTACCTTACTTTGTTCAAGACCCGGGTTCTATGAGAGCTCAAAATGGCACAGTATTTGATCTCAAGGAAGGGGATTCTGTTTCTGTAAACGTCCTATTCCCTCCAAGAAACTCTGATGTGTTTTTGCTAATTGGAGACTATGGTAGAGAGAACTGGCCAATTCGCGCCTCTGGTATTTCATGGGCAGCATGGGATAGTGGAGTCGATGAAGGGTCTTCTTCAGTAATGGCTGTTGAAAATCAAGATGATGGTGGCGAGTGGCCATGGATTGTTCCAGGTAATGATGATGGTGGAGAAGTAATCGTCAAATCTCTGGAAACGGTACGATTCCAGCGGGCTGATCTAACTGATGCTGACGGGGTTGGAGCCAGTGGAGGCTGGGTCAACGGCCGAGATGTATATGACTGGGTTGATTTCATCACAGACGATACTCCTTGTGCAACGTGTGGTGCTGATGGTGCCGTGGGTTACCTAGACCGCTGGATTGGTAATGCAAACCCATCTTACGAACACGCTATCACTTATTTTGAAGGTGTAATGCAGGGTTACGGCTTAGACTCTGTCGAAGTACATAGATTCCAATCTAATACGGCTTGGGCTGTGAATATTTGCGGCTACAAGATTGGTTCGGTTTATCCTGATGAGTGGTTAATTTTTGGCGCTCATTTCGATATTGCCCCTCCTGTAGCCTACACGCCTGGCGCTCAGGATGGAATTCCAGGATACGGAACCAGGCACGGCGCCTATGACAATGCTGCCGGATCTAGTATGGTACTAACTACTGCAAGTGTACTAGCGGAATTTGATGCTCGTAGAACTATGGTATTCTGCCTATGGTCTTCCGAAGAAGAAGGTTTGTGGGGCTCTCGCTCATTCGCAAACGACTTGCCAGATGGAGTTACAGTAAGCAACTATCTCAATCTTGACATGGCTGGGGTGAACTATCCTGGAGATTACGCGCTCTCGGTTTACTTAGGCCCAGATGGTTCACAAGAAGAAATCGACCAAGCAGGTATGTTTTACTTAGCCGAGTGGATTGGTGGTGATGCGCTTGATCTCGGTAATGAAATGCAACGTGGTAGAGAAGCATGGCTTGAAGGTGGAGAAAGTCCGTTATGGGGTGATATCTACGAAGATACCGTGGCTGTTTATGAGTCGCCAACAGCACGAAGTGACCACGATTCGTTCCAAAGTATTGGAGTTGCTACACTAGGTTGGAACGGCTTGGTAGATGGTTATCCGTGCTATCATCGAGAATGTGATACGATGGATACCATGATTGAATACATGGACACAGCAGATTCAACAGGAATTAACAATCTAGTTCACTCGTGGGACATTGTAACTTGGTGGGCTGTCTATGCTTTCTTGCATATGGATCAAACCCCTGTCCCAAATGAACTGTAATCTCGCATAATTTGCCCTAATGCTGTTACTTGTGAATTGATTGGGCACGTTTACTTGATGCATGAAGAAGGTTTAATCGAGGAATAATTGGCTGATTATCCTTCGATTAGAGGCGTTGTGTCCTCGTCTTCGGACCTAACCATCTTAGCCCAGAGATATTTTGTTCTCCGTGGTCTACAAACTCCTTTTGAACATCTCTTCTTCCTAAGCAACTCATGAATTAGCGGCGCTACTGTTACCATATTCTCATGTAATAATTGGACTTGGAAGATTATCAAACCTTCGGATTAATGATTCATCAAATAATCGCAGCATTGAGAAGGGATTGCGTACACGGGGGAGATATGCAGCGCTCATTAACAGCTGGATTCCTAGTCCTGTTGTTCTGTCTTGCACCACTCAGTGGATGCTTTGGGGAAGATAATGATAATTCGTTAAAATCGGATGACATAACTATCACCCCGGGTATTTTACGAGGCGGTGAATTTCAAGGGCTAACTATTGCTGCAGATTCGGATATGTCTGCTTTCGTACCATATCTTATCATGAATCCTGAAAATGGGTTTGTACAAAATTCAACTGTCATTGATTTAGAGGCAGGAGAGTCCGTACTACTAACGATTTTAGCACCGCCAAGAACGGACACTGCAGTAATAATGGTCGGCGAAATTGGGCGGGAAAACTGGCCTATTAGAGAATTAGATGAATCTTGGAGAACCTGGTACGCTCGCGATGGTCATGAGAGAGATGACAATCAGGGAATTGTTAGATTATCAGGTGATACAATTGATACTGTTGAGCCTAGCACTAGTAACGGAGGCTCCGTGATAGCAGTTACAATTCCTATTGAGCGCCCTATGGCTGCCGCTTTCTCTGATGCTGACGGAGGTAGGCATTCCACTGGTGTTGTTAATGGAAGAACGACATATGATTATTTGTCGATGTTATCTGATGAATCAACAGATCCTACCGATCTGGCAGACGGGGCCATAGGTTATCTCGATAGATGGGCAGGACAAGGTAATGCTGCTTACGAAGATGCTGCACAATACTTGATACAGACACTCGATAGTTTCGGACTAGAAGTTATCACGCAGCGCTTTGTTTACGATTCGACTGAGACTGGGGCTCAAAATCCTGAAGCATACAATGTATGCGGATATCGATTTGGTGAAATAGATCCTGACAAATGGATGGTTTTTGGAGCACACTTTGACATTGCACCTCCTGTCAATGGAGGATTGCTTGACCCTCACATCTTTGGTAGAACATATGGAACAAGGGTTGGAGCATATGACAATACTGCAGGAACTAGTATGGTGCTAACCGTAGCAGAAGCGATGGCGGGTTACAAGACTCGAAACACAATGGTATTCTGTCTTTGGTCCGGCGAAGAAGGTGGAAAGAGGGGTAGCGATTACTGGACCGATGAATGGGTCAAAGAAGATAATCCTAATGTTGAGGTTACCAATTACGTTAACTTGGACATGGCTGGAGTAAACTGGCCGGGCGGCGGAGGAGCTCCTTGTGGTAATGGCCATGGAGGCGGTGAAGGAAATTGTGATCCTAACCCTGCTATCGACCCCGATGGTTATCCAAAAGATGAGGAAGTTTGGCCAATGAGAGTATACATTGGACCAAGTGTAGATCACGATGTAATGAATCAGCCGGGAATGGTAAATCTAGCTATGTGGATTGGTTCGGATGCGATTGGGGTTGAGGAACAAATGGCCCCATTGATTGGAGAAGGGCATTCTGCTGAAACCTGGAAAGTTGATGATTGGTTGGCTAAAGATAGGCCTGAAATTATTGTTTACGAGGACACTACTGCCCGTTCAGAT
>Ga0257114_1003309_pt1 | contig 10250 bp, 6 predicted proteins | sample SI112_10mmetaG_FD_190149 | JGI IMG/M metagenome (GOLD analysis project Ga0257114, IMG submission 190149) | Marine microbial communities from Saanich Inlet, British Columbia, Canada - SI112_10m | ecosystem: Environmental > Aquatic > Marine > Inlet | place: Canada: British Columbia | collected... | reverse complement strand
AGTAATTAATGATTATATCATGCGTAAAATGGGGTAACAAGTTTAGTCACGAACACGTGAATAGATTATATACAATGGTATCTAATAACATAGACATACCATTTACTTTTGTTTGTCATACAGAAAACTCAGATAACATACATGAAGACATACAGATAAAACCTTTAGATACTTCTTTAGGTTTAGAAAAGTGGTGGTGGAAACTAACTCTATTCGACCAAGAGCCAGGTCAACATATGTTCTTTGATCTTGATGTGGTTATACAAAACAATCTACAGCCTATTATTAATAGTATAAGACCTAGCAAGCTCTGTATGGTAAAAGCCTTTTGGAAAGACTATGAGCTAAAAGGTAATGATATGGATTATAACTCTTCAGTTATGGCTTGGAGTGGTGATCTGTCTCATATATGGAACAAGTTTAAAGAAGACATTGATCACTATACTTGGGCATATAATGGCATAGATGGTTTCTTATACCATGAGATAAAAGATATAAACACCTTTCCAGAAAAGCTAATCTACTCCAGACTGTTTGGTGTTGATAAAGATAACTGTTACACATATGATGACTTTAAGGGATACTATGGTATGCCTAATTATACAGTATGTATCTTTAATGGTTGGAAACGTGATAAGAAAGATGGCAAGTATCTGTTAGATGACTATGGCTATAAAGGTATGGAACATTACTGGAATAGTAAAGACAACTTTACAGGCATTGATACAAAAGTTTGGGAAGCTCTGTGGGAATGTGAGTATTCAGGTGGCGATACTAAACATTTCTTAGATAGCATGTCGCCTAATCAAGTCGCATCTAAGGAATGGTTAATACAAAATATTATTAAATATGATATTCAAAAAATTCAACTGTGGGGTGGTTGGTTTGCTCACCCCATATCATCTATGCTAAAGGATGTTTTTTCTATTAAGAGAATAACTAATATTGATATAGATGAAAATGCTCTAAGCGTTTGCAGAAAACTTAACTCAAGAGACATAGTAGATACTCAATGTCAAGATGTTAGTGAATATCATATTAGTGATATAAAAGCAGACTTGGTTATTAACACATCATCTGAACATATGCCACCACTACATACTATACTAGCAAAGAAAGAATACAAAGACAACTGTTTATTTGCTGTACAAAGTAATAATATGTTTCACGTACCAGATCATATCAACTGTGTGAATAGTGAAGATGAGTTAGTTGAGAATACTGGTCTAAAAGAAATATTATATAAAGGTTCTTTAGATATGCCAAATGGTTATAAAAGATTTATGGTGATAGGATATGCGTAGGGTTATATACAGTTTCTATATAGACATACCTAAAGAAAAACTTGTATCACACCATGAGTCTAAGGACAAGTTTGCTGATAACTACGAATGGTTACTAGCAAGTCAACAAAGATATGCTGATTCAATTGGTGTTGAGTACAGACACTTTGTTAAAGATAAACCCTTCGATAACTATGTTAAATGGTTTCAAGATAACTATCCAGACATCTCATATTATAATATAGTTAATTTTTGGAAGATACGTTTACTTGTTGATCTCTTAGAAGATTATGATGAAGTACTATACCTAGACATAGATGTTATACCTATCACTGATCTTAACTTCTTTGAAAATATTGACTTATCAAAGGGTATCGCTATTATGACAGGGACTGCCACAAGTCAACAACCCATAAGCAGATTAAATACTCACACTTACACTCACCATGTTAGGTCTCCTATGGCTAAGATGTGGAACAGTAGATGTTTGTTAGCAGAGGGAGGTATGTGGGTAGATGAACCAGACGTGTTCAATACTGCTATAGTAGGTGCTAGAAAAGAACATATTGATCAATTAGGATACTTTGATAACTTTGAAGAAACACTAAACACTATGTCCAATATGATATCAGATCCAGATTTCTACCCTGAGTCTATAAGTTATATGTTCGGATACGATAATGAGACTGTGTGGGGATATAAGACTTATATCAATAATGTTGACTACCAAGTATTGGGAGAGGAGTGGCACTTCTTTATGGATAAATGGAGTTATATAACAAAGAATGCAAAGTTTATTCACTGTGTGAGTAAAGACTTTGACTATGTGAGGCAATGGTGTGAAAAGAATAATATTCAGCTTATATAGAAACGATCTGGCTGAACATGGATCTGTTCCCTCATTTAAAAGAGAACAGTTTATTAAGTATGCAGATCAACTAGAGCAGAAGCATAGAGAGTATGCTAACATGGTGGGTGCAGACTATCTGCTTATAAAGCCTACTTCAACTGACTATATCGAAGTTCAATTTGAAAAGCTGAACTCGTTTGAGAGACTAGCTAAAGATTATGATGAAGTGATGTATATTGACTTTGATATTATTCCCATCACAACACACAACATCTTCGAGAGATTTGACTTAAACACCATCTGTTCCTTTGATATACAAGTACAGGGATTGACCCTAGACGAGTTACGTTGGCGCCGTGGGTTTAATTGGCACTCGATGGATATGTACACCAAGGCGTGCAATAAGAAAGCTATGTTATTACTGGACAATATATCTGGCACACAGAGTTGTATTAATACAGGAGTTGTTGTAATGAATTCTGATTGTATACGCAACCTAAACTTTACAGAGAGATGTGCAGAAGCTGTAGATGTATTCAAAGAAGCACTTGATGATAACTTCTACCCTGAAGAGATGACTGATAATTGGGTATTAAACAACGAGGTTATATTTTCTTATATTATAGAGAAATATGATTTACCATTTACTAACATTGGAATGCCTTGGAACTTTATACTAGATCATAATGAGCAGCACATGACTTCTGCGGCACATCTATTACATTTTGTTCATAAGAAATTTGACTTATTCTTCGGGTAGAGCAATCATTGTTGCGTACTTAATAGTGCTCATAAAGTCTTTTGATTTTCTAAGTTTAGCTTTTAACTCTCTATTCTTGCTTGATTTGATAGCATCCATATCAAACAACTTGAGCTTCATTAAGAATAGCTTTTCTTTCATATCCTTTTCCACAAAAGGTGCAAACAATGTCTCCACTAAAGCGTCATAGAGATTAGTATCAACACCTTTATCATCAAAGATGAGACCCATCTCTTTACCCACAGCTACAATATTCTCTTTATATTGTTCGTTCTCTTTGCGGAACTTATTAAAGGTGTTTTCATGAATCTGATCAATATCGATCTTACTAATTAGCCATTCGTAATCAGCATCACCTTCTTTAGCTTCAATGTTATAAGGAATAAGAACTACATCATCTTCAGTAGATTCTTCAGCAAAAAGTATTGCCTCAATCTCTGTACGTTCATTATTAGTGAAGTGTGCTGTGCTGATTTCTAAATTGTGTATTGTCATTTCTATACCTGCGTCATTCTTAATCTGTGGGTGGCCACGGTTACTGCTGAACCGTTAGGGAATTCTTGCGCACGATAGTCATCAAGACCAACGTAAAGTGTTTGGTAGTTACCACTTCCATTTAGGATAGTGTTTGCCATACCAGATCCTAAGTTTATGCCAGATCCGTTAAGGTTATATGATATTCTAGTACCAGTTATTTCAGAAGCGGCATGTCTCATACAGTTTTGTAGCCACGAATCCATCTCTGCCTGAGTATATTGTTCTATATTCTTATCTGAGTTTCTGATAAACAACATCTGTGACATAGAAGGAGCAGAAATATTATTGGCCTTTAAAAGATAGTAATTTGTAATAGTAGTAGGCTGATCTAATGTTTCACCAATACCACCTGCTGTGTAAGCTCCTGTGTTAGCTCTTGTGTCTTTGTAAACTATGCTACTTGATACTGCAGTATATCCAGAAAGTGATGTCCCTGTGTGAATACGATATGTTCCTGGTTGACCTACAGAGGCTGTTATTGTGTCAATAGCAGGGTATATAAATGTATCATACACATCAGTTAAAGACATTGATCGAATGTTACCGCTTGTTTGATATACAGGAAAGGCAACACTATTAGTATCAACACTAGCGGTTGTATTTACTCTACTTTCAGAAATGTGAGCACGGTTACGTGTAACTGTGGACGGTTCTGCCGTAGTTGATTCTGGTGGTAATGACGATACGCTTGTCGACATAGCACCAGCTTGTTTACGAGTATCAGAAATGCTTCCTCTGTTACCATTAATTTCAACACGTGATAACGTAACAGATGGAGAGGCTCCATACAAATATCTACATCTATCTTTAACTGCGTTTATCTGAGCTGTCGTCATCTCTATGAGATTGTTCGACCCATCAAGTATGAGTGGTGTTCTAACCGTCATCTAATTAGCTTCCTGCACCATACAATGTCTTTAATGCTGTACCTGCACTGTTATATATTATTAAAGAAACAACACTTTTTAATTCATCTGCACCAACCGCATCATCAGCAATATGTTCATTATCAATTGAACCAGCTGCATAATGCTCAGAGTTAATTGCATTATCAGCAATCTTTGTCCCATTAACAGCATCTGCTGCAATCTTACCAGAAGTAACAGCATTACTAGCAATCTTAATTTCCGTTACTGCATTACTTGCAAGATGTTCTGGATCAATTGAACCCGCTGCATAATGTTCTGAGTTAATAGCATTATCAGGTATCTTACTACCAGTCACAGCATCTGGTGCAATCATTGCATTTTGTATTAGTGTCTCACCTATTACTCCAGCACTAGTTGATCCTAATACTCTATTTGCTGTTACTAAGTTTTGTAGTTTAGCATATGTTACAGCATCAGCTGCTATCTTATCTGTAGTTACTGCACCTGATGAAATTTTAGTAGCTGTAACAGCATTAGTTGCTATCTTGGCAGCTGTAACAGCAACATCTGCTATTTTAGCAGTAGTAACATTACTATTTAAAATCTTAGCAGTAGTGACCGCATTATTTGCTATCATTGCAGTCTGTACTTGTGTCTCGCCTATTAATCCAGTACTAGTTGATCCTAATACTCTATTAGCTGTTACTAAGTTTTGTAACTTTGCGTATGTTACAGCATCGTCTGCTATTTTAGCAGTAGTAACATTACTATTTAAAATCTTAGCAGTAGTGACCGCATTGTCTGCTATTTTAACAGTAGTAACATTACTATTTAAAATCTTAGCAGTAGTGACCGCATTGTCTGCTATTTTAACAGTAGTAACAGCACCATCTAAAATTTGAGTGGCTGAAATACCATTTGCTTTAATAAAGACTTCGCCATTATTAACTGTGAAACCATCTGAGTCAAATTTTGCAATACCTATATTAGTATAAGAAGCAAGCTCACCTGAGATAACACCACTTGCAATGTCTATACCTTCGCCTGCAGATATAGCACTTCTGATATTAGTATTAGTTACTTTGGCCAGTGAATAAACACCATTGTTACCATATGTAAGTGCACCATAACCAGTTCCCGTATTAGTGGCACTGAATATATTTTTAATCATAGCCGAATCTATAAGTAAGCCGTTTACTTCACTAACAGCTGCAACTAAATTACTTTTGTTTGTTGTGGTTAATGAATTTAAAGCGCCTATATTTGATGTAGCGGATGTTATTTCGGTATGAAGTTCGCTTATAGCTGGACCTACTGTACCAGCAGAAGTGCCCATAGCACCAGATGTGATTGTACCAAGCTTAACTGTATTTGCATTTGCGGTTGCATTTGCGGTATTCGCATTAGTATCTACTTCATTTATAGCAACTACAAGGTTTTGATCTGCATCTGTAGTTAAATTAGTTCTAGTACCAATATCACTATCTGTATTATTGATTTGAACTTCATGTTCATTAATAGCACCTTTTACTGTAGATGCACTAGTTGTTAGAGTATCTGCACCAATCTCAGCATCTAGCTCATTGATAGCCGCTTTAATACTAGACTTGTCTATTGTTGTAAGATTAGCAATTCCACCAATATCTGAGTCAAGTGAGTTAATAGCTTGAACTACATCACTATCTTGTCCCGATGTTGATATAAGAGCTATGTCACCGACATCATATGAGATTTCGTTGACTTTGTTCTTCATATCTAAAATATGATCTGTTACATTTACGTGTGTTCTTGCCATTTAAATTTTCTCTACAATTTGAGCCAACAGTTGTTTAATGTCACTAATCTCATTTTTTAAACTTAGTACATCTGCTTTCAGTTGTTGTTCTTCTAGTTCTTTTTCAGCACGTGCTATCTTTCTTGCTCTTGCTGATGTAATCTCATCTTTATTTATATTAATTATGGCACCCGAATTTGGATCTCTAACTAAATTTGGGTGCCCATTAACTTTTATCATTATACACTCAATGCAATCATTCTCAAGTCTTGTATGACTGGTGGCCTTGAAGTATTAGTTGATTTTAATACTATCTTAGCTTGGAATTGTGAGAAAGCATCCATAGTTCCGTCATCACCCCCTACTAAGTATCTGTACTCTCTGAATACATTAATATTTTGGTCTGAAGGCATTTCAGTTTCAACTGTTGCTAATATCCAAGTTGAGTCAAGTAAGTTACCTGCCGCTGCTGTATCTGAAGCATTTGTTCTATAGTAAACATCAAAGCTTGCTGCAGATGGTCTACTTGCACCAATCATAATCTTTAACCCAACAGCTGACTCATCAAGAGATACCGGTTGTGTAATATGCTTAGTTAGATGTGAACCACCAGTTGGATTTGTTTCTGCAATATATTCTATTGGAATATTACCACCACTACCACTTGCAACTTGTTGATCAACTAAATTGTTTATAGCTGTTATAGAAGCACGTTGAAGATCAACTACTGGTGCAACTAAGTTAGTTTGTGTCTGTAAATCAATTTTATATGTTAACGATTTATTACCTGATAAAGAAGCAGTTTCATTAGCACTTGAAGCAATCACCTTAGGTTGAGTAAAGTTATTATTATCTCTATTTGCTATGGTTTGATAACTACTATCTGGAATATAAGCAGTTTCAGATCCAGCAAATGATTTACCTGATGTAAATTTAGCTGAGTGTGATATTAAAGTCTGTGGAGGTGAAAGTGTTTCAACATAAGGAACTACTGTATCCATCATAATATTTCTTGTTATTGTAATAGCATCCCCACCACCAGCTATAGTAGCTGAAGCAACATCTGATGCACCTGCCACAAACTCAAAGCCTGTACCATCTACTTTAGTGACTGCTCTTGTACCATTAATATTAGCTGCATCTATTCCACCGAATGTTTCAGCATTTGCTATTGTTACCGAGTCGCCTACCATAAACCCGTGACCAAATGCAAGAACCTTAACTGTGCCACTTGTGTTTGTAGCATCTAATGAATTACTAGCCAATAAGATTGGTGGAATGGGCGCATTTTGTAATGTAACATATCCGGTTGCTGAAATAAATTCAGCACAATCAATAGTGAATGTTAAATCTCTCTCTTGATCTGCCGTCCAAGTCCTACTATTCTGAGATTTAAACAATGAACCTAGTGTAGGCTGTTTAGTAACTCTTAGTTCTGTTGAATTAAGTCTTAAATCACCAGATTTTGCTACATATACATTATAATTTATAGAATTAGCAAGTAGAACAATAGAATATTCCATGTTGCCGTTCAAGTAAACTGGTTCATCAAACTCAAAGTAAGTTACTGCACTAGCATCAGCTGATGTTGTAATAGAACCGGGTAGAAGAACCTTAACTCCATTAGGTATAATCTCATCTGATGATGGAACACCATTTACAGTTGATCTAATTTGCATCATCACAGGAACTGTTGTATCTTTAGTTTGGAACCTAACACCAACTCTAGTTATAAACAAACCATCATTTTCATCAATAAAGAATGTCTGAGCCAAAGGATCTCTGAGGGTTTGATTCCTTGGGTCCAACTGAGGATCAGGTGTTAGACCTGACCTACGGCGTCTACGTCTCCGTGGAGCAACAGGTGGTGGCGGAGCTGATATAGTTAGCACTCTAGTTGTTGTAAATGTTGACTGTCTAGTTTCTAATACACCTGTTGATGAAAAAGGTTCTTTTGCAATTGATGTTGCATTCTCATCTTTAGGTACACTAATATCAAGTAGTTTAAACTCACGTACACCAGTTCTAAACTTAATTGCGTCTGTGGATGGAATAAAGAATGAACCAGTAACAGAACCTGTAGCATCAGTTACTAGTGTTGACTTGCCATCAGGATGTTGAGTTGCTCTATTATGTCTATTACCAAAATCATCAGTAGTAGTGGCAAATCTAGTAAATGCTTCTGATCTTACCCAATCAGCAACTGATTTGTTATTGAAGAAAGCAAAAACTTGAGTATTAGGTTTAAGACCTTGAGCGCGGAAACTAACTTTCCTAGACCGCATAAACGGAATAAATGCAACATCTAATATACGATCATTCACAAATTCACGAACTGTTTCTGAAGCAACAACTCTATTGACTGCTAATATACTTGTTCGTGCTGCATCTCTAGTTGCTAAATCTCCGGTTGGTGTATCATTTCGTCCAATCCAGTTCCATCGCCATGTATTCCAGAGTAATGCTCCATTATTAACAAGTCTTGTTCCACCGTCTTCTACACGATCTGGTAATCTGTCGACTGCAGTCCACTCATCTGATGATGGTGAAAGATCAATAAAACCTTCATTTAGGATAACAGCAAATGGGTTAATATTCATTGCTTCTGTTGCAAGAGGTTGATCAACATAATTTATATTATTATGTTTTAGGTATACGCTATCACCTTTAAGAATTGTATTACTAGATTGATCAGAGTCATAGATCATTCTAAGGTTAGCTTCTTGGAACCAAGGGCGCATAATCTTAGCTTCTGGATCAATAGCTGCATTATAATCAGCAGACATATATGACCTAGATTGATCAGCAAAGTTATCTACAAAGAAACCAGATTTTGTTCTATTATTACTAGTAGCATCAAGAACATTAAATGATGCTGTATCTAATTCAAGAAGGCTTAATGATGTAGCCTCTTCAACTTTATCAATTCTATTTTCCAATTTACCAATATCTTTCATAGTAAATCTTTTAGCTCTGATAGTAGTTGAAGTAATATCAGTATCACTAACTGTATATGGATTCATATCAACATGGAATAAATCCAGAGAATTGTTTGGAGCTGGTGGTAATTGAGGATTAACACTAGCTGCACCACTAATAGCATCAACAAAACTATTTTTATCTATTGTCACACGAACTTTTTTACCGAGATAATACTCTGCATCAAATGTGATGAGACCTGTATTCTTAGGCATCTCATTAATTTTAGCACCTGAACCAAAGTTACCTGAGCTATTAACACTTGAACGGAAGTCTAAAACATTTCTTAGAGATACTGTTGTGCCATTAGATTGTGTATATGATGGAATATCTTCATAGTTGGTTTGACCAGTATAAGAGTTAACCGCAAAGAAATCACCAGATGCACCATGAGTAAAGTGTTTATATCTTACAAACACATCAGCTGTTTGAGTAACTCCAGCTTTCTTAACCATTCTACCGTTTAGATAAGCAAAATCACGTTGACCATTATCTAAGTCATATGATGTTGTTAGATCAGTACCATCTGAGTCAGCAAGAGTAATTCTAACTATACTACTAATATCAGCTTTTGTAAAGTTTAAATTACCAGAACCATCTGGTGTAATTGTTTCTGTTACCTCTGTAAGTGACTTAGTTCTAACAGTCCCTGCAGCCTTATTTACATAAGTAAGAATTTCATATGTACCATCTGTAACACCACCTAGTGCACTAGCTGTTGTACCAGATCCATTTGCAGTAAACCCTGTATCTATATCTGAATCGGCTTGTGCTGCAATCCATGCACTAGTATCAGCAAAGGTCTCGCCTGTAGCTGTTAGTGTAATAGAACCTGCTCCACCTGATATAACTGCTGTTCTATACCTTTGTGTTACAAGACTAATATCTGTAATAACTTTTGGTCTATTTCCAGGGACTGGGAACAATAGACTTGTAGATCCTTCATCTTTAAATACTGCTTTGCTGTTTTCAAGAACTAGTGTCATATAATCAGTAGAACCAGTACCAAGTGATTTAGTGTTTCTTTTGTTTTTACCAGAAGCAATTTGTACATCAAACAGATATACTCTATAGTTCGAACCATCTTCCTCTACAGCTCTTACTCTAGCAGTACCTATTAAAGTACCAGTACCAGCTGTATTAGGATAAAGATTAACTTGAGCAAAAGTATTAATATTAGGTAAGCCTTTGTTACCAG
>Ga0257114_1003307_pt1 | contig 10256 bp, 8 predicted proteins | sample SI112_10mmetaG_FD_190149 | JGI IMG/M metagenome (GOLD analysis project Ga0257114, IMG submission 190149) | Marine microbial communities from Saanich Inlet, British Columbia, Canada - SI112_10m | ecosystem: Environmental > Aquatic > Marine > Inlet | place: Canada: British Columbia | collected... | reverse complement strand
ACCAGTGTGAAAATTGGAATCCGTAGTGTGCTGAGTTACTAGTAGCGAATGTAGTAGGGTTGGCGTAGTTAGTGTTACCAGAGAAGTAGCCATTGTCATACGAATCCTGAGTGTGCACAAGTCCAAATCCTATCTGACCCTCTCCTCTTATATCAAAAGTAAAGTACTCACCAGCTTGGTCTATAGTCTCAGTAGACAAAAGTCCAGCATAGTTACCTGAGCTAGAGTTAGTGAAGATGTCATCACCTATAGGGTCAATAGCAGTAGAACCTACTAAAGTATGTCCAGCAGCTACACCACCTACGTCAGCAATCATAGTAGAGTAAGGGTCAGAGATAACTACTGACTCAAATGCACCTACAGTAAATAACTCGTTAAGAGTGTTAACTACATCATTAAGACCTCCAGACACTGGTAAGTCGTTAATACATACGTTAGCAGCGTCTAGGTTAGAGAATAGGGTTCTATCTCCAGTTATAGAGTGAAGCTCAATTACTCCACCCTCAGCGACAGCCTTAATAGTGTTTACTCCGAATGAATATCCGTTATCTATAATGATAGATGTAGATGTGTCATCTAGCTTAAAACATACAGTCTCTCCAGTCAAATCATTACCAGTAGAGTCTGGAGATATACCTACAACTCTAGCAGCAGCAGTGATATAGTCAGCAGCCTCCTGAGCTGTAGAGAAGTCTGAGTTATCCGCTCTTGTAAACTCCGTGAAGGGAATCTGATAAAACTCATATTCAGTGACTCCAGTCTGAGCTGTAATGATGTCGTTTACTACGTTAATAGTGTCAGTTATAGCCTCATCTACAGAAGCTGTTAAACAAGCGTTCCAATAAGTTGGGTTTGATGAACCGTGAAAGTTAACACAGTTTCCTTGTTCGTTTCTTTCTACTCGTATTGCCATTTTATTATCTTAAGATAGTTATTAAAAGTCCTAAAGGTTGAATAATTACAGGGTTGTCTGATTTTATTGCAGGCAAAGTAAGTGCGTTCACATCCTCGTTAGATGTTATCCACGCTGAAATATCAACCCTGTTTAAGTATGTTTTGCCTACAGTTCCACCTCCGTAGAATATAGGAGTTGTAGTTAGTGGGAATGTGAACGTAATTTCGTTAGAGTCGTTTCTGTTAGAGTACCATAGAGCAGGCTCAACAGTAGTGTTAGCTATCTGAGGTATTACGTTAAAGTCGAAGCGAACTCTAAGCTGGTCTCCATATACACAGTCCGACAAGTCAATACGACCTGTAGAACCTTCGAAGCCTGTAGAGCCGTTGGGGTCATAGTTGTTGTTATATACGAAGTCATAGTCAACTAACGAATCAATACCTTCTGGCAAGTTAGCACCTCTAAAAAGTCCGACACCTAACTCATTACTAGGTTGAGGTGTACTCCAGTAAGGGTTATCTACAGCTTCGTGTACGCTTCTAGATAAGCTCATAACTTTGTAAAGCTCAGCATCTACGTCATCAGATGTATAGTTAATACCAGCCCCAGCCTCCCAGACGAAGTTGTTATCTGTAGGCTTGTCAGCAAAAGCTCCAGTGTGAGAGTACCCTGACTTGCCCTTATTTATTAGCGAATCCTCACCCTTACGTCTTACTGTAGATGTAGAGCTGTTGTTTATTAGAGTTCCTTGAGATTCGTCTCCAAATGGATTAGAGCCATCATTGACACCTGTTATAGTTCTTATAGGCATAATATTATTTTTTATCTATTGATTTCAACTTTCGAATTGCCCACTCAACACCTGAAGCACCGCCCCATCCTAGCCAAGCAATATATCCGTTATCCTTCCAAGGGGTTGATTTATACTCAGGGTTTATAGCAGCGTTCTTTTGATGACGCTTAAATGAGGCCATACGAGCAATAGTTGAGCGCGATAGTTTTTCTCTTCGTGCTAATTGGCCTGCTCTAGTCCAGCCTGTCTGAGTCATTCCTTTGACTTCAGAACCATATTTCTTTTTGTAACCTATAGCTCTCTTAGCATTGTTGCTAGCTGACTGAGGGTAGTCGTTGTAAGTCTCTAGATTATAGTCTTTTTTTTTTAACTCATAATGCTCACTAACTATGTCAGATAGTTTAGCTAATATGTTATCTAGCTTTTGGTCTGACAGTAGTTCTGGCAGAGGTTGCTCAACCTCGCGTCTTAATGCGTTTGCGAATTGACCCTCAATACTGAAGCCGAAAACTTTGTTGTCTTTTACATACTTGCTCCATACATCTTCATCATCAACTTTCATTGTAACCATCCAAGTACCTACAGGCATATCAAGACCGTATTTACGACTCTTATCGAATTGAGTATCCTCAACTATCCAAGACTCATATACTGTCATACCAGCTAGTTTATCTTTATGCTCTAGTGTAGCATTTTGATGATTGCTGTTTTTGAAAAACATCTCAGCAGCTTTACGAACAGTGTCTTGTGAAAAGTATATATAAAACTCCTCACCGTCTTGGTTTCTGTAGATAGGTTTATCAGGAATTAAAGCAGCACCCATAAGTAGACGCTTATCTGAACTTACTTCAGCCAGTTGAACTGGAGTAGTATCCTCATTTAATGCAACAAAGTCAACACCTATAGCTGGGTTTTCCACTATTGAGATAGCCTCAACGCCCATAGTCTGAAGTTCATCGTCAATAAGCAGTTCGTATAGTTTCATAAGTTCCTTTATTTAAAAACAATTTTTAGCCTATATTGATGCTGTTGTGCTAGCTTTTCTTTCCAGCTCCTGCTGATTAGACACCTCACCACTAACTACAAACGCCTTTATTGGTTTACTATTAGAGCCTTGTATAGCGTCTGCCACCATTTGAGAGCCTGCATCAGCCTGACCTACTACGTTGAATGACGGTGCAGTTACAGCAGTGGCTCCAGAAGCTCCTCCTCCGATTGACGGAGCTGATATACCAGCTGAAGATTTGGAGCTCTTAAAAGCCCTCTTAAGCTGCATAAACAAAGGTAAAGCAGTAGCTATATGACCTGCTATTAACGGAACGTTAGCAGGGAACGGAGCTGAAGATGCGGCCTTACCAATACCTTTAACGTAATCAACAGCACCCTCAGCCATAGCCTTCACCATTTTACCCATAGTAAGCTTCCCGTCTATCTTCTCCTCAATGCTAGCCATTTGACTCTTAGCTATAAGAGCTAACTTACCAAGCCTAGTTTCCTCACCAAAAATTCTAGCCATATTATCTAGATTCTCTTGCATAGCATCAACCTTAGCCCTGTTCTTTTCTAGCTGAGCAGCCTTATCAGCATCAACGTCTTTTTGCCTAGCAGCTTCTAACCTATCGTAATAAGACAACTCTAATTCAAGTAACTGGTCTTGGCTTGCTCCCAAGGCCTCAGCCTCAGCAAGTGCCCTATCCACCTGTCTATTCATTTTCTGCAGATGAGTCTCATCCTCAAAATCCTGAACGGCCTGACGTTGCTTTGTAAGGAAGTCTTTTAGCCTTTGTATTTTAGCATCATCAGAACCCTCATCCTCACCTTCACCTTCAATGAATTCACCAGTTGTAGTAACCGTTGCAGGAGCAAAGTCCTCAGCAAGTGCTGGGTCATCAACTGGGTTATAAACCAAATCAATAGCAGTCCTAAGCTCCCCCTGTCTAGATTTAAGGCCATCTAGTTCCGTCTCTAAGTCAGATATGGTCTGCTTATAGGCTTCTTTATTTTTGGCTATAGTTTCTTTGTCAATTGCTTTACCTATAATCGGAATGTCAGCAATCTTCTCCATAAGTTCGTTTCCCTTTTGACCGAACCCTTGAAAGAACAAATTAACTTGTTTGCCTAGTATTTTAAATGAGTTACCAACTATCTCAAATCTATTCCCTAGCGTAACAAAGTAATTGCCAACAGCGTTAAATCCATTAGCTAAGAACTGAACAACTCCCCGCATAGCCTTCTCTAATGCCAAAGCGTTAGAAACTGCAATACCGAGCCCCTCAAGAGCTGACTTCATCTTTTTCTTATCACCTGATAGGTTGTCCTCCATAGTGTCAACCATATCTCCAGCAGCTCCTCCAGCTTGCTCGTACGACAATGTAAGGTCATCCAGCTTATTTCTATTCTCTATAAGACCGATAAGAACATCCTTAGCTCTAGCACCAACAGCTTCAGTGGCTATAGCTGCTTTTCCAGATGTAGATGAAACCTTATCCATTCTCTCAGCGTATATGTCAAGAGACTCCCTAAATGATTTACCTGTCTTAGCAGATAGCTCAGCCAACACCCTTCTTAGGGATGTACCAGCCATTGAGCCAGCCAAACCTTTGTCGGCCAAAACAGCTAGAGCTGCAGTAGCTTGCTCGATGGGAACCTTCATATTTTTTGCTGCGGGTGCAATCAACTTCATTGACTCTCTAAACTTTTCAGCATCTAAGGCACTGGTAACGAATGACTTAGCCATAATGTCGGTGATTCTTCCAGCTTCAGATGTGGCCATTCCGAATCCGTTCATAGTCGCTGACATAATCTCGGCAGCTTCAGACATCTCTATCCCGGAAACAACAGCCAAATCAATAGCCCCTGCCGTCGAGTTTAGTATTCCCGTAGTGGTGAAACCCATTTTAGCTAGCTCAGTTTGAGCGTCGGCCACTTGTGCTGCGGTGAATTGTGTTGACTTGCCTAATTCCTGAGCGTTGTCATTTAAAGCCTTTAAATCATCTCCAGTAGCTCCAGAGATTGCGGATAGTTTAGACATTGACTTGGAGAAGCCTTCAGCTACACGCATAGCAGCCATTAAACCTTTACCTATTAAAGCCAAAGCAGCAACAGCTACTACGGCTGGGTGTTTAGCGAAGTTCTTTAATTTAGCTCCTAATCCACCGAATGCTCCAGACATTCCCGAGGCCTGCCCCTTGGTCTTTTTAAGTGAACCTCCTAGTTTGTCGGACGATGCTGTAGCCTTTTTACTTACTCCCGACACGTTAGAAGTGACGTTAATATGTACGTGTTTGGTCTTTTTAGCCATTTATTCTCAACTTAAGTAATTTTATCCAACCTTTAAAATCGTTGGGTAGTTTATAGTAACCCCTTGCTCTGCGAATCATCTCGTTTCCTCTAGGTTGAGGTAGCGTCAATAGGGTTTGTATTACTTTAAGCATAGTAGTTTATTTAAAAACAGCAAGAGGGTGAAAACAAAACATAGTAGAATTTGTTTTTAAAATGTAGAGCACCTCCTACTACACTTCAATACCCTAATAAAGATGGACGATTGTTGGAACAGATAACTGTCGCTTTTACGATAGCCTGTGAATTATCTTTGTAAATTTCTCACGCTGACTAGCAGATACTACGTAAACAATCATTGATTGAGACACATTTTTCTTTTAAATTTACAGAGGTAGAGGGTCAGCAATATAAAAATAATTAAAAAAACTTTACTTTTTATTTGGTAGTATAAATAATAGCTGTATATTTGTACCAACAAAAACAAAGAAATGACATATTTAGAAAGTGCAAAGTACGAATTGGACCAATTAAATTTATGGTTTGAATTAAATAAAAACTATAAAGGCTCGGACGAATGGAATAAAAATCTTAATAGAATTATTGATTTGTCTGAAACATTAAACGACTTATAAAAAAAACTATTTAACAGTTAAGGGGAGCTATGCTCCCTTTTTTTGTACCTGAATAAGTAGTTACTATGATTAGTTGAGTAGGCATCTATAGTATTTCAGCAAATAAACCACCTACAGAGGTAGTTGAGTTGTTAGCTAGAGATACATTATCTAGAAGTCCAGTCACAGGGTCTAGAATTACAAAGTTATTTGTTGAGCCTGTTGTGTTTTGAACTGTAGAATCCTTAAACCTATTCAAATCTTCATCAGTAATCAATACTAGCTCCAGACTACTCTCTCCAGTTAGATAGTTAGTCTCAATAGACTCTATGAGGTGAGTCTTGTTGTGTATTATAAGTGTATCGTTAGGCTCTATGTCTCTAACTAATCTTAAGGGCAATACGGCTTTATAAGAGGCTCTGCGTTTGTTTTCATCAAATGTGAGTGATATTGTATTTTTCCACAGCAAACTATATAGGCCAAGCCCTTGATATTCGTCAGAGCCCAGCTCGTTTAACTCAGCTCCAAAATAACCACCAATAACTCCATTTGTAGAGCTATCTATATTGTTAGTGTATGTTGAGGCTGTTACCCAGAAGGAGCTTTTACTTGAAACTGAAGCCCCACTGTCATAAGCTATAGACACCCCTGAGGTTATTTTCTTTAGATATGTAAAAATAGGCTTGCAAGCTTGCTCAGTTCCATCCTTATCAGTCAATGTCATAACATTTATACCAGATGCAGTTGCGTCATCTAAGTCACTGAGGTGCTCTATAGGTAGTATCTGGCTATGTAGGTCTATTTTGTATATTCCACCATCTATGACACCTCCATTAGATTGAGGTAGGTACTTCAGCTCCCCAAACTTTCTAGAGTTAACCTTTGCAAAGCCGTGCTCTATAATAGTCTTTTTTTCTGCAGTAGTAAACTTAACACCTGAAAAGTAGTTAGGTCTATCTACATTGTACTCGGATATATCAACGTACTTAGAGATGTCGTGCCTGTTCCCTGAGCTTATGTAGTGGTCGTAGTGGTATGTGTTGATTGTTAAGTCCTCATCTACTTGAGCAACTATATTGAATCTCTTAAACATATCTGAAAGGAACTCAGATACCTTCATCTCTGGTAGGTTATAGGATATAGTGTAAGCTCCAGTACCACCAGCAACAGCACTGGTGCTGCCTGTAACCGTATAGCTGTCAGTGTCCACGTACTCAGAGCCATCTTCAGGGTCGTACTCAGTCTCAACTATATCTAAGTTAGATGTTAGTGAAAATGTAGCCGTCTCTGCTGTAGCGACCTTAAACGTAACTACATCTCCATCATTTAGTGAGTATGTAGAGCTAAATGTATCTGAAGCTGTTACCGTTCTGGATAGGTTACCGTTAACAAGTAGTTGACCCTCAAAGTTCGAGGAGGTTGTTACTAGCTTAAATTTTATGTTAGCGTCAATAGTTGTAAATCCTCCAGAAGCCTCTTTACCAATAACGATAGATGTGGATGTCAGCGTGCTGTCAGGGTTTACAGAGCCTGCTAGGTTTGAAAAATTGTAGTCTGTTGATGTAGCTCCACCGCCCTCTATACTTGTCTGGTCTGTCTTTTGCAAGACTAGGTGCAAGTCCTCAACGTAGTTAGCCCTCATAGCTCCAGAGAAGGTTAATCCGTACTTAGACTCTATAGAGTCCAATATGTTTTTAACTCTTAAAGCTCCAACGAAGTCGTTATCCACTAAACCATAGTAATCTGCAGCCCTAGTTGGTGTTGAATAGTATATGTTTTTAGTCTTCGAAAGGCCTTGAGTCTGAGTGAAATCATAGTCAGTACTGTGAGCTACATACCTTCCGTCTCTACATATTATTGGGAACTTAACGCTATCTGTTGACGTTGGGTCAGATATTAGGTTGGAAAAGTTAGGGTTCACTATATCTACACCACTAAAGTTAAGGTCAGTCAGCTCATCTTGACCTATAAGCTTGTTTAATTCAGTTAACTTTCCGTAGAATCGTATTTTATACGCATAAGGTTTACCGTCTTTGAATTGAGTACCCTCGACAGAGACATTGCCACTCCTGAAGTCAACACCGTTGAGCTTAAGCTTGGCTGGTATTAGGGCTCTAGAGTCTATAGCACTGGTGTCAACCCTATATATGTGTTTGAACAACTTGTTATTGTGCTTAGATGTCGGTATGCTAAATGACTTAGATAAATCTGTAAAAATCTTCTTTACATCTCTGAAAGACTTAGCAGACTTCTTAACAGTTACACTCTCGTCCTTAAACTGGTCGACCTCAACACCGTCTATGTATATTTCTAGAGGATATTGCATTACCTTATGTTATTAGCTATATTGTGAGACTCCTTTACTTTAATTTCAAATCTAACAAGGCCATTGTTAATGTGTGTCTTATGCTCTAAGGAGCTTTTAGAGACAGTTACAGGTGATATACTGCCTTTGTGCTCAAGCCAAACCCTTTCACTCATTAGGAGCTGCTTGAAGTACTCAGAATAGACTTCTGGTAGGAAGTCAGTATTCAGGGTATGCATAGTTTCGCCGTTCTTATTAAAAGATACTGTTGAGTGTTGGCTATAGTTGTTAGACAGGTTGTCGTAGTCGAAGTTAAGAGACTTGTAGTCTTGACTTTTAAATGTGTAGTTTTTAGAGTTCTTAGCTGAGAAGTGTATATCCTGCAAAGCCCCAAATTTGTTAACGAATGTTAACTTGGAATTGTCGTATTTGTTACAGGGTAGTTGCTCAACATTTATAACCTCAGCATTGCCGTCCTCCTTAACTATGTACACGGTGTCTACATCTAGCTCAGTGACAAACTCCATAATCTCATCAGCACAGTGCTCATCTATTATAGTTCCTCCGTCCATAATTACTCTAGCGTAGAATGTAGATGCTGAGTGACCTGCAGATGTAGCGTACTCTATCTCATCAACCGAATCAGTGGCTGTTGTGGCCGTGTATACAAACTTCTGAATGTCGTCTTTAAAGAAAATGACCGTAGATGCCCCTTCTATTGGTATTACAGTAGTGGTGTCCTCAGGAGTAGCTAAGTTTCCTAAGGTCATAAGTATGTCATCTTCCGATATGTTATAATCACTTTGCGTCACATACTGAACAGTATCTCCTTCAGTGTAACCATCTAAAGCCAAGAGTGTTTCGGTGTTATATGTAGAGCCTCCAGTTTCTATAACATAAAACCTAACATATATAGGTTCGCTTGAGTATGTTCCTGTGAATGAGTGCTCTATATAGTCAGACAAAAGGTCAGACACCTCAAAGGTGGCCTTCCCATTTGAATTATGCGTCTTGCTCAGCGTGTAGGTGTTTGTTGAGGGTATTGATGACTTCAATCCAGTCCATATTCTTACACCCAACTGAGCAGCTGTACCCGAAGCGGATTGTACGAATATCGGTGACCTTGTATATAATTTTCTCATTTGTTCTTGGCTTTTATTGCCTTTGCTATTTGGTTTCCTATGTTGTTAGCTATATCATCAGCAACAGCTTCGTGATATAATTTCATTGTGGAGGTGTATTTCTTTAAAAACGGTTTTGAGAAGAATAGTGACCTTGAGATACCCTTCTTATGCACAGATTTGGCTACAGCCCACTTATTTAGACCTCTAGCCTCAGACCATTTGGACACCGCCTTGGTGGGAATCATCTTTTTGCGTCTCTTAAACTTGCCCGCAGAACCGAACAAAGAGCGGCCGCCCATAGCTCTACCGTCAACAGGATTAGTACCCTTGACACCTCTATCCACGAACTCACCGTATTGATTGAACTCAAAGCGTAATTTAGGCAAAGATGTACCACCTAAGAACTTGCCTCCTAAGCCACGTTTAAACTTTTTATCTACATAGCCCTTAATTGAAGATTTAAGTGCGTTAGAAGTCGTGCCTTTGCGTGTGAGGTTGGCCTTAGCCTGTGACACTACATACTTCTTGTATCTTTCGAGTACTCTAGTGGCTTTTGGGTACGTAGATGTAACCCCTCTTAACATAGCTCAGTGCTGTTTTGTATAGTGACCCTCAAGTCTAGTCCAACACCTGCCAATTTGTCCTCGAATTTATCGGAAAAGAACTCAACATTGGCCTCATCCTCTAACTGAAAGCCGTTCTCGTACAATGTACCCCTCTGTAGCTCTTGAGTGGTCTTAGTGGCTGCTGCCAGCATATTGTTCATCACGTATAGCTCGCTGTCGTTAAATGTATCCACGTTCTCATTTGCAACGTCAACGATGTCTAAGAATAGGATGTTAACCTCTATCTCAGACGTAGAACTGTCTATTGAGCCTGCAGATATGCCAACGTGTGCCATTGGGTAGTTATCACGCTTAAGTAGCTCAACCTCATCTAGAGTTCCGAAAGTAACCTGATTGATTAGTTTGTTGTTAGTTAGTTCAGCTTTCAAAGCCTCTGTTAAGTTTAGTAATGCTTTCATCTTCTCTGTTTGTGTAGTTTGTTTTCAGTTTCGTTTTTGTCTTTAATATAACTCAAGTATGTTAGTGCTGTGAATAGGCTTATTTCAGCAGTTTGCTTAAACTTCGTCGCATCTCCGTCACTAAGCGTGTAGAAAGCGTTAAACCATCCCCATCTTTTTGAGAACTGTCCTTGTAGGCTAAAGTCCTCAAACTTTTCATCTCCTTGCTGTCTATTAGCTTGC
>Ga0257114_1003306_pt1 | contig 10262 bp, 10 predicted proteins | sample SI112_10mmetaG_FD_190149 | JGI IMG/M metagenome (GOLD analysis project Ga0257114, IMG submission 190149) | Marine microbial communities from Saanich Inlet, British Columbia, Canada - SI112_10m | ecosystem: Environmental > Aquatic > Marine > Inlet | place: Canada: British Columbia | collected... | reverse complement strand
TAAAAGATAAACAAAACGATTTGATTAAAGATACTAAGACTGGTAAGAAGGTAAGAGTTGATATGAATTCAGCAAACCTAATGATTCAAGTATACGATGCACTTAAAAGCCAATCTAATAAAGATATGTTTGTTAAGAGTGGTATTGTTAGTATGGGACTTATGGCATTCAAACTTATGAAAAAAGAAAATACTTCTGAAGTAATTGAAGAAGGTGAATACCAAGGTAGAAAAGTAGAACTTAACAAACCAATGCAAGGTGATGTTAAGAAGTTTAAAGTTTATGTTAACAATGAAAAAGGTAACGTAGTAAAAGTAAACTTTGGACAAAAGGGAATGGTAATCAAAAAAGATAATCCAGCAGCACGTAAATCATTTAGAGCAAGAATGAATTGTGATAACCCTGGCCCAAAATGGAAAGCAAACTACTGGTCTTGTAAAAAATGGTAATTGGGTTTATTAAAAATAATTTAATATTTATTACTATAAACAAATTTAAAAACATTAAATTATGAACATAGTATTAATTATCATAGGAATCGTAGTAACCGCAATAGGAATATACTCAGTACTACTATATATGGGTAAAATAAAAGACACAGATGGGGATTTTATTCCAGATACAGTAGAGGACACAATCGATGACATCAAAGAAGATATAACTAAAGTTAAAACTGAAGTTAAACGTAGAGTTAAACGAGTGAAAGAAGAAGTTAAAGATGTTAAAAAATCTGCATCTGAAGTTATCAACCAAATAGATGATGTGGCTAAAGCAGCAGGTGGTTCAAAACGAAAAGGTAAAAAACCTACAAAAGTAACAAAGAGTTCTCTTCGGACAATGAAAAAAGTTGAACTAATATTTCAAGCAAAAAAAGACTTTGGTATTAAGCTAGATTCTAATCTTTCAAAGACTGCATTGATTAATAAGGTGTATGAGTTACATCATAAAAAGTAATGAATGAATTTCTAAGTAATATAAAGAACATTATCATATTGGTATTGATTGTAATAATAATACTAATGCAACAATGTTCTGGCCCATCTATGGGGTTTAGTTTGTTTCCTAAAAAAGACAAACAACCGATTATGACAGAAGGTTCGGTTATTACTAAAATAGAAACAAAATGGGATACTTTAAAAATAGATAGTTTAGTATATGTACCAAAATGGAGAACTCGTATAGTCACAGAGCACGATACGATACCTACCGACATCGATACATTATCAATTCTAAAAGATTATTACTCAAAGTATTTTTACACAGACACATTAGATTTAGATTCATTGGGTAATATAGTAATTAATGACACTATATCAAAAAACCAAATAATATTCAGAGAAATCAATCCAAACATTTATATTCCAACTACAACCATAGAACGAGATTCATTAATTTCTAAACATGAGTTCTATTATGGATTCGGATTGGCAGGTAACCAAAACCAATTCAGTTATATTGGGGGTGAATTACTTTGGAGAAGCAAACAGAAAAAAGTCATTGGAGCTGGGTTAGGTATTAACCAAAATCTACAACCCATTATTTCATTTAGAATGATGTGGAAAATTGGTAAATAAGTTTTATGTCACAGTCTATAAAAGAACTCATTAGAGAAGAGTACATTAAATGTGCTAAAGACCCAGTTTACTTCTTTAAGAAGTATTGTTATATACAACACCCAAAGAGAGGTAAGATTCTTTTTGATTTGTATCCTTTCCAAGAAGATGTTATGGGTGAGTTTAACGACCACCGATATAATGTAATTCTTAAATCACGTCAGTTAGGTATCTCAACATTATCTGCAGGTTATTCTTTATGGATGATGTTATTCCATGAAGATAAAAACATATTGGTAATTGCAACTAAACAAGAGGTAGCTAAAAACTTAGTTACTAAAGTTAGGTATATGCATGAAAACTTACCGAGTTGGTTAAGAGGTGATACCGAAGAAGATAACAAACTATCCTTACGATTACGAAATGGTTCAACAATCAAAGCTACATCAGCAAGTGGTGATGCTGGTCGTTCTGAAGCATTATCAATGTTAATTATAGATGAGGGTGCATTCATTAAAGGTATTGATGACATATGGGCGTCATCCCAATCTACATTATCTACTGGTGGAAAAGCAATCGTACTATCAACTCCTAATGGTGTTGGTAACTTCTTTCATAAGACATGGTTAAAGGGTGAGCAAGGTGATGGGTGGAATCCAATTAAATTACATTGGACTGTACATCCAGAACGAACTGAAAAGTGGAGAAATGAACAAACTCAACTATTAGGTGAAAAGATGGCAGCACAAGAATGTGATTGTGATTTTATATCGTCTGGTTATACAGTTGTTGATGGTGAGCTACTTCAATGGTATGAAGAAACTCACGTACAAGACCCAGTTGAAAAGAGAGGGTTTGATGGAAACTATTGGTTATGGCAACAACCAAACTACAGTAGAGATTATATTGTAGTAGCAGACGTTGCTAGAGGTGATGGTGTTGATTACTCCGCATTTCACGTTATAGATGTAGAATCTATGGAACAAGTCGCAGAGTATAAGGGTAAAATAGATACCAAAGATTACGGTAGAATGCTAGTTAACGTTGCAACCGAATGGAATGATGCATTATTAGTAATTGAAAACGCAAACATTGGTTGGGCTGTAATTCAAGAAGCAATTGATAGAAACTATACAAACTTATATTATTCATACAAAGAATTTGGGTATGTCGATGATGATGCTCATTTACAAAAGGGATATGATTTAAAAGATAAATCTCAGATGGTGCCAGGATTTTCAATGACAAGTAGAACTCGCCCATTGGTTATCTCAAAGTTAGATACTTATATGAGAGAGAGAGTCCCAATCATCCGTTCTAAACGATTGATTGATGAACTTTTTACTTTTATATGGAACGGTAGTAGAGCAGAAGCACAACGTGGTTATAATGATGATTTAACAATATCATTTTCAACTGCATTATGGGTTAGGGATACTGCATTAAAATTGAGACAACAAGGAATTGAGTTAAGCAGAAGAGCACTATCCGCCACATCAAAACAATCGGGTGTTTTTAAAACGGGACAGAGTACTGCTAAGAATTCCTGGAAACTAAACACAGGTAGAGGTGACGAAGACATAAGTTGGTTACTATAAAATTAGGATATTAAAAATATTTTTTGTATATTTATAGATTGTAAGTAATAAGTAAAACATAAACTATGGCAGAAACATCATTATTTAGTAGGTTAAAGAAATTATTCTCAACACAAGTCGTTGTACGACGTGTTGGTAAGGATAAGATAAAAGTAATCGATTCATCCAAACTTCAGAGTAGTGGTAATAAGAGTGGTTCATCCCAGTACGATAGATATGGTAGATTGCATGGTTCTAACTCAAGAAAGAATTGGCAAACATATACCGAAAGATTTAACTACCATTCAAATAAGTTAGAATTATATACAGATTATGAAGCGATGGATAAAGATTCCATTATTTCATCTATATTAGATATATACTCAGATGAGACTACCCTTAAAAATGATATGGGTGATGTACTTCGTATCAAATCATCTGATGAGAAATTAAAGAAAACACTACACAATTTATTTTACGATGTATTGAATATTGAGTTCAATTTGTGGTCATGGGTAAGGGGTATGAACAAATATGGTGATTATTATCTTTACTTAGATATTGATGATGATTTGGGTGTTGTAAACGCACAACCATTATCTGCATATGAAACTCGTAGAGAAGAAGGTTACGATTTAGACAACCCATACTCAGTCCGTTTTGAAGTTGAAGAACAAAATACAAACGCTATATCACAAAGAAACAATACTAAGTTTTTAGAATCATTTCAAGTAGCACATTTCAGATTATTAACTGATACAAACTTTTTACCATATGGTCGGTCACTATTAGAAGGTGCACGTAAGGTTTGGAAACAATTAACTCTTATGGAAGACGCAATGCTTATTCATAGAATTATGAGAGCACCTGAAAAAAGAGTTTTTAAAATTGATATTGGAAACATTCCACCAGCAGAAGTTGATTCGTACATGGCAAATATCATTGACCAAATGAAGAAAGTTCCATATGTAGATGAATCTACTGGTGAGTACAACTTAAAATTCAATATGCAGAATATGCTAGAGGATTATTACTTACCTGTAAGAGGTGGACAAAGTGGTACTGAGATAGACACATTAAGTGGTATGGAGTTTACTGGCATTGATGATATTGAATATCTAAAGAATAAAATGTTAGCTGCATTTAAAGTTCCAAAAGCATTTATTGGATTTGAAGATGGTGTTGAGGGTAAGTCTACATTGGCGCAAGAAGATATTAGATTTGCAAGGTCGGTAGAACGAATCCAAAAGATTGTTCTTTCAGAACTAACTAAAATTGCAGTAGTACATTTATACTCACAAGGGTATACTGATGCTGAGTTGGTAAACTTCGAATTAGAACTTACTACACCATCTATTATATACGAACAAGAGAAAGCAAACCTTTGGTCTGAAAAAGTATCTTTAGTTTCTGATATGAAAGATTTAAAAATGATTTCACAAGAATGGATGTATAAAAATATATTCAATATGAGTGATGAGGAATGGAAAGAAGAGCAGTTTAAAGTTATTAATGATATTAAATTGGGATTCAGACATGAACAAATCGAATCAGAAGGTAATGACCCAATTAAAACTGGGGAATCATTCGGAACTCCACATGATTTAGCAACACTACAACAAGGTGGTGGTGAAAGTGGAGATAATGCTGGATTCCCAACTGCTGAAAACAAAGGTGGAGCACCTGAAGGTGGATTTGAAGGAGCAGGTAGACCTAAAGAAAGTGGTAACTATGGAACGGACGAAAGCCCATTTGGTAGAGACCCATTAGGAAATAAATCTATTTCAGTAAAAGCAGATAGACCTGGTCGTTCATATAATGCAAACGAAGTTTTAAATAAAGAAGTCACCAATTCAATGTTATCTAAAATGAAATATAAGACAAAAACTAAGAAGATAATTACTGAATCACTTAAATCTGATGATAATAATAAAGAATCAGGACTATTAGATGAGAAAAACATATTGAATTTTGATAAATAGGATATTTATAACCAAATATATAGGTTACTTTGTCAAAAATAGAAGGAACTAATGAAGAATATTAAACATAGTAAGTACAAAAATACAGGCATTCTATTTGAATTGTTAGTACGTCAAATTGCGACAGATACTTTGAACAACAAAGATTCAAAAGCAACCGCTATTATCAAAGAACATTTTGGAAAGCAAACTGATTTGGCAAAGGAATTAAAGTTATATCAATCTGCTATCAAAGAATCTTTCAATTCCGATTATAAAGCGGGTGAGTTCCTCAATATTATACTTAATGAAAGACGTAAACTCACAGAGTCTACACTAAATAAACAAAAGTATAACTTAATAAAAGATATTAAGGGTAATTTTGTATTAGAGGATTTCTTTAAGTATAGAATTTCAAACTACAAAGAGACAGCATCGGTGTATAAGTTATTTGAATACAAAAACTCAGATAACCCAAAACAATATGTAGAATGTAAATCAACATTGTTGGAACATTTAACTGGAAAATCACAAAATTCGGATAAAGTTGTAACTGCAATCAATGAAGATTACGCCAAACAACCAAAAGAAGTTAGATTGTTAGCGTGGAAGATGTTAGTTGAGAATTTTAACAACAAATATACAAATTTATCAGACAAACAACGTAGTATTCTTAAAGAATACATAAATTCAGTTGACAACTCTGAAAAATTAAAGAAGTTTGTTATGAGAGAGACAACAGAATTACAAAAATCACTAAAATTAGTAAACATCACCGACAAGGTGACTAAAATAAAAATTAATGAGGTGATTTCATTGGCGTCTAAACTTAAATCATCAAAAGTAATAACTGAATCACAAGTTTTATCACTACTCAGATACTATGAGTTATATGATGAGTTAAATAAGGTATTTAAATGAAAAGCTTCATAAAAGAAATCGAAGATAAGTTTGATGAGATTGAAGAAGCCAATGTAACTGGTAACTTAGATGGTGGAGAAGGTCCTGTTAAGACCCCATATGCTTTTTCAAAGAGTAAAGATGAAGATGAGTTAGATGATGACCACATTGAAGTGTTAGGTATGAAGAAGTCAAAGGAAACTAAAATGAATACAAAAAAATTAGAATCTTTAGAACGTAAGTTAGAAAATAAAATTAACGAAATTTCTTATAAGGAATATAAGAAAGATGAAAACCTAAAACAACATCAGAAAATCAATCATTCTATCAAAGAAATTAATAGTATGATGTTTAAATTAGAAAGAATTGTTAATCAAAATACTAAATTAAAGACAGAAGCAGGAATCCACAATGGTCAGTATTGGGAATCGACTCAAAGAAGATTCTCTAAGATTTCAGAGCGTATGTTGAAAGTGGCTAGAAGTTTAAAAGAGTTATCCGCATGATTTCTAAAAAGAAAATATTAAAAGAAGAGCTTTCAAATAAAGATTTGGAAAATATTCGTCTACTTATTAGATATGAGGTAGCACAGATTATGTTTGATTTGTATAGGAAACGAAAAGTTTGGGATAAGTAATGAGTAGACTATTAGTAGATATTATTCCGTTTAAAATGAGTAAGACTCAAATCAATGAATCATTGGAAGATAACAATGGTAGATTGATTGTTAATGGTGTCCTACAAAGAGCGGAAGCAGAAAACCAAAATGGCAGAGTTTACCCACGTTCAATCTTAGAAAGAGAAGTGGATAAGTACAAAGGTAGAGAGATTAAAGAAAATAGAGCATTTGGTGAATTAGACCATCCAGAATCATCGGTAGTCGAACTAAAAAACACTTCACATATCATCAGAGATGTATATTGGAAGGGTGATGATGTAATGGGTAAAGTAGAAGTACTTAAAACACCAGCAGGTAACATCCTCAAAGAGCTTTTAGAAGCAGGGTGTACGGTTGGTATCTCTTCAAGAGGTATGGGTTCTGTAAAAGAGGCTAGTAATGGTAAATCTGTTACTGTAGAAGATGATTTCGATTTGATATGTTGGGACTTTGTTTCAAATCCATCAACACATGGTGCATTTATGAGACCAATGAACGAATCAGTAGTAGGTAAAGGCAAAACACCATCATATAAAAAAATTAATACATTAGTAAGAGATATCATCTGTGAAATAGATGGTGTTTGTTCAATTTAAGGATATCACATGAAAAAACTAAAAGATTTACTGAATGAAACTATCAACCCACAGTTAGGTAAAGTTTATTCTGACCCATACGCTAAATCATTCGTTAAAGAAAACGAAGATGAAGAATCCTCAGAGATGACTACAGAACAAAAACATGCATTCTTAGAAGCAGTTAAAGCATACAAATCATTTGGTGAAACTGTATATAGAAACGAAGGGTTATCTGAAGTATACGAATCAATCAGAGGGTTGGTCTCAGTAGCTGGCAAAAATATGGTTAAAGAAACTGAAGGTTCATTTGATGGTATTACTGTTAGTAGACACGTAAAGAGAATGAATGAATCATTCAAAATATTTGAAAAAACTTTAAGAGAAGTTGCAACACTACAACAGCGATTAGAATCATCTTATGATGAAATCGGTGAAACATTAGGAAAGTATTACGAAATCAATGAAACTGATGATAGCGAAATTGAAGAAGGTAACGAATTCGGTGCAGCAAGAGCAAAAGCAATTGCAGCTGGAAGTGATTCATTTGAAGTAGATGGAAAGACATACCCACTTAAAGGTGTTGATAAAGACGATAAAGAAAACGCAAAAGAATTCACAAAAGAATCAATGAACCTTACTGATATACTAAAAGAAGGTAAGGATGTAGGTCACTACGAAAGAGTTGGAAACCAAACAATAGTAGATAGTAACTTTGTAAACTACAGTAAAGGTGTATTACCAAATTCAGAACTCGTACATTTAGGCATGGGTGACTTTGCAATTAAATCACAATCAGGTATGATTAAATTTCAACGTTCAGGTAAGATGGATGGCATCGGACAAGATTTTGTTGGTAGACCACATCGTATGACTGATGATAAGAATGGTAAATTGGTAGAGTTATTTCTGAAACTTATGTTAAAGAAGAAAAAAGCAGTTTTAAGTATGAGTGAATCAGTAGTTAACGAAGATATGGCTGGGTGGATTGCAATTGACCATAAAGGTAATAAATTAGAAATTAAAAAATCTGAAGCTAAAGACCTTTACAACGCAAAACTATTAGCAATCAAAAAACTAAAAGTACCTAAATCAAAAGTTGGTATGTTGGCAATCAAACCAGCAGTTGGTGAATCAGTTGTTAACGAAGCTAAGTACGATATCGGTATGGCTCGTAAAGGAAACGGAATAACTATTTATAACAAAGCCGAAGAAGAAAATGGTGATTACAAAAATGTAGCCCACATTGATAACAAAGGTAAAGTAAAATACTTAGATAAAAAAGTACCATCTAACATTAAAAAAGAAATCGAAGCCGAAGCTAAGAAAATGATGGAAATCACAAACGAGGGAAACTCAATGATAAAATTAAAAAACTTACTAAACGAATCATTTGGATTCGGTGAACTACCATCATCAAAATTAATGAAGATGAAAGTATCAGCTAAAGATATGTTGGATTCAGTTAATCCTAAAAAAGTAAATGAATCTGAAGAAGATAAATCAGTAACCGAAGCAAGAGTATCAGCTAAAAACTTATTACAATCAGTAGTTGATGGTGAAACTAAAGAAGTAGAAGGTATTAAACTTTCGAAAGAAATGGCTGAAGCATATTTGAATTGGTTAAGAATGTCACCATTTGGAAAAAAGTATGGTAAATTACCATTCAATAAATTGTTTACAGCTTCATTCCGTTGGGGATTGCATAGACACGCTGATGAGAAATCAAAAGAGTACAAAGATTTAAAAGTAAAAGCCAAAGGGCTTGATAAAAAATAGGATAACCACAATGGATTACTCAGATATATTACAAGATATTTCAGTTGACTTATCTTCTATGGTAAAGAAACATCTAAAGAATATTAAAAAATTAGATTCCAAACAACAAAAGCAATTTGGAAAACTATTTGGAGATATGAAGCAGGGTATTGATGATTTATCTGAAGGAGTTAACGAATCTGTAGAGTCAGATAAATTATCGAAGGATATTAATAAATCAATTTTAAAGATTGATGATAGTATGTCCTATGTTGATTTTGCTCACGCAGTAGCTAAAGTTTTAAAAGATGAATATGGTAAGCACAACTATATACCATTCATTAACGAATTAAAAAAGAAACTTTAATAAAGTCTTATCTATCAAATTTATTTTAATATTTATATACACCTATCATTAGTTTGGTAGGTGTATTTTTTTTAATAAAACAATTATATGCAAGAGCAAAACAAAAAACAGTACAAACGAATAAATAGAGACGATATGGAGATACCTGGTAGTCCACTAGCAGTAAAAGTTGTGAATGGTAACATAGAGTTAGCACTCAAAGCTTTCAAAAGAAAAATCAAAGATAGTGGTAAGATGGAAGAAGTCAGAGACCGAAAAGAATTCCGCAAACCATCTGTGATTAACAGAGAGAAAATGAAAAACGCTAAATACTCTGAATGGATACGCAGACAGACTGAAATTTAGTAAACACTATTATATCGTTTTCAATTTTAGTATACTATTTATTAGAAATCAAAATACTATCTTTCCAATAGGTAGTCACGATTATTTTATAAAATTCTATTAAGATTTTAATAATCTTATTTCCAAAACAAATTTAAGGAGAAAAATTATGGCAAGAAAAGACTTGTTATCAGAAGCAATTGCTGATGCTAAAGCTGTAAAAGAAACAGCAATGGCAAATGCTAAATTGGCTTTAGAAGAGGCATTCACTCCAAAGTTGCAATCTATGATTTCTGCAAAGTTAGCTGAAGAAGCTGAAGATGAAGAAGACATGGACGAAACTTACGAAGGTGAAGAAACTGAAGAAGCGTATCACGAAGAAGAAGAAACTGAAGAAGTATCTGAAGAAGAAGACATGGACGAAGAAGAGGAAATGGAAATGGACTTAGATTCTGATGATTCTGAAGAAGAAGAAATGGAAATGGATTCTGAAGAAGAAATGGAAGCAGATTCTGAAGAAGAAATGGAAGCAGATTCTGAAGAAGAAATGGACGCAGATGAGGATGATTTAGATTTAGAATCTGTAATC